>ERZ842401.943-NODE-943-length-43078-cov-9.635195_pt1 | contig 43078 bp, 38 predicted proteins | sample MGYA00521270_ERZ842401 | MGnify/ENA primary metagenome ERZ842401 (study PRJEB31892, sample SAMEA3878208) | bioreactor metagenome | biome: Moose rumen | place: Sweden | collected 2011-10 | study: EMG produced TPA metagenomics assembly of the PRJEB12797 data set... | reverse complement strand
ATGATGCGGCAGTGTGTGAGGCTTATGGTTGGGCTGAGGACTTGAGCGAGTTTGATATTGTAGCGAAACTTTTTGTGATGTATAACGAGGTGAAGAATAAGGTTTGATGTGATAAAATATGAGGGCAACAGTGAGGGAGCTAGTTGCCCCCGCGAAACCCGTAAATTACACCTCTATGTTAGCGGGTAAACCAATCGATTATTAAAAGAATGGTCTTTACGGCCCAATATACGGCAGCGGCGTATATGTCATACCGGGTAGGAGAGTTATACTTTGCTTTTTGGGTTGCGCTTTAACCTAACACCCCCATTCCACAGAGTAGCTCTCCTTTTTTTATGAGCAAAGTTTCATCACGAGGATATTTCTTTCTTGTGGATTTATGCTTCAAATTTCCCCTTTACACAAGCCAGCTATATAGATGAAAAAATGCAGTCCATCTCACGAAGAAACAGACTGCTGAAAAATTTTATCCACCGTATGTGAGCTTCACAATCGCTGTAGTTACTGGCGGGCAGAACGTCAACAACAGGAGCAGGACGATTAACAGCAAGTAGAACGGTATAGCTTCCTTCATGAACGGCTTAGTCTTGCATCCGGTTACTGAGCACGTTACGAACATGAGCGTTCCCATAGGAGGAGACAAAGCGCCGATCGCGTTGTTGAAGATGTAGACCATAGCAAATTGTATCTCATCAATCCCGTATTGTCTGGCTATCGGAGCAAGTAACGGGACAAGAACGATCATTGTAGCGTTGCCCTCGATGAACATTCCGACGATTAGGACGAAGATATTCACGGCGATTAAGAACGCGTATTTGTTCGGGCATATTGAGACGATGAACTCCGTCAACTGCTGAGGAATTCTTTCTTTCGTCAATACCCATGAGAAGACTGAAGCGGCCGCGACGATTAACATAATTCCGCCGGTTGTGCAGACTGTTTCTTTGCAGGCCTGAATAATCCCCTTGAGCGTCAACTCATGATAAAGCAAGCCCAAGATTATGGCGTAAATTATCGCGATAGCTCCTGCTTCTGTAGCCGTGAAAACTCCGAGCCTAATTCCTCCGATTATGATTACCGGCAAGCATAACGGAAGTAATGCGGGCTTTAAGTGTCCCCAGAGTTCGGCCCATGACATTTTAGTGTTCCTGATTGGAAGATAACCGCGACGTTTCGAGATGAAATGTACAAGTATCATCATGCCAATGCACAACGCACCTCCGACGGTTATACCCGACATGAATAATTTTCCGATTGAGACATCAGCAATGCAGCCGTAAAGTATCATAGCAATTCCCGGCGGTATCAACGGCGTAATCATTGCGGACGCGGCCGTTACGACTGATGAAAATTCTTTAGAAAATCCCTGTTTTTCCATTTCCGGCACTAACATTTTAGCTTCCATTGCGGCATCAGCTAAGTTTGAACCTGACAATCCGCCCATTAACGTCGAGAGCAAAACGTTAACCTGAGCGAGACCTCCGGGCATTCTTCCGGTTATGGCAGAACAGAAGTTCATTATGCGCGTCGTAACTCCTGAATAGTTCATGAATGTTCCAGCACACACGAAAAAAGGAATTGCTAAGAGTGAGGGGCTTTCTGTTCCGGTTACAGCTTTTTGACCGAAGATGATTTGATTGATGCCGGGATTAAACAGAAAATATACTAATGAGCCGCCGAATACCGCGATGAAAACAGGAACCTTCAGGAATAATAATACCAGCATTAACACCGCCGAAATTCCCAGAACTTTATTAGTCCCGAGCGAACGCCCGATATTCTCAAGAAATGGCTTTACCCACTGAATATTTACTCCGACCAGAAGCACCAAAGCCGCGATTATCACGACAGGCCATGAAATTTTTAACACTCGCAAAAGTATCACAAGCAAGATTGCGCCTGCTATGCTCAAGTTAAGGGCGTTAATCATTCTCGTTCACCTCGTTTTCAGGGACATCAATAGACTTTGTGAACTCCGGAGCGTATTTTGCGACAAAATAGCTGATTATCATTAAGCCGCAACCATAAGGAGCAACGCCGTAAAGATAAGTGTACGGTATTCTCAAAATCGGCGTGGGCCTTCCTGAACGTCCGAAGACTTGAGCAACATACGCTTGAGATTTTACCAGCAAGAACACGAGCACGAACAGAACTATCATGTCAATTACATAACCCATGAATTTTTGCAGCTTTTCGGGCAATGCGTCAATCAACATCTCAATTGCTACATGGCTTCCAGTTCGGAATGCTACGCTCGCCCCCATGTATACCATCCAGACTTGACAGAACGCGGAAATTTCTTCTTGCCACAAAATAGGATCCTTGAGAACGTAACGCTTGAAAACTCCTGCTGTCGTAATTAACGTTAAGATTATGAGTGCAAGAGCAGCGATGATTAAGTCGAGATTGCATAAAAATTTTACGAGAGGATTAGCCTTTTTTCGTGTTAGATCAGTAGTCAAGAATTTTCACCTCCAAATAAAAACAGGGAGCAAACGTAAAGCTCACTCCCCGAAAATGTCAGAATTATTTCATTGCTTCTTTTACGCGCTCATAAAGTCCATCTGACCACTTGAATAATTTTCCCTCTTTGTAGAAATCCTGAGCTTTTGCCCTGAACCCTTCAAGAACGCTTTCATCAGGATCTACTACGGTTACGCCTTCTTTTTTCATGAGATCAAGATAGTAATCATTAGCTTTTGACTGAAGTTCATTGTTGAAAACGCCGGCTTCGTGTCCAGTCTCAACAAGGGCTTTCTGCTGTTCCTCAGTAAGACTATCAAACCACATAGACGAGCAAATCCAGTTAGTATAGTTCAGAACGTGGCCGTCAAGGATTAAATACTTCGCGACTTCATGATGTTTGCGTCCGTAAAGTGTGCTCAAGGGATTTTCTCCGCCGTCAATCGTTCCCTGCTGTAACGCCGTGTAAACATCGCCTAAGCTCATTCCGACCGGAGTAGCTCCGAGAACTTCGAAACCTTTCGTCTGGATCTGATTCGTCGGAACTCTAATCTGTAAGCCTTTGAGGTCATCAACAGTTTTTACAGGTTTTGTTGTGAGAGTATGACGTTCACCGTAAGCCCAGTTTGACGCTATGACTTTGAGGCCCATTTTGTTGAGTTCCTCGCATTCGTTCTTCCACCAGTCGGAATCTACCAGTTTCCAGCATTCATCCCAATTTGCAAACAGGAAAGGCCCGAAGACTATTCCCATGTCAGGAACGCCGTAATCCGCGAAAAATGCTCCGTCAGCAAGCGTCATAACGGGTTCGCCTAAAAGCATTTGATCGATTAAATCCGTCTTGTTACCGAGCTGAGAATCCGGGAAAATCTGCATTGTGAGGCCTGTGTTGCGAGCCGCTAAAAGTTCCTGCCACTTCAATAACGCTTGACCAATCGGCTCACTCATGGAGTTCTCAAAGCCAAGCTGTAAGACGACATCAGCCGAAGCAGAACTTACACAGAGCATTAACATAACGATAACCGCAAAAACTTTCTTCATATTACAATTCCTCCTTATAATAATTTCTTGACACTGACATTTTGCCAGCGTTAGAACTCAATCATAACTTTCAGCATACTCCCGGCGTTTTTGTCGAAGTCCTCGAATGCCTGAGCAGCTTTATCAAACGGGTAAATGTTCGTGATTACGTCGTCGAGTTTCAGGTTTTGACTGCGTACGACATCGATTAGCTCAATAAAATCTTTGGTCATTGCGTTTCTTGAGCCGTAAATGTTTAACTCTTTCTTCTGAATAATTGTGAAGTCTAGATCTATATTATGTTTACCAACGCCGATTACAGCAACCCTAGCACCGAAGCATGCGGCATCAAGACAATTCTGGAACGTTGAAGGAAGCCCTACGCATTCAACCGTAACATCGAAGCCGTTATTGTCCGTAATTTCCCGCCAGCCTTTATCGAACGCTTCAGCTCCAGTGTTCAAGATTGTACCTTTTAGGCCGAACCTCATCGCGTACTCTAACTTTTTGGGGGCAACGTCGCAGATCCAGACTTCAGCACCTCGAGATTTCGCCGCAATCGCCGCTAATACGCCTATAGTTCCGGCACCGACAACGAGAACTTTATCACCGGCTTTAACTACTGCACGTTGTATTCCGTGATAGCCAATGCAGAACGGTTCGATTAACGCTAAAATTTTCGGGGCTAAACCTTTACCGTCGATTAATCGGCTTCCTGGCATAGCGACATACTCAGCAAATCCGCCTTCACGTTGAACTCCCATTGTCTGGTTTGACATGCAAGCGTTGACAAGTCCGTGATCGCATGAATAGCAATGTCCACAGTTGAAATAGGGATTAGCCGTTACTATATCGCCAACTTTGAAGCCTTTCACGTCCGGGCCAATTTCAACGATTTCCGCGCTGAACTCGTGACCTGGAACTCTCGGATATGCCATATAAGCGTTTGTGCCGCGATAAGAGTTTAAATCACTTCCGCAAATTCCTCCGAACAATGGACGAAGCAATGCCTCATCACTCTTAATTTCCGGCTTGGGAAGATCGCGTATCTCAACTTGGCCGGGCTTGACGATGGTAATAGCTTTCATGAATAGCCTCTTCCTCTCTTGTTATGTGTGTAATGGAAATTGTGAAAAATTTTATTAGCGCAAATTCGTTCTGTCAATTAAGATATTTGCTTAAGACGACGGGAAAATAGAACATGTTATATTTTGTTGCTTACGTTGATAAACCGCTGAAAAATTTTTTAGGCTGTATTATAATTTCTGACATTCAAATTTTAATGAGGTGATTTATTCTCATGAAGAAAGTAATATTTTCCCTCCTTTGTTTATTCCTGCTTGCTTCTTGTGCCTTCGCAGCTGCTCCGATTAAGGTCGGCGAGATTGCGACAGTAACAGGAGACTTTGCGGCATATGGAGTTGCTGAAGTCGAGAGCATCAAGATTGCCGTGAAAGAGATTAACGAGGCTGGCGGAGTTTTAGGTCGTCCTCTCGAAGTGATCATGTACGATTGCCGAACTCGTCAGGAAGACATGGTTAATGCGGCACGTCGACTTGTTGAGCAGGATAAAGTTGTTGCGACGATTGGCCCGTCAGGTTCAGGGTTATGCATTGCGGCGGCTCCGATATTCAATCGCGGACATGTTGCACACTTGGGAACATTGCCGACAAATCCATTAGTAACAGTTGACGACAACGGCAAAGTCAGACCGTATAACTTCAGAATTTGCTTCCTTGATCCTTATCAGGGCGCAATCATGGCACAATTCGCGTTCAGAGATCTTGGAGCCAAGAAAGCCGCATTGCTTTATGACGTATCGAGCGATTACTCACAAGGACAGCGCGAGTTTTTCATCAAGGGCTTTGAGTCAGCGGGCGGAACAATCGTAGCTGATGAAGGTTTCAGAGGCGAGGACGTAGATTTTCGTTCACAGCTCACTAACATGAAGGACAGCGGAGCGGACGTATTCATTTTCCCGTTCATGGGCAAATCTCTTCCGTTAGCAGTCAAACAGGCTCGTGAACTCGGAATTGAGCTTCCTATTGTTGGCGGAGATGGTTACGGCGATTTCATGTGGGAAATTTCCGGCGAGACATTGAGAAATACTTACTGGGTAAGCCACGTTGACAGATATGATCCGACATTGAAGACATTCTTCGACAAATATCTTGAGAGTGCCGGGACTGAGTGCCAGGAATTTATGAATGCTGTAATGGCTTATGACTGCGTTTATTGGCTTAAAGATGCGATTGAGCGTGCAGGTTCAGACGACCCCGAAAAAGTTCGTGATGCTCTTGAAGCTACGAAAGATTTGAAGCTCATGCACTGTGTTTTGACGATGGACGAGTTCCATAACCCGAAGGATAAAGACGGCGTAATTCTTAAATGCGACGAGGCACAGAAAAAGGCGTTATTCTTCGTGAAAATCCGCCCGGAATAAGATATTTCGGCATGTGAAATTTTTTGCGTCAGCTCGGTGTGATTATTGGGCTGACGTTTTTTTATTGGAGGTCATGAACTTGGCATTTACATTTTCTACATTTATTCAGCAGGTCATCAACGGCTTATCACTCGGTAGCGTCTACGCTTTAATCGCCGTTGGTTATTCGCTGGTATATTCAATATTATTATTCTCGAACTTTGCACACGGAGGCTTTTTAGTTGTCGGAGGTTACGCATGCTATTATCTTCTCACGCAATGGGGATATTCTGTTGCAATCTCAATGTTCGGAGCGTTAATAGCTTCAGGAGTTGCCGCAGTCTTAACCGAACGTTTAGCCTATAAGCCAATTCGAGAGCGTACATCAATGACGCTTTATTTATTAATCGCCTCAATGGGAGTGAATATTATCATTGAGAATTTATTTGTCGTTACAGTTGGCGGAAGAATACGAGCATTGCCGCAAAATACATTTCCAACCGGAATATTTAACCTCTGGGGCGGAGTAACACTCAGTGCTTCGGATATTCTCTCACTTGTTACGGCCGTAATTTTTCTCTCGTTACTGCAACTCTTTCTTAACCGAACACGCTGGGGATTAGCGATTAGGGCGGCGGCCTGTGATATTCGTACAGCTGGCTTAATGGGAGTAAACGTTACGTTCTTGATAAGCCTTGTATTCTTTGTAGCTGGAGTTTTAGCAGCAGTCGGCGGAATTTTCTTGTCAGTACGTTACAGCCTTTATCCCCAATTAGGAAGCATAACGACGAAAGCGTTTATTGCGGCAGTAATCGGCGGCTTAGGTTCATTGCCCGGAGCTGTTGTCGGAAGTTTGATACTTGGACTTGCTGAGATGCTCACTGCGGGATTTATCAGCTCACAGATGCGTGATTTAGTTGTGTATTCATTGCTCGTGATAATGCTGTTAATTCGTCCTGCGGGCTTCTTCGGTAAAGAGATAAGCGAGAAGATATAACATGAAGAGAAATATCATATTAATATTAATTGGCCTGTGTCTAGCATTTTGGCCGATGGGCGGTTATCAAGAGGGCATAGTGATTTTGATGTGCATAAATTGTATTGCCGCAATGGGAGTAAGCATTCTTACGGGCTTTACAGGAATTTTCACGCTCGGACATGCTGCGTATATGGCACTTGGGGCTTACACGACGGCAATTTTGACGGTAAGATACGGAGTTCACTGGGCACCTGCGATAATAGCCGGAGGATTGATGGCGGTATTAATTGCGTGGCTGATAGGAGTTCCGACGTTGAAGCTGACGGGGGATTATTACGCGATTGCTTCAATTGGACTTGGTGAGGCGATAAGATTAATTCTCGAGAACTGGCAATCCTTCACACGAGGAGCGCGAGGATTTCCGGGAATTGACCCTTATACGACGCGTACGACGGCTGTAGTAATTTTCGTGTTCCTGATGATAATAACGTTCAACTTCCTGCAAAGTCGATTAGGCCGTGAACTCAAAGCCTCACGAGATGACGCAACAGCAGCTTCATTAATGGGTTTCAACACTCCGAGAACTCGAATGAAAGCGTTAGTAATCTCGGCATTTTTCTGCGGGATTGCCGGCTCACTTTTAGGCGGATATATGAGCTTCATTCAGCCCTCAATGTTCGACATGATGAAGAGTACGGAATTAACGGCTGTAGTCGTCTTCGGAGGGTTAGGCTCAATGAGCGGGACAATCTTAGGTTCAGCGGCAATTACCCTCATAATGGAATATTTCCGCGACATCTCGCAATACAGAATGCTGATTTACGGCTTGTTGCTTGTAATCATAATGGTCTTCAGGCCCGAAGGATTATTAGGGAGCAATGAAGTCTGGGATTTATGGGGCTTCCTTAAGAAATGGGGGAAGAAGAAGAATGCTTGAACTTTCACACGTAAACATGAAATTCGGCGGAGTTAACGCGTTAAGTGATATGAGCTTTCGAGTTCCTGAGCGTTCACTGACGGGAATAATCGGCCCCAACGGTGCGGGCAAAACGACAATCTTTAACATAATTTCAGGCGTTTACACTCCGACTTCTGGGAATATTTATTTTCAGGGATGCGACATTACGCCATTGCGAGCATATCAGATTATCAGGCTTGGGATTGCTAGGACGTTCCAGAATTTGCGATTATTCACGAGGTCAAGCGTTCTTGAAAACGTAATGACTGCCGCGCAAAATCGATATATTAACTCGTTCCGTGAAGAAATTTTCTCAGGCAGTGTAACTCAGACACACAGCCCGGATCCGTCTTGCTGGTATAATTTTCTGGAGTCATGCTTTCATTTAGGACGTTGGGGAAAAACTGAGAGGAAATTGCAGAAACTCAGCCTTGAACTTCTTGAACGTGTCGGACTTGCTGACAGAGCTGAACAGGCCGCCGGAACTTTACCGTATGGAATGCAGAGACGCTTAGAAATCGCACGAGCATTAGCACTTTCGCCGAAGTTGTTAATGCTTGATGAGCCTGCCGCAGGAATGAACCCCGAAGAAGTCTTTGAGCTCAACGATTTAATCACGGGAATTCACAGGGATTTTGCGTTGACAATTTTAGTAATCGAGCATCACATGGACTTAATCATGAAAATTTGCCCGCATATAATTTGCGTTAATTTCGGAGCTAAACTCGCTGAGGGTTCAGGCGAAGAGATACAGAATAATCCGGAAGTCTTGACAGCATATTTAGGGAGTGATGAGGATGGTGAATGAGAACATGCCGAAAATTTTGCTTGAAGCTCAGAATATTTACGTGAATTACGGCGCAATTCAGGCACTCGCAGGATTTTCGCTCAAACTTATGGAGAATGAGATTGTCTCAGTTATAGGCGCGAACGGAGCAGGCAAATCAACTTTCATGAATGCCCTAATGGGAATGGTGAAGATTTCGAGCGGCAATTTTTTACTTGACGGTTACCCGCTTTCATCGAAGAATTACAAAGTTGTCCGGAGCGGCTTAGCTTTAGTTCCGGAGGGCCGACGAGTTTTTGCGACGTTAACAGTTGAAGAAAACTTGAAGATTGGAGCGTTTACCCGAAAAGATACGAGCGACATTAACGAGGATTACGAATGGGTATTCTCGTTATTCCCAATTCTGAAAGAAAGACTGAAGCAATACGCCGGGACATTATCCGGAGGAGAACAGCAGATGCTAGCGATTGCGAGGGCGTTAATGGCGAGGCCGAGAGTTTTATTGCTTGATGAGCCGAGTTTGGGACTTGCACCGATAATCATTAAGGAAATTTTCCGGGAGTTAAAGCGCATTAACGAACAGGGAGTTAGCATTTTGCTTGTTGAACAGAACGCTAGACAGGCTTTGCTTCTTTCAAACCGCGCATATGTCCTTCAGACCGGAAGGCTGCTTAAAGAGGGATTAAGCCGGGATTTGCTCGAGGATAAGGATATTAAGGCGGCGTATCTCGGTCAGAGCGCGTAGGGGGATAACGCTTCCCCCCTTTTTTATTATTACAGGAGGCTGATACTTTATGAATGTTTCATTTCCCTGGAATGGGAGCGAACTTTTACGGCGTGAATACGAGAAGGAGAATTACAGGCTAATTCACACGGGCTCAAAGACTAACAGGGCAATAATTTTCTTCTCAGGCAACGGATTATATTTTCCAAACACTGAAGAGGAATTTACGCAGAAAATCATAATCAACGACCGCTACGAATGGGAAAATTTAGCGTCAAATAAATTAATCCGGAAATATTACGAGCTTATAATTTTTGTCCGCGATGTCTATAAACAATGGTACGTAACAGGAATTAATCCCAAATATGACACTGTAGACAAGACGGCTGACTTTCTCCGTGAATTAACGCGAGGCTATGACGTTACGACTTGTGGAGCTTCTGCAGGAGGTTATGCCGCTGTGTTGTTCGCTTCGCTTCTGGACGCTGAAAGATTTTTCTCGATGTCCGGCCAATTTTCGATTCGCCATCAGATTGACGCGCGTGTAGCTCCGTTTGTGTATAATTATGCTTCTGATAAAATACGTAATAAGTACTATGATATTGCGGGAATTACGCATAACGGGGGGGGGGCATTATATTTGGCCAGCTGAGTGCGAGATTGATAAACAGCAAAATGAACTCGTAAAACATTCAACGAAATTAACCAACATTCCCGTAAAATCCAAAACTCACGGAACACCTTTACCAGGTTTCTGCCTTCCCTATTTACTCACACTAAGCGACGCAGAATTAACAAAAATTTTCAGCCGGATTAAACGCGATAAGCCTATAAACAGGTGGGAATTTGCGTTTAAGATTGTCCCGCTTGGAATATTTATCGCAGGATTTATGAAGTCATCTTTGAGGGCGATTGTGCGTAAAATTACAGGCCGTTGACGTGTAAAACTTGCTGGAGCTTGTGAGAAATTTTCAGGCTCCGGCTTTACTTAGACGCTTATACTCTTCGCGCAAAATCTCTTCAAGTTGAGGATAATGATTTAAGATATTGTAAAAATGTTTCCAGAATAATTTTTCGCCCTTATCGTTAATGTCACAAAGTCGCGGCCCCTTCTGAGTTTTGCCGACATAAGCAAGCGCAAGATGAGCATAATTATTCTCAGCAGCGCGGATTTTCACATGATTTAGTACAGCCATAAGCCAGAACCATATATCATCACTTGTAGGGCACAACGTCATAAATAATTCTTCTTTCATTACATCAGCGTGAAAAATATTAGGGCAATAAAAAGCTCCCGCCCCGCCTGAAAGTTTGTGTAAATACGACGCACCACAGGAATAAGTATCATATCCTCCGCCTATAATTCTGAACTCGCCGTTTTCGTCGATATAAAATTTCGTTATTCTATGCACGCATAAATCTTCAGGATGCCTAACGTGTTCGTCATAAAGAGCTTTGAGCCAGCTGTCCCGGTAATATAAATCGTCGTCAGCAGTAATTATATTCGCGTCGGGAAAAAGTTTCAGTGCCGGGATTAACTTTTTGAATGAGCGCAGATTTTTACAATAATGAATTTCGAGGCCGTAACTTTTGAGATTTAATAACTCGTCAGGCAACTCGTTATCTCTATCCGGAAATTCGTCTTCAGCAAGCCATAATGTAATTTTGTTAGCTTTCATTGTCTGAAGCATGAGGGATTGTATAGTTTTATGAACTGTGTTAATTCTTGGAGGAAATGAAGTTAACGAAATTATCAATTGCCTGCCGTAATCTTCATCGGTTACACCTCTCCAGCCTCGCAGTTTCGAACAAACAAGCCATGATAAATTTATTTTAGCTTTTGCATATGTTACGCTGAATATTCTGTATATTTTTCTGAATACCTTTCGACAAAAAGAAGCTGTCATTTTCTTTTTCCTTATCCTTATATGTTATGAATATCTCAAAGGAAGTTCAAGCCCATTAGCCTCAAGCAGTCGTTTATTCGTGAAAAGTTTCGGAAGTTCACCTTCAACAGCAATTTTCCCGTCGTTGAGAACTAACGCGCGTGTACAGACATCGAGAACTAAATCTAAATCGTGTGAAGCAAGCAAAATAGTTTTATTACTCTCACGCAGAAAATTTATCACTCGTCTTCTCGCTTTCGGGTCAAGCCCGGCCGAAGGTTCATCGAGCGCGAGTATCTCAGGTTCAGCCGCTAAAATCCCAGCAAATGAGACTAAACGCTTTTCACCGCCTGATAACTTGTTCGGAGGACGTGAAGCCAAATGTGAAATTCCAAGCTCAGCAAGAATATTCATCGCACGTTCATGAGCCTGTTTAACTTTCATTCCCGACGCAACGAGACTAAACGCAACATCTTCAAGAACGCTGGGCATTAAAATTTGATCGTCAGCGTCCTGAAACGTCAAGCCTATATTTTTTCTCAGGGTTTCAGTGTCATTCTTGCCATTAAAAGTTATTCGGCCCTCTTGAACTCTCAATGCTCCGGCAATATGAAGCAATAACGTAGATTTCCCCGAACCGTTCGCACCGACAAGCGCAGTTTTCTCACCTTCGGAAATTCTGAAAGTTACTCCCTTCAAGGCCTCGTGATTATCAGGATATTTATAGCGTAAATTTTCGACTTCAAGCATTCAAGAATAATATCATAAAGATTTAGCTCTTCACAGATAATTACACTTAATCACAACAGCCGAATAAATCATAAAGCTCACGATTACGAGCATATCACGAAGTCTTACACTCTCACGTTCGGACTGCAAAAATCCTCCGAAGCCTCCTCGACAAGTTACGGCCTGCATTATTCGTTCTGAGTGTGAAGAACTCTGAAGCAATACCGACGCAAGAATACTCGCAAAAGTCTTCAGTTTCATAATTCCGTGTAAATTTGGAGCACGAAGTTTCACGGAGATTAACGCGGTCTCAAGCCTCTCATGCAAGATAAATATTCCTCGAAGCGTCAAGATTATCAACACTCGCAACTTCTCAGGAACTCGCAAAGCACATAAAGCCTCATAAATCCCTGTTATTCCGAGCGGGAAAATCATAAACTCACACATAATATAAATCATGTTCAATCTCAGCGTAATTAACATTCCCATTTTTACGCCACCAAGAATTGACGGCCATGTTAAAGCAAGAGTGATAATCATCACGAGATTTATAACATTGAGCTTGAGGAGTGAAGAGAGATTAATTTTTTTGACGCATATAATCACAATTGGGAGAATTGCGGCGAGGGCTAAAGCTGAAAATTTATTGCTGACTGAGACGGCAAGAGCATAAACCAGCGCGCTCAATAGCAAACTTTCGGGAGCAAAATTATTTCTGGAAGCGTAAAATTTTTCGGGCAGGAACGTCAATGTAAAACTGTCCTGTATCATGTTAATACCTCTTTCACGTATAAACTTTCGCGTGTAAATTTTCCCTTAATCATGCTAAGAACTCCGGAGCAGACTTTTTCAGCCATAAAACGAGAAATCCCGTAACGCTCCCTTCAATTACGGCTAAAGGAACATGAGCAACGATTATAATTTTCGCGGCTGTCAAAAAATTCCCGTCAGTCAAGCCCAGAAATAACCCGACAAGAAACGTCCCCAGCATTACGGCTAAAGCTCCAGCGATGAAAGACAGCGTGAACGTTAAAAATTTTTTCTCGCTCTCACGTATAAATTTCCCGAGTAAAATATACACGCTCAAGGCAGAAATTCCCATTATAAAAGTGTTAGCACCGAGCACGAGCAAGCCTCCGAAGTGAAATAACAACGCCTGAAGCAATAGCGCTACGAACACGGCCGGAAATACTGAACAGCCTAGAATTAATCCCATCGGAGCAAGAAAAGTTAAATGTGTCGAACTTGGGCCAATCTTCACGTTCACAAGCGACGCAAGAAAGAAAGCTGACGAGATTAACGCTGTACGTACAATTTTCTCGCTTTCAGTCCTCTTGAGACCGTAAGCAATCCCCGTTAGACTTCCTGCCCAGCCAGCAATTAATACGCTTCCGGATAAAATTCCTTCGCTGATATGCATTTATTTTCTCCTGTAAATTAACATTGCTATGTTGAAGATTATGCTGACACCGAGAAGCGCACGTATATATAACGGTTCTTCAGGCTCAGGAGTTTTAACGTCGAGATTATTAACGTCTTTAACGTCAATTTTAGCCTCACATTGATGACCTTCTTCGTCGCGGACTATCACTCGCCATTCTCCGGCACAATCCGGGATAAACGCAAATCGGCCTTCTTCGTCAGTCCTTCCCGTCTGAACAGCGAATTTCTCATCTTTAGGCGAGAAAACTTTTGCTTCTCGATAACTCATTTTTTCGCCGGTCGAGTAAAAGAATTCCAGAGCTATTGACCTAAAACTTGACTGCCGAAAGCCTACACCATGAGCGTAAATTATATTCGGGCAAAAAGTTATCAGGCCGACACACGCCAGCCCGATAAGGAAATTTTTAACTTTCATTATTTCACGTCGAACAATAAGAATGCTCGCAAAGTTAAAGCGTCGTAATCCCCTTCAACTCCGGGCAAGTCGCCTTGATACGCTCGAATTCCCCATAAGCCAGGCGCTGTAATTTTCACGTGAGCTTCTCCGTTCTCGGCTTCCGTGTAATAAGCGTAAGTGTTCTCATATTCCGTAACAAAGCCGTCATAAGTTGCCCAAATTGGCCCGGTGTAAGGCTGACCGTTCAGCAAAATTCTCACATGGAAATATTCACCGACTTTAGCGTCCGCAGGATTTGTAACGGGAATAATCTCCAATGGATGGCCGACAACCTGAGAAAATTTCGTGTCATCGTGTGATGAATTAAAGATTGCTTTTGCGTACTTGTCGTTTTTCGTAGCGCGTATAACTTTCAAGCCCTGAGCCTCTAAATCCTTTCTCGCTCCAGTCTTGCCGCCCTCGTTAGTAATGCTCCAAGTTTCGCCGTCCTTAATCGCCGCAAGCATAATTGATCCAGATAAATCCTTCGGAATAACTGTGAAGTTTATGCATAAATTTGCTTCGTCAGCTTCAAGTTTGGACTCGATAAATTTTCCGTCCTCGATAATTCCGGCCTTGACGCGTTCAAGAACTTCAACTTCTTCCGGAACTATGAACTTGTGTGCAGACTGAACAGTTACGTAAAACGGCTCTCCGGCTTTAAGCTCTGCTTCAGATTGGGCCTTAATCGTAAGCTCATGAGAAAACGCAGGAGTAATAAAGAGTGAGAGAATGAACATGGTAAAAAACAAACGTTTCATGATAAAGAAAACCTCCGCATAAAATTTTTAACGGAGGAATAATAACACGATAATGAATAAAAATGTTACGCGCTAACTACACATTAAGCTCATTAAGCACGCATTCAGCCCAGAATTTCGCGGCATTGTCATTTCCCATTGAGAGTTTCGCTTCGTTCAAGAGTAAATCAATCTCGCGTTTCCGTTCGTCGTCGTTAAGATAACTTTCAAGCTCATTCATAATTCTCTCAGGGTTCGCATTCTCGCATAATAACTCCGGAAAAACTTGTTCGCTCGTCAGCATGTTGGGGATTGAGATATTTTTCACGTGAACTAGATGTTTCAAGATTGCGTACGTGAGCTTCTTCATGTTATAGATTACGACCATGAAACGGCTTAACAACATTGCTTCAACCGCGACAGTCCCGGAAACTCCGGCAACAGCAAGCGCACCAAGCATTAATTCGCGCCCTTCACCTTCCCAGTAATCGAAGCCCGAAGCGTTAACTTTCTCGCGCAAAATTTTCACTAAGTCGTCGCTAAGTCCCGGAGCTACTGAGAATACAGGCAAGTAATTTTTCTCGCGCAACAATTTCGCCGTTCCCAGCAAAATATCAAGATGAAAATTTATGTCATAACGTCGGCTTCCAGGCATTAAGGCTATAACTTTTTCACCGGCAAAACGTTTAATGAACTCATCAGAAAGTTTTACGTCCTTCAAGTCATAAACTAAAGGATGAGCCTTCCATTTGGAATTTACTCCGTGTTCAAGCAAAAATTTATGTTCAAACGAGAATAACGGCAGGCATAAATCATAATCCCTCTTCAAGTTCTTCACTCGTCCTGCACGCCAAGCCCACACAGTCGGAGGAATTAACGAGATAATTTTTCCGTCATAGCCTGACTTCCTGAGTGAATGTGCAAGCAATAAATGAAAGTCCGGATTATCAATCAAGACTACTGCGTCAGGTTTCGTCCGCAAAATAGAACGTGTTATATTTCGCTTCAACTTTAAAATTTTCGGCAGAGCTGGAATGACTTCAATAATTCCCATCAGCTTTAACTCTTCATAGCTCCAGACTAAACGCCCGCCAGTTTTTTCACCTTCAGGGCCGAGCATTCCCCAGATTTCAAGCTCAGGATTTAAGCGCAACAACTCACGGATGAAAATTCCTGCGTAAATATCCCCGCTGACTTCTCCGCATGACACAAAAATATTCTTCATGTTTCAAATTCCCCAGACCGAAATTTTATGTTTATCGGCCAATTCAAAAAATTTCTCCGGCTCAAGTATTAAAGTTTTTCCGGCTTCGACAGCTAAACAAGTTAATCCGGCTTCGTGCATATTCTCAAGCGTCCGAGTTCCGACCGTCGGCAAATCGTAGCGCATATCCTGGTCAGCTTTCATCATCTTCACGATTACACCATGACCAGCAAGCTCGCCCGAACGTTTTATCATCTTGTCCGTGCCCTCCATAGCTTCGATAGCTACGACTGCACCGTCAGCAACACATACAGCTTGACCGAACGAACACGGCAATGTTACTCGCAAAATTTTCACGCCGTAATCAATATCGCTGCTCTCTCGTTGAGACGGTGAACGAGCTGACAATTTCCCCTTTGACGCGATAAACTCCGGTAAAATCTGCCAATATGGAATGACTTCAATATTCTCATCCTCAAAAACTTTCACAACGGCCCCTAAAAGCGAATGGTCATCACGTAAACTTTTTCTTAATATTGAGCGCGTAATCTTGTCAAACAAAATCGGCAGGCAGTAAATCACTTTCTTGGGAATACGGCCCGCCATTATCAATTTTTCAGCACCGAAACTCTTTATCTCACGTAATCCTCGTCCTAAGTTCGGAGTTCTCATAGAGATTAATTTTGTCGCATAAGGCTTCAAGACTTCGGGATCATCACGAAGCGTTAATATCAACGTTGAAGGCTGTAACTCCTGCAATCTTTTAGCGATTTCGACCGGCAAAATTCCTTGACCAGCAATTAAAGCAATGCTCAAATCCTGTCAACCCTCCAAGCAAAGTAAAACGCTATCACAACAAATACTGCATCAGGTCCCCAGCCGGCTATCACTGCAGGAATATTCCCGGACTCGCCCAATGCTCGGCATAATGACATCACGACGTAATACGCGAACACGATTACAACGCTTATTCCGAAGCCAACGCCTCCGCCTCCTGAACGTCCGCGCCTTGAAGCTCCCAAGCCCGCACCTAAAATTGCCATGATTAAGCAAGCCCAAGGAACAGCAAGTTTAAGATGAAACATTACCCATAATTTTGATAAATCCGTGCCGACAGCTTCAGCCTGATTGATATAGCTCCAAAGTTCATGCGCGCTCATATCTCGAGGCCGTCTCGTGCTTCGCTGGAGTTGTGCCGGTGAAAGTCTCAGGGCCAATTTCTGACGCTCAAACCGCAATAACAACGACACTTCACCTTCATGATTGACGCTGTACATTCTCCCGTCCTCGATCCACCATTGGGAATCCTGCCACATTCCCTTGCGAGCATTAAGAGTTGTCGATAATCGGCCCTCTTCGTCAAACTCATGCATCATAATTCCGCTCATTAAGCCCTCGTTCGGGTCGAGTTCATCAATATATAATACCCGTCTCAATTTCCCGTTCTGTTCGTCGCGCAAAAATACTTTCTCTTGAATTGCCGCCGTTTGGTTCTTCATGATCTCGTATTTCATCAACCTGTCAGCCGCAATCGACGTAAACGGCACAATCGTCTCATTAAAGCCCAATGCACCCAGAGCAATTAAGACAGAAGCAACGATTACCGGCCGTAAAATTCTCGTAAAGGGAATGCCGAGAGATTTTAGAGCAATTAACTCACTCCCGGCATTAAGCGTCGACATTCCGAGTAAAGTCGCAAGAAGTGAGGACATCGGAATTGTCATCACGACGACTTCAGGCAAGCGATAAAAAAATAATCTCGTTACAACGCTGAAAGCTACTCCCTGTTCGATAATTAACTTTGCGGCTTGGAACAATAAATCTCCAGCGACGAAAATTAGCACGAAAATTAATATCCCGAACATAAACGGCCCGGCACATGCACCGAGAATTAATTTATTGAGAAGTCCTCGCCTCATTGTGATAATGCATTGGCCGAATATTTACGGGTCATTGAGTGTGTAAGCCTGTCAACTAGTTCTTGAGCCGACGGAATATTATTAGCGTTCTCGAAGCATTCATATACGTTCAAAACTGTAACGTGCAAAAATTCCTCGAAAGTTGGACACAAAGCGTTGACGATGGCAATTAACCTCTCTATGACATTCTCGACCATCTGATACGGACATTCTGACAGGACAACGAGAACTTGAGACTCTCCGGCCTGAATTGCTGTGTCTGACTGCCGCAAATCCTTCTTCAATCTCGCGCAATAAGCTCTAAACGGCCTGATATATTTTTCCATGTCATCATCAGGCAATAACTGAGGGAACACTATACGAAGCATTACAGCGCTCACAGGATGGTTGTAACGTCCTGCGCGGTAAAGCTCATCTGAAATCCTCGCCATTCCATAACGATACGTGTGAAGCTGTGTATCAGGGTCAATGAACTGTACAGGCTCGCTTGAACCTTGAGATGCTCCTTCAGCGTTTTCGCCGCCAGTCGGAAGCCCTTTAGGTGTAAGCTCGAAGTAAAATCTTCGGCCGTTGTCTAGACCTATACGCTTGATGTCCCAGATTTTTTCTTTTATCTCCGCAGTCTTTGATACAGGGCTGAACCAGTCGGATATATTTTTCCCGATTGAGTCAAGCCTTGAAAGCCCGAGAACTTCAAGCATATTGTCAGTGAGATTTAAGATTGTTCCGGTCTCGTCAGTAATCGCAAAATTCAACGGAAGTTTCTTCAAGTCATCCTCAACGTCAACAACGACAACTTTATTATGCTCGTTCTCAGCCTGATTGTAAGCTACGACAAGAGCCGCCGCACCACATACAGCCAAGATTACGCCGAGCCATTGAAACATTGTTGCGCCGTAAACGATTGACATAGGGCACAGCAAAATTCCCTGAGCAAGAGCCTGAAGAGAGATTAACCCGATGTTGAAGCCGTTAGCTATGAATAATCCGTAAAGAACGCTCGCGACGATGAATAACAGCCAGACTAAGCCCCAAATTGCTAAATCAACTTCACCGACAACGCTGCCGCCTCCCATTGAACGAGCTAACATTATCGTGAGAATTGCGATGACAGGAGGAACAGTTATCCATTTGAGTAAATTATTTTGTCCCATTTTCTACCTGATTTATTACCTGTATTGAAGCTCTTCGCCGCTTGGATAGCTCAAAGTGTAATCAACGATAATCGGCACTGTTGCTCCGGCTGGAACTTCGACTTCCCAAGTTAAGCGATTTTCCTTGTCGCGCTCTTTTTCCTTCGGCTCAATTTGTTTTACGTCAAGTTTGATTTTATCGTCCGTCGGAATTGGCAATCTTTCACGTACAGTGACAACTTTATCGCTCTTCGTTCCGTTCGTGATTTCGAGTTTATATCCGCTCGTGAATACTCCGCTGAACCAAGATACGCCCGTCTTCTCAACAAGTCTTTCTTTCTTAATCGTAATCTGATCTGCATAACCAAACGGAATTTTTTTCTGGCCAACGCCGTATTCCTCGATGAAAATTCTTCCTGAAGCCTGGCCGTCAACTCTTAAGTCAGCAATTCCCGGAATTAAATGCTCGTTATTCTCGTCCATGCTCGCGATAATCCAGGCGTTATTTCTCTGCTCAGGTATCATCATTAACACTGTCTTGCAATTCAGGAACAAATCACTCATGATAACTTCAAGCTCACGTTCGGAGCCGTCTCCCGTCGTCAATCCGTCAACATCAAGCGTCCTGTCTGAAAGTGTCTCACGAACTGCCGGAGCTCTTGGTGCTGGTGCGGCTGAATTGTAATCGGCTTCCTCTTCTGCGTCTTCTGCGTCTTCTTCTACTGCCATCATGTCATACATTGCGGCGGATTTATACATGCTGTTTGTTCGCTTAAGGCTGGTTCTTGCGCTCGTCATTACAGTTTCCTGCTTCGGCTTAATCCCAACTCTCAAAGGCTGAACGTCAGGAGTCGTGATGTTTTCATCCGGATTTTTCGTGTGAAACGTCATATCCCCGTTGAAGTCAAGGCCAGTTTTCTGGGAAATTTTCACGTACATCTTGACCTGAATATGTTCAGCTTCAGTGTTGAAGTCGAGCGTGTATTTCGGGCTCCATGATGCCGCGTTCGTGAAGGCCTCAAACTCAATATCTCCGCCGCCACTGCCAGACACAACTATAAAGCTGCTGTCGCTTGACGGTCTTCGTGAGTTAAGCTCGTTCGTGAATACCCGTAATTTCTCCTGCTCTTCAGAAATTTTCACTTTCAGCACGGCTAATTCATTCTCAGCCTCAAGCCTCAAAGTTTGAGCGTCTTTAATATACGTAAGAAGCTCCGCAGGTTTCGACTTTTCAGGCTCGGAATTTTTCAGAAGGCTCAATGTCTGCTCAAGTGAAGATTTCCGCGCGTTAAGCTCGTTAATAATTTGCGTCTGTGCTTCAACCTGAGCTTTGAGTTCGGCCAATCCTGAAGGAAGCCAGCGAGTTCTTGCTTTGCGTTCAACTCTGAGTTCTCCGTCGAGATAATCAGGGTCAAGCGCGTGTATGCTCTCAGTCAAGAATGCTCCGGGAATTATCGCCTCAAATTTTCCATCACTGCCGGCTCGAATGCTGAACGTGAATTTTGCTCCTGACGGATAAAAATCAATTTTGCTGATATCAACATTCGGACCTTCGGGAAAATCAAGGGCACTACAAGAAGTTGCGATGAGTAAAATTGCCATGAAAGCGGTGAATAGTTTCATGAAAAAGTTTTCTCCTTTCAAAATATTATGAATGCGTATATTATTTTAATTCAGGGCGTTACGTTTATAAATGGTAAAAAATTTTTTCGCGTAATTTTCTCTTTAACTCACAACATAAAAACTCTCGAGTTAATCCCCTCTAAAATATTTTGACAACTTAAACCCCGTTTTTCTAGTGTATAATAAAAAACATTCTTGCACCTTGACGCGAAAAATTTTATGTTATGGGTGTAAAATTAACGTGATAAAAATTCAGAAGGGGCGAAAGAAATTTTATGACCGGCAAGATTTTCAGGGACGAATTGAGCCGGCTTTCCTCGCGATAATATCATAAAAATTTTAATAAAATCATGAAGCATATTCGACGGAGCGAAAAAATAATTTATCTTACTGGGAGGCCTATGTAATGGAGCGTCTGCTAATAGATTTTTCTCAGGTATACGAACAAAACAGAACTAACGGGGCATCAAGAAGCGTTTATAATACTTATGCTACGCCTCCTTATCAACAAAAAGAAGCTCCGAAATTGTCATTTGAAAATATGCTTTCGGACTCGATCAAAAAAGTTAATTCCCTTCAACTTGAAGCAGAGAAAAAAATTCGTGATTTAGCGATTGGCGACGTTGATGATATTTCCGAAGTCGTTTTAGCGTCGTCAAGAGCTGATACTGCGCTGCGTCTGGTGATGGAAATGCGCAATAAATTTATCGATGCTTATCAGGCTTTATCTAGAATAACCGGCTGATGTAGAAATAGAAAATGGACAGTTTAAAACGTTGGTTCGCCTCATTCCTGAACTTCTGGGCCGCTCTGAAACTCTGGCAGAGAGCGTCAATAATTCTTGCAGTTTTCGTAGTTCTTGGCGGGCTGATAGCATTAATTTTCATGACTGGTTCAACGACTTATGAGCCTTTATACGCAGGACTTGAAGTTGAGGATCAGGCGGCAATTGTTGACTACATGCGGGAAAATAATATTCCTTACAGGTTGGATCCCAAATCGAACGCTATATTAATGCCCGGTGGTGCCGTTTACGAGACGAGATTAGCTCTTGCACAAATGGGCTTGCCTAAGGGCGGAACTACGGGATTTGAGATTTTCGACGATTCCAAAATGGGAATGAGCGAGTTTCAGCAGAGAATAGCTTACATGCGCGCAATCGAAGGTGAATTGGCCCGGACGATTTCCCAGATGGCTCAAGTTGAGAATGCTCGTGTCAGCGTTGTAATTCCTGAGCAGAGATTATTTCTCGAACAACAAAAGCCCTCGACAGCTTCGGTTTTGCTGAGACTTCGACAAGGCGCGACGATTGGCCCAAATCAGATTAAGTCGATAATTCACCTTGTCGCACATTCCGTTGACGGCTTAGAGCCTGACGCTGTTACAGTTGTCGACACGAACGGCCGAAACCTCTCGGATATGGTCTCAGACAGCATGATAATGTACAATCCTGACGGCTCAAACGCGATTACTTCAGTTCAGAGGGAGCTTGAACGTCAGCATGAACGTGAGCTTGAGAATAAAGTCCGAGTTATGCTTGAACAAGTTTTCGGGCCTGGAAGTGCGGTTGTCAGAGTGAGAATTGATTTAGACTTCGACAAACGGACGAGTTCATACGTTGAATACGCGCCAAATCCTGAGACAGGTACAGGAGTTCCACGAAGCAACGAGAGACAAGAAGAAAGTTACACCGGACAAGGCAACCCGGTAAATGGCAATCCCGGCACGACAACGAATATTCCAGGTTATGCGATAAACTCAACGACGGTCGAGAGCGAATATAACCGTTCAAACTCGACGACTAACTATGAAATCACGACGCGTAAAGGCGACCAAGTTGTAACGCCCGGCGGAGTTCGTAGGTTGTCGGCTTCAGTCTTAATCGATGACAAGAATAATGATATTACCGAAGAGAGACTTGAAGCGTTGCAGGAGGTAATTTCGTCGGCAATCGGGCTTGACACTCAACGAGGCGACAGATTAGTTGTTCGTGCGATGAGATTTTCGACGGCGTTTGCTGATGCTATGGCTGACCAGCTTAGACAAGAGAGAAACCAGAAAATTCTTTACGGTTCGATTGCGGCCGGAATAATTTTATTGCTCTCATTGCTTGCGTTCTACGTCTGGTGGAGAATGAAGCGTGCAAGATTGGCTGTTCAGGAGATTGAGGCTGAGGGCAAGAAGGTCCCGACAATTCAGGAAATGTTGACTTCTCCGGACTTGTTAGCGTTTCAAGGTGAGATGGCAGTCTTAGAGGAACAGTTGAAGGCATATGCTAAGAGCCATCCGGATGAAATCGCAACGCTCGTTAATGAATGGCTCTCGTCGGATAATTAGAGAGAAGACGAAATCCCCCTTACCAAGAAGGCGAGGGGGAAAATTTTTTATGCAAGCTCGCATGTCAATTCTTCGTCTTTGAGATTAACGTTGATATTTGAGCCGTCCATTTTTCCGGATAACATGAAATCAGCAAGTTTATCTTCCAGCATTGATTGAATTGCTCGGCGTAAAGGTCTTGCACCATATTTCGGCTTATAACCTTTTTCGAGAATTTTCGCTTTCACGTCGTCGGCAACGTTGATTTTCACGCCCTTAGTGTCAAGTCTCGATGATAAATCCTCAAGCATAGTGTCAATAATCTTCATCAAGTTATCGCGCGATAAAGGCTTAAAGACGGCCATCTCGTCAATCCTGTTCAGAAATTCGGGCCTGAAAGTTTTATTAGCTTCCTCAAGGATTATCGACTTTGTGCGTTCCCAATCCCTTTGGCTCTGAGCTTCCGCGCTTAATCCGAAGCCTAAAGAATTTCCCTGCTGAGCTTCTTTCGCTCCGACGTTGCTCGTCATGATTATTACGGTGTTGCGAAAATCTACCTTGCGGCCTTGTCCGTCCGTCAATTTCCCGTCGTCTAAAACTTGCAATAAAATATTAAAGATTTCGGGATGAGCTTTCTCGATTTCGTCAAATAAAATTACGCTGTACGGTTTACGTCTGACCTGTTCGGTTAATTTTCCTCCGCTCTCATGACCGACATAACCGGGAGGAGCTCCGACTAATTTCGAGACTTCATGACGTTCCATGAACTCGCTCATGTCAATTCGTATCATCGCGTCTTCTTTGCCGAATAAAAATCTCGCGAGGCATCTTGCAAGTTCAGTTTTCCCAACTCCGGTAGGCCCCATGAATAAAAAACTTCCAATTGGCCGTCTTGGGTCGCGAAGTCCTGTGCGTGCTCGGCGGATTGCTCGTGCTACTGCACTGACTGCTTCGTCCTGACCGATTAAACGCTGGGAAATTTCCTCTTCCATCTTGAGAAGTCTTGTAGTCTCAGCTTCGGTCAATTGTTTAACAGGAATTCCCGTCTGCTCAGCAACAACCGTAGCAATATCTTCAGCCGTGATTTTATGCCTCTCAAGGGATTTATGATTTTGCCAGTCCTTAAGTGCCGCGTCGAGTTCATCCGAAATTTTGTGCTCATCGTCGCGTAATTCCGCAGCGAGTTCATATTTCTCTGACAATAAAGCGTCTTCCTTCTGTTTTTGGACGTCAGCGAGTTTCTTGTGAATTTCATTGATGTATTCGGGCGGCTCAAGTGAAAGTAATCTCGTCCGTGCTCCTGCCTCGTCAATCAAATCAATTCCCTTGTCCGGCAAAAATCTGTCCTGAATGTATCTTGATGAAAGTTTTGCGGCCGCATTAATAGCTTCGTCGGTGAAGATAACGTTGTGATGATCTTCATATCTGTCTTTGAGGCCCTGAAGGATTAACACAGCGTCGTCAACATTAGGCTCATCAACTTGGATTGGCTGAAATCTCCGCTCTAAAGCCGCGTCCTTCTCAACGTATTTTCTGTACTCGTCCTGTGTCGTAGCTCCGATTAACTGAAAGGCTCCGCGCGACAACTCAGGCTTGAGAATATTTGCCGCGTCAGTTGCTCCTTCAGCGTTGCCAGCCCCGATAATCGTATGAACTTCATCGACGAACAAGACGACATCACCTTTGCTCTCAACAAGTTCTTTCACGATACGGCGTAATCTCTCCTCAAATTCGCCCCTGTATTTCGTCCCGGCTACGAGAGTTCCCATATTAAGCTGAACAATTCGCTTATCCTTCAGAGGTTCCGGAACGTTTCCGAATGCAATTTGTCGTGCTAATCCCTCAACTACAGCTGTCTTGCCAACTCCGGGATCTCCGATTAAGACGGGATTGCTTTTAGTCCTTCTGCATAAAACCTGCATAACTCGCTTAATCTCTTTTTCCCGGCCAATTACAGGATCAAGCTCACCATTCCGGGCGCGTTCGGTTAAGTCCGTTCCTAAGTGGTCGAGCGTCGGAGTTTTAATTTTTCCCTTGCGCTTGTTGTCTGACGATAAATTTTTCGAGCTTATATTTTTTCCCGTTCCGTTCGCTAAAATCTCGTTAATCTGCTTCATCACTGATAACGGAGTAAGTCCCATGCTCAAGAACTGCTGAACTACTAAGCCTGAGTCATCCGCCAAAATTCCCATCAAAATATGCTCAGTGTCGACGTAATTAACTCCCATTTTCCGCGCTTCATGCATAGCAACATCGAGTGCACGCTTCATCTTTTGACTTAACGGGAGGTCAACGGGTTTAGCTAAGACATCTTGAGATTTGCCGATTAAGTCGCGAATATGAGCCGCTAAATTTTCCGGATCAACACCAAGCTCAACGAGAGCCTGACAAGCTACTCCGCCTCCTTCCTGTAAAAGTCCAAGAAGTAAGTGTTCAGGTTCAACCATTGTGTGACCAAGATTTAAGGCTTCGTGATGTGCTAATTGAATTACCCTTTTTCCCCGTTCTGTGTAAAATTGCCACATGTAAAAACTTTTTCCCCTTTCTTATGACATCAAGCCGCTCAACATTCTCCGTAAAATATCCGCAAGCATAATTTCAGTGTCGGCTTTTTCTGACTGTGAAGTTTCCGCAATATGTTTCAAGGCAATATCGATTATTAATCTCTCCCGCACTGTGATAAAATTCCTTTTCTGCAAGGCCCGTAATAATTTTCCCGCTTCCTTCAGAGAAATTCTCTCACCAATTAAATCCTGAACATGATTTTTCTGCTCTTCAGGACATTCACAAGTTATCCGCAAAATCTTAATATATCCGTGTTCACCTCGTCTACTCTCGATTAAGTAGCCATGTTCTGGAGTAAATCGGCTTCGTAAAACGTAATTAATCTGGCTTGGAACGCATTCAAACATTTGGGCGAGTTCTTTGCGTCTTAGGCTGATAAAATTTTCCTGTTCCTCCTCCAACAAATCCAAAATATATTGTTCAATATCTTCTGTCAAATTCTGCATGATAAAATCTCCTCCCTGATAAAATTATCGCCAACAAAATAGAACATGTTATATTTTATCGTCAAAAATTTTTCGCTCGCATAAAAATATCTCGTGTAAAATCACTGAATGAGAATTATATTTTCTAGGTCAAGAATAATCAACCACGTAAATTTACTATAATTCATGTGTAAAACTTTTTAGGAGAGTGAAATATTTTGAGCGAAGTAAACGAGACCGAGTTAAAAATTTTGAAATATCCCAATCCGATATTAAAGAAAGTCTCAGAGCCTGTTGAAGTCTTTGATGATGAACTTGCAAAATTCGTGAAAAAGTTGTTTACGGCGATGAAGGCTTCCGATGGAGTTGGACTTGCTGCCCCGCAGGTTGGAGTTCTGAAGAAAATTGCTGTTATTGAATATGACGAGAAAAAATATGTGCTGATTAATCCGCGTGTAATTGACCAAAGGGGATTAGTGGACGAAGAAGAAGGCTGCTTAAGTTTTCCTGGAATTTATGCTCATGTCCAGCGTCCGGAATGGGTAAAAGTTGAGACGTTTGACGTTAACGGTGAAAAACAGACTTACGAGGTTTCAGGATTTACGGCCAGAGCGTTTTTGCACGAGATGGACCACTTGAGCGGGAAATTATTCATCGATTATCTCTCGAACTTGAAACGTAACGCAATCAAGAAAAAAGTCTCAAAGAATACCGGAGGACATTTCTAGAGTGGACGCAAAAAATATCTGGTTTATCGGCACCGGCCAATTCGCGGCATTTTGTCTTGAGGGCTTGAGAAAGTATGATATTCCCGTCAGCAAAATCATCACCGGACTTCCGACGCGTTCAGGACGTAACAATCGGGAAAATCCTTCGGCCGTCGAACTCAAAGCTAACGAACTCGACTTGAGCGTAACACGAACGGGAAAACTCAGTGAAAATCAGGAATTAATTCATGAACTCGAAAATGTGAAGCCGGAAATAATTTTTGTTATCGACTTCGGCCAGATTATACGTGAGCCATTTTTGTCGTACATGTGCTTGAATATTCACCCGTCGTTGTTGCCAGAATACAGAGGAGCCGCACCAATTCAGCGAGGATTATTAGACGGGAAAAATTATGCCGGAGTCAGTGTATTTAGGCTTGTTCAGGCTATGGACGCTGGAGATATTCTGACACAGGCGAAAATTCCAGTTGACGAGAATACTTACGCGTCGGACTTGTACGTGAAACTTTCGGATTTGGGCTGTAAAATCGCGAGTGAAGCCTTGAGAAGTGAGCTGACTTTCACGCCTCAAGACGAGAATAATGCGATATATGCCGGTAAACTTGATAAGAATGAATTTGCTTTGTCGTTCTCAATGTCGGCTGAAAAATTCTGCAACACCGTGCGAGCTTTAGACATGTCCGGAGGAGCTTATGTTCTCGTGAATGGCAAGAGATTAAAACTTTGGCGTGCAACTCTCAGAAAAGATATTAACGCGTCAAGTCCGGGAAAAATTCTTAATCTCGATAACACCCCAGTAATTTCATGCTATGATTTTTGCGTGGAATTGGCCGAAGTTCAGAGTGAGGGCAAAAAGAAAACTTCAGGCGCTGAATGGTCAAGAGGAGCAAGATTAAAGATTGGGGATTTATTGTGAAAGTGTAAATTCTGTGCTAATGCGCTATAATTAGGCAAATTCATTTACAGTAAAGTGAAAAGGGCAGGTGTTCTTATGCCGGAAGAAAAACTTTCCAGATCTAACATTGAAGAAGTATGTGTGAAAGAAAACAGGTTCTTTGACGGAAAAATTTTGAGCGTTCGTTGTGATGAAGTTCTTACGCCGTCAGGTCATCATGCAACTCGTGAAGTTGTCGAACATAAGCCAGCTGTAGGAATGCTCGTTCTCACGGATGACAAACGCGTTTTGCTCGTCAAGCAATATCGTTACGCCGTCCATGAAGAAACTCTCGAAGTCTGCGCGGGCTTAGTTGAACCTGGTGAAGATCCTGACAGTGCGGCCGAACGTGAAATGCAGGAAGAACTCAACGTGAAAGCTAAGAATTTATACCGTATCGGAGAATTTTACGCATCGCCGGGATTTTGCACGGAGTTATTCACGCTGTATCTTGCCTCAGGACTTGAAAAATCTGCACTGCCTCAAGACGAAGACGAAAATGTTTCGGTTTGCGAGATAGATTTACGCGACATACCGAAGATGATTCGTGAAGGAAAAATACGGGACTCGAAGACGTTTGCAGCTCTTTCGTGGCTCATGGCTAAGGAGGGGATTGCCCCTGACGAATAAGGCTGTAAACGCGTCGCATTAAGGGTTTATTTATTTTACAATCACAAAATTTTATTAATTCAAACAGGAGCGTATTTTAATGTTAAACAATTTTAAGATTACGGGAAAACTCACGATAGGTTTCGGAATTGTCCTTGCTCTGTTCGGAGTTGCAGTATTTTTCTCATGGAGCAGTATTTCGACGGTTCAGTCCGACGTTCAATATCTTCAGTTGGTCGTTGATAACACGGTAAAAATCGCTGTAGATCTTACGAATGATATTAGCTACATCAGGGCAGGCGTAAGAGATTTGAAGTTCTCTGAAAGCGATGAGGACATTGAAAAGCTGCAGGGTTATCTTACTGAACTTAGGACAAACCTTGAGCGAGGAAAGAGAATGTATTCACAATACCCGAGCCTTTCGAGCCTTTCAAATTTGGCAGAAATGGAGAACATTATACGTAACACAGAGACGACATTCTCCAAAGCTCAGCAAATGATCCGCACAAAACGTACAGTTTCTGCAACGCTTGTTACTGAAATCGACAAGATGATCGCACTTCTTGAGAGCGTTATTGACATGCAGTACAAGATCACGATTCAGAACTTGAAGACGAACCTTGAAGGGCATGATTACGAGACGGATATTAACCGTATAAGGTCAGTTGAAGATTTGCGCACTCAGTTTGCTATCGTGGCCAGAAATTACGCAATCGCGATGTGGTACAGAGACGCTAAAGGAATGAACGATGTAACTCAGCAGATTGTTAACGGAGAAAACGCCTACAACAGATTTTACGAGAACACGACATATAAAGAAGTTAAGGACGTAATGAACGCGGGGCGCGGAGCTTTCACGACTTTGAAGTCAGGGTTTGCTGATGTGCTCAACTCATTCACTCAGACTGAACCGGCATTTGCGGCACTTCTTCAGGACGGTCTCAATCTCGTAACTATTGCAAATAAAATCACTGACGCAGGTACACAGAGAATTGTAGATCTTTCACAGGGAGCTTACGACGCTTTGGGAAGCACTATGACGCTCGTTATTGCGCTGGCTGTAGTGGCTATCGTTATCGGTATCTTCATAGCGTTATACATTGCAAAATCAATCTCGTCACCTTTGGGCCGCGTTGTTGATCTCTGCAAACAGGCAAGCAATGGAGAAATGGCGATTACATACAGTGATTTCGGATATGAAGGCAAGGACGAACTCGGCAACTTGGGTGAAGCACTTACTGAAATGTTCGCATCACTCAGCACAGCAATTGGAGACATTCGCGGACTTGCGATTACGAGCCATGAGACTTCGGCTAACATGAAGGAAGACGCAACGAAGAACACGGATTACGCCAACAATGTACGTTCAAACGTCGCTAATGTCGTTAAGTTGATGGAAGGCAACGCGTCATCACTTCAGGAGAGCAACGCAGGAACCGAAGAAATGTCAGCGGCATCAATGACTTCTGCACAGGCAGCTACGGATTGCGCGGAGTTTATCTCCAACATGACGACGGTAACGAATAAGGCTGTTGATACGGTTAAAGAGGCAATTGCTAACATCGTAATTCTCCAGAAGAAGACGAAAGAAAGCGGCGAAAAACTTCAGGAACTCGTCGAGAACTCTAACAAGATAAGCGAGTTTATCGGAGATATCACATCAATTGCGGATCAAACGAACCTGTTAGCCCTCAATGCCGCAATCGAAGCCGCAAGAGCTGGTGAAGCTGGACGAGGATTTGCAGTTGTAGCCGAGAGCGTAAGGAAACTTGCCGAAGAATCAAGCAGAGCCGCCGAGAATGTAAGAGGCTTAATCGAGACGTTACAGACCAGCGTTAGAGAGACTAAGACTTCAAGCGATGAGACGGCAGTATTACTCGACGAGACGACGGAGAAGGCTAACAACGCTCAGGATTCACTTGCTGAAGCGATCGGACAGATTGACAAAGCGAATGACCGTATCCAGAACATCGCCGCAGTTGCTGAGGAACAGGCCGCTTCAAGCCGAGAGATTGCCGCAGGAATTGACAATGTAACGAAGGCAACAACGGAAATTCTTGAAAATCTCGAGAGTATCAAGAACGACATGGACGAGACGGCATTAATCGCAGAACGTGCGGCTAAAGGTGCTGTTGAGCAGACCGGACTTGTTGAGAGTATCACGGAAGCATTATCCCAGTTCCATATTGAGGACGAGGGTGCGGCACCTAAGAAGGGTGGCTCATCACGCAAGGCACTTCCGCCGAAGAAGAAATAAGCATGTAAAGATTTCGCGGGAGGCTCTCATTTTGGGGGCTTCCCTTTTTTGTGGCCATGAATAACGAAGCTAATTTTGACTTATACATTCACGATTTATTAACCGAAGCGAAGATTGACGCGAGCTATCAAGGAACGAGCATTAACGAACTCAACGAAGCATTAGCTACAGCCTCGAAAAGTCAGACGGGAGAAATCGGGCGGCCTGATTACGTCGCTGTTGTGAAGGACTTTGTGCTTGTGATTGAGAATAAGGCCGAACGTGATAAATTGTGCCTGAGAGAAGCTGACGGGAAAATTTCTCTCACTCCGAAGGCTACGAAGGATTACGCGCTTAACGGGGCATTATTTTACGCTAAAAAAATTATTGAGGGCAGCAGCTATAAAAAAGTTTTCGCGTTCGGGAATGCCGGAGATGCTAAACATCATACGTTGAAGCCGATTTTTGCTGGTGAAGATTTCGTAAAGGAGCTTGGGACTGTCGAGACTTTCACGAATTTTTCGAGTGAGAATATCGAGAGATTTTACCGTTATGAAGTTCTCGAAGAGGAGCCGCCGGAAGAGTTACAGCAGATTGACCTTGAGCAGAAAGCTAAAAAACTTCATGAGCATTTGCGGAATTACGGGAGCTTAGGAGACACGGAAAAGCCGCTTGTTGTGTCGGCAATACTCCTTGCGCTTCAGGAGCAGAAATACGGCTTCAGGCTTGACAGTTTGACAGGCGATGAAACAGACACGGACGGAGCTAAATTATTCCGGCAATTGCAAAACAGCCTTAACCGCGCGAACGTAAGCCCAGAAGTAAAGCGTGAACGAGTTCTGAACCAGTTTACATTAATCAAGGACCGGCCAATTCTCAACACTATACGTCCGGACATTGAGAAAACGCCGTTAAGATTTTTCGCGGAATATCTCAACAGGGAAATTTTCAGCGCAATTGAGCTTAACAGCACGCCTAAAGATTATCTTGGAATGTTCTACGGAGAATTTGTGCGTTATTCGGGCGGCGACGGTCAGACGTTAGGGGTTGTGCTTACTCCTGCGCATATCACGGAACTTTTTTGCGACCTCGTTAATCTGAAGTCTAGTGATGTAATTTTTGATCCATGTTGTGGAACCGGAGGTTTCTTAATCGCTGGAATGCACAGAATGTTGAACTCAGCCGAGAACGAGAGCCAGCGCAAGAATATCAAGCAAAAGCAAATTTTCGGGATTGAGATACGGGATGACATGTTTGCGATTGCCACGACCAACATGATTTTACGCGGGGACGGCCAGAGCAATTTAACCTGTGAGGATTTTTTTGCGAAGTCTCCGGGAAAATTACAGCTTCACGGCTTAACTGTTGGATTTATGAACCCTCCTTACTCGCAAGCCAAGAATAAAGCTACACAAAATCTCTCAGAACTCAATTTTATTTATCACTTACTCGAAAGCATTTTGCCCGGAGGACGTGCGGCCGTAATTGTTCCAGTCTCGACGATGATAGGCAAAACTAAGGACGATAAGCAGATGAAGGCCGATATTCTGAAACATCACACGCTCGAAGGAGTAATCAGCCTCAACAAGAACACTTTTTACGGCATTGGGACTGTTCCATGCATAGCGGTATTCACGGCAGGAGAGCCTCATTCTTCCGAACACGTTGCGAAGTTCATTAATTTCGAGGATGACGGTTGGGAAGTGAAAATGCATCAGGGCTTAATCGAGACTGAACGCGCAAAGGACCGTCGGCAATACCTGCTTGACTGCTGGAACGGAACGCGTAAAGATTTTCCCTCAAGTTTCATGGTTGAGACGACGATTGAGGCTGGCGATGAATGGCTTCACTCGTTCTATTATTACAACGATGAAATCCCAGACGAGAAAAATTTTGTTGAGAGCATCGCGGATTACTTGACGTTTGAGGCAAATATGATCTTTCACGGACGGGGCTATTTGTTCGGAATTGGCCGTGAGGAAGGGAAAACTTGACTAACTCTTGAAGGTAAACGCTGGGGGAAATTTGCCGTTGGAGATTTATTCACGTTGAAGACTGGCAAGGGAAAAGGAGCTAATCACCTCACGAGAGACGCTGAGGGAATATCATATCTCGGCGCGACTAATCGCAATAATGCTGTGCTTGATTTCGTTGAACGTGACGAAAAACTTGTGCAGAAGGGAAATTGTATAGCATTCATACGCAACGGCGAAGGCTCAATCGGCTATGCTGTCTACAAATCCGAAGATTTCATATCAACTTCTGATATTACGCTGGGTTATGCTTCATTCCTGAATGAGTATACGGGAATGTTCATCACGACGGTAGCCGACAAAGTGAGGGGCAAATACAGCTACAACTACAAGCGGAGCGAAGAGAGATTACGCAAGGAAATTTTACAGCTTCCAGTTGACGACTCCGGCCAGCCTGATTGGCCCTTCATGGAGGAATATATGCGTGAACGTGAGAGGCTTTTGCTTGAGAGATATTCGCGCGAGAATAAAGATGAATGTGAACGTGTTACGCTTGACAGTGTAACTTGGGGTGAGTTTCTCATCAGTGAGCTTTTCACAATTTCTCCAGGTGTTAGGCTGATAAAAGAGAACATGATACCAGGCGATATGCCTTACGTTGGCGCGTCAGCTTTCAATAATGGGGTTACAGCTTTCGTGTCGAATGTTAACGCTTCTATGGACAGTGAGGTTTTAGGTGTCAACTATGATGGAAGCGTAGTGGAGAATTTTTACCATCCTTACACGTGTCTGTTCTCGGACTCCGTTAAACGCTTCAGGCTCAAGGCATACGACGGGAATAAATACGTATACTTATTCGTGAAAGCATGTATCTTACAGCAGAAGAGCAAATATAACTATGGTTACACGTTCAACGAGGCACGAATGAGGCGACAAGCAATAACGCTTCCGATTGATGAACATGGTAAACCGGATTATATCTTCATGGAAAAATTTATGCGTTCACACGAAAGGAGATTAGTACGTTTATACATGTCTCATTTACAAGTAAAATTACGTACTACCCCCCCCCCGAAATTGCTTAGCTTAGAGGGCGTGAAATGGCGGACTGTTTATTTGCGTGATATTTTTTCCGAGATACAGCGCGGCAGAAGGTTGAAGACTGCTGACCATGTGATTGGCAATGTTCCTTACGTATCATCTTCAGCAGTGAATAACGGAGTAGATGACTTTGTTGGCAATGATGACGGTGTGCGGAAGTTCAGCAACTGCATGACCATAGCAAACAGCGGGAGCGTAGGCAAAACTTTTTTCCATGAATATGAATTTGTCGCCAGCGACCACGTTACGGCTCTGAAGTCTCATGCTCTGGATAAGTATGTGTACATGTTTATTGTGTCAGTGGCCGAGAGATTGGGGAAAAAGTACAGCTTCAACCGCGAGATAAACGAAGCAAGAATTAACCGTGAGAAAATTATTCTTCCTGTTGATGAGTTCGGAAATCCTGACTATGAATTTATGCGGGAATATTCACGATGGATTGAGGACGAGAGAAGATTTGAGGCTCTTGCTTACTTCTCAGCGAAATTAGAAGGCCGGGCGTGAGTGTATCATACCCGGTTGTTAATTTATGATTTCTTTGTGCCTAATGCCCGTGTTAATGCCTCGTCTATCATCTCTTGAACTTCGGAGCGCGTTAATCCTTTGTCATCGCGGGCACGTTTAGCGTCTTTGTACATTTCACGAAACATCGGCGCAAGAGTGATAACGAAACCGACGAGAGCTACAACTATCGCTATGACCGCAAAACCAATCCCCATGAAGTAATGCAGCTCATCAATTTTCACTGAGTTAATTTCAGTTTTCCTGTCAAGCATTTTGATTTCGGCTTTCATTTCCCGTATATCACTTCGGATTTCATTCAACGTATTATCAATATTCGTAAAACGTTGATTTAGCGTCTCAACTGTTACATAGCTTATGTTGTCTGAAGTGGTCATACGTTATCGAAGCCTCCTCCTTTTGTCTTGTCGAGATATTCCAGCAGGAGCGGGCTCAAAATTTTTATGTATGTTCCCTTCATGCCCAAACTTCGGCTCTCGATTAATCCCGCACTCTCAAGTTTACGCAACGCATTCACAATCACGCTTCGTGTAACTCCGACCCTGTCAGCAACACGTGACGCAATCGCTACACCTTCGGGGCCGTTGAGTTCTGCGATAATATGTTTCATGCTCTCAAGCTCGGAATATGATAACGCCCTCATAGCCATTTGTACGCTTAAGCGGCTTCGTGCAGTCTCCTCAAGAACTTTTGCGCGCTCATTCAGTATCTGAATACCTACAAGCATTCCCAAATATTCGGCCAGCAAGACATCATCAACAAGAAACGGAGCATGAAATCTCACAAGCATAATCGTTCCTAATCTCTCGGCGCTGGCTCCTATAATCGGAACGTACATTAAATGCTTCTCGGGCTTCTCTCCTGAATACGCATCATCGAACAAAAACGCGTCCTCATCATGAATTTCGGAGTCACGACATCTGTTCATCCTGATTACGAACTCTTCAGGCATAACGCCGTCCTTGAAACTGTCAGATAACGCTTTAGATTTATATTCCGGCAGCCAGTAATACCCTAATAATTGGCCGGATTGGTCAACAATATAGACATTAGCCGTCGAGAACTCTGATAATAATTCCGACAAGTGATAATAATTCAGCGGCTCACCTTCACGCTTTGTTTGAACTGCACGCCCGACACGCCGAGTTTTCTCAAGAAGTTTGCGAATACGCTTATTTGCGTCAGTCTGTTCATTCGATAAAATTTCCGACATATCTAATCCTCCTACAACAGATAACGCCTAATGTCCCGATTTTCAACTAGGCTGCTCAATTTTTCCCGCACCATTTCAGCTGTAATCTCGATTTTCTCAGCGTCCATATCCGAAACGTTAAAGCTAATCTCCTCGAGTAATTGCTCCATCATAGTATGAAGTCGTCGTGCTCCGATATCTTCCATTTCAGAGTTCATTTTGTGCGCAAGTTTTGCTATTTCCGCTGTAGCTTCCGGCGTAAAAGTTAACTCCGTGCCTTCGGTCGAGATTAAGGCCTCGTATTGACGGATTAAGCTGTTTTCTGGTTCGGTTAAGATTTGCTGTAAATTTTCCCAGCTCAACGGTTCAAGCTCAACTCTGATGGGAAATCTTCCTTGTAATTCCGGGATTAAGTCCGAAGGTTTCACTCCGCTGAAAGCTCCGGCCGCGATGAAAAGTATGTGATCCGTCTTAACTGGGCCGTATCTAGTCTGAACAACTGAGCCCTCAACAATCGGCAGCAAATCCCTTTGAACTCCTTCGCGGCTTACGTCCGGGCCGTGAGAACTTCCATTTTTCACTACGATTTTGTCAATCTCATCAAGAAACACAATTCCTTCTTCTTGAGCCATATCAAGAGCTTCTTTCGTCATCGCGTCAGTGTCAATGAGCTTCTCGGCTTCTTCTTGTTGTAAAATTCTCATTGCCTCTTTGACTTTCATATGACGCTTCTTTACCTTTTTGGGCATCATCCCGCCTAACATCTCAGTAATATTTATGCCCATTATGTCCATTCCTGGAGCGCCGAAAATCGGGATTGCTGATACACTGTCATTAACTTCAATTTCAACATCGCGATTGTCAAGTTTGCCGGCTTTCAACATCTCATAAAGTCTCTCGCGAGTTCGTTTATGTTCTTCGGCGTTGGGTTCGGGAGTTTCAGGTTCAGGCTCTTTATCGTCGTCGTCCTTGCCTGTGAACGCTTTCATGAAGTCCGGCATTGAGAATTTACGTTCAGGCTTAGGGAACATTGCATCGAGTAATCTTTGTTCGGCACGTTCTCTTGCTGGCTCTTGAACTCCGGCAATCATCTTTTTACGCACCATTGAGACCGAAAACTCCATCAAGTCGCGTATAATCGTCTCAACATCACGTCCAACATAGCCGATTTCCGTAAATTTAGTCGCTTCAACTTTCACGAACGGAGCATTTGACAACGTCGCTAATCTTCGTGCAATTTCTGTCTTGCCTACTCCTGTCGGACCGACCATGAGAATATTTTTCGGCATAATCTCGTGTGAAATCTCAGGAGGTAATGCTCGTCGTCGTATTCGGTTGCGAAGTGCTATTGCTACGGCTCGTTTTGCTTTATCTTGGCCGACAACATAGCGGTTTAAGTGTTCGATAATTTTTGAGGGGGTTAATTCTGAGTTGAGTTTATTTGTCATTATTCGCCTAATACCTCGACTGTAATATTTTTATTCGTGTAAATGCAGATTTCTGATGCCAATTCGATTGAACGTTTAGCGATGTCCTCAGCCTTCCAGTCAGTAGCTTCACACAAAGCACGTCCTGCCGCTAAAGCATAGCCCGACCCTGAGCCAATCGAAGCAACGTCGCCTTCAGGTTCAAGAACATCACCGGCCCCGCTTAAGAGTAAAGTTGTCTCGGTGTTAGCCGCCAACATCATAGCTTCAAGCCGTCGTAATGCCTTATCAAGCCGCCATTCTTTTACGAGTTTTACAGCTCCGCGCATTAAGTCGCCTTTTTCTTGTTCTAAGCAGGTCTCGAATTTCTCCAGCAAAGTCATAGCGTCAGCCGTTGAGCCAGCAAAGCCCGTGAGAATTTTCCCGTCTAAAAGTGTCCTGACCTTACGAGCTCCGGACTTTATGACCTGAGAGCCTAATGTAACTTGACCGTCTCCAGCCATTGCCACGCGTGAACCTCGTCTTACACAAATTATTGTTGTTCCGTTAAACAGTTTTACCCATTCCCTTCATGTATAGATTTAGATTAGTAAATTTGTTTATTATCAAGTTTCATGTAAAAATTTACGCTTAAGATTATTTTATTGAGTGCTTATTATCTCATTTGTTTTTATTTTTGGAATAAAGCGAATAAATTAAAAATTTCTGAGTAATCCATTATTAAACTTGAGGAGTAATTCATGATGAATAATAATACACCAGATCCGAATAAAATTTTCCCAATTCCCAACTTCAACGCCTTAACGCACATTAAGCCGACAATTACAAACCCGAATATTATAGTCGGCGAGTTCTCATATTTCAGCGGCCGGAATTTTCAAGAACATGTTACTCATCATTACGAGTTCATAGGCGATAAATTAATCATCGGTAAGTTCTGCCAGATCGGCGAGGGAGTAAACTTTATCATGAACGGTGCTAATCATCAAATGAACTGTGCTTCAACTTTTCCGTTTTACATCTTCGACGGCTGGAATGAAACGCCTCCTTCACGTGAAGATTTGCCGCTCAAAGGTGATACGATTATCGGCAATGACGTGTGGATTGGCCAGAACGTTACGATTTTGCCTGGAGTTCATATAGGCGACGGAGCAATTATCGGACTGAACAGCACAGTAACGCGCGACGTTGAGCCTTACACGATAAACGCAGGAAATCCGGCCCGGCCAATTCGTAAACGTTTTGATGATGAGTTGATTGACTTGCTCGAAAAATTTCAATGGTGGAATAAGCCTGTCAATGAAATTCAAGCTCTCATTCCAATTTTGACGTGTTCAGACATCCAGAAAGTTAAACAGGAATTGCAAAAATTTGATATTTCTTAATGCTTGCATGAAATCTATTGTTTGCTAAAATTTATCATAACTCATAATAATAATGGGAGGGTTCATATATGAAGCACCATTATACACTTATCATTTTATTAATCAGCGCAATATTCCTAAGTGGTGTTGCAGGTACTGCTCAAGCCGGCGAACGAAGCTACATCACTCCGACTTTCACCGCCAACCCCAATGGCCCGACAATTGGCACGACCGTAAAATCCGTGTTGAACGTGAACGGAAAATATTACCGAGACTCAAACGGCAACGGTGAACTTGATGATTTTGAGAACTGGGAACTCACGGTTGATGAACGCGTTGCAGATTTAGTTTCACGAATGACGATTGACCAGAAAATCGGCTTAATGCTCATCGGCGACAGAGGTTCAGGCTACGGGCAAACCGAAAATACTTCGATGGGCGGAATCTTGGACGAATTTACCGGCGAGAAAGCGTCTAATTTCGGGACAAGTTACGTTTACGGCACGACAATCGCGATTGAAGAGATGGGACTTCGACGTTTCATTTTCCGACAGAACTTAACGCCCGAACAAATTGCAACATGGAACAACGCAATGCAGCAAGTCGCTGAGGACACACCTTACGGTATTCCTGTCGTAATAGCCTCAAACAGTCGTAACGAAAACGGCGATATGGCCTTCGGAATGAATGACGCTTCAGGTGTATTCTCAACATGGCCCGGAACTTTGGGACTTGCCGCCGCCGCTATGGGAGATATTAAAGCTGGTGGCAACGCGCAATTAATTACGGACTTCGCGGAAATCGCACGCACTGAATGGGAAGCTACGGGCATCAAGAAAGGCTATATGTACATGGCTGACGTTGTAACAGATCCCAGATGGCAGAGAGCTTACGGCACACTCGGTGAACGTACTGATTTCGTAGTAGACGCTATCGGTCGTTTAATTCGCGGCTTTCAGGGCGGAACAGAGCTTCAAACAAACGGCGTCGGTCTCACGACAAAACATTTTCCTGGCGGCGGAGCTCGTGAGAATGGATTTGACCCGCATTATGAGTTAGGCCAATGGAACGTTTACGCAACTCAAAACTCACTCGAAAAATATCATCTTCCTCCATTCAAAGCCGCTATCGAGAATAACACTTCATCAATTATGCCTTATTACGCCAGACCTGCAAACGATGAGAGAACTGCTCCTCAGACTTACGAGGGAAAAGAACTCGATTTAACCGAAGAAGTCGGATTTGCTTACAACAAGTTCTTCATGACAGAATTGCTCCGTAACACAATGGGGCATAAAGGCTATATTAATTCTGACACGGGAATTCTCGGCAATATGGCTTGGGGAATGACAGAGTATCGCAGTGATCCGGCACTTCAGGCGGCTTATGCCATCAACGCTGGAACGGATATTATCTCGGGACTTTTAGAGCCGTCGGCATTGAAGAATGCATATCTCAGAAGTTTATCGGATGACTTCAAAGCTGTTGACAGCAATGATGCTCACGTATTGACCGAAGCACGTATTAATCAAGCGGCAACCCGTTTACTCAAAGAAGAATTCCAGCTCGGTTTATTCGAAAATCCGTATCGTGATACTGCCGCCGCAACTACAATCGTCAACACAGCAAGAGCAGACGCACGTGTGAATAAGGCTCATCAAAAGTCAGTCGTCCTGTTAAAGAACAGCAATAACACTCTTCCTTTGAGCGGCGATAAAGTCTCAGGCAAGAAAGTTTACGTCAAATACTTCAACCAGACAGGCGAGACCGACGACGCTACAACTGAGATTAAATCATCATTCACAACGCGAGGATTTACAGTAACTGACGATTATACCAATGCTGACATCGCGGTGCTCTTCCTTAATCCCAGCTCAGGAGCTTATTTCAACGCTACACCGGGATATTTAGAGTTAGACATCTGCGACGGAAAAATTGTTAACGACGTTGACAGCACAACGGGTGTTCCTTTGGAGACAACTCACGAAGAGAGAACCTTAGCGAGCGCAGATTTAATCAAGGATATTGCTGACACATTACACGCAAAAGACGGAAAAGTAATCGTTAACGTCAACGTAAAATCCCCGTGGCTTATGGGAAATGTTGAGCCTTATGCGGACGCTTTGACAGTCGGCTTTGACACGAATGCTGACGCTGTTATCGACGTTATGACCGGCGTATATAACCCGACCGGCGTTTTGCCTTTAACTCTTCCGAAGAATGACGATGTTATCAAAGTTACAAACGTTAACGGACATGCAATTTGCGTTTCACCGAACGACGTACCGGGTTACGACAAGGATAAATACTTACCGGCCAATTTGTTAGACGCGAACGGCAAGGGCTATGCTTATAAGGACAGCGACGGGAATTATTACGAGTCAAATTTCGGACTTTCTTTTACAGAAGAATCAAACAACAATAATAGCTCTATATCTATAAAGGAAGCAACCGTTTCTGATAATATTTTACAAGAGGCTTTCAAAGAAATTTTCGGAGTTGATGAAGACGTAAAACAGATTACCGAAGACATGATAGGCTCAGCAAATAATGTGTCATCTCTTACGAATACGCAGAAATCTAGCATCCCAAGCGGTCAGGAAATAAAATTAGCACTTAATACTATTAATTTCCCAGATACGACTGGAATTTTTAAGTTTGCTATTTCTCGTGCAGATCTTTTAAGCAGCGGCCTTAAAGCAGACGATAAAATTTTCATTTATTTTCTTGCAGCTACAACAGCTCAATCTACAAGTTCATCACCTGTACGGGCTTCGACGGCTTCAACGGGCGATTACATATTATTCAATTCAGAAGGCAATCAAATTAATACAGTTCCTCAAAACGGAGATGTCAATGTCGGGGTTTATAGTGAGACAGCAGGAAGTTATATACCCGTTATTGCTTCAGAAAAGTCATCGGATATTCCTCATGTTGGCAGTTCAAACGGAGGATGTAATATCGGCTTAAGCGTGATGGGCTTACTTGCAGTTGCTGGACTTTTCGCTAAAAAACGTTAATTAATATTACCGTTATCAATTTCAGGGAGCTTGAATTTTTCAGGCCCCCTTTTTTCTTGCAAAATTAATTCTTCGTGATATAATCCTTCTTCACTAAAAGCACATACAGCAAAACCCTATGGATAAAATTTTGACACTTTCAAGTTAAAACTAAGCGCGTTCGATTCGTGCGTTGTGCTTTGACAAATTTTTCTAAAGGCGCAGACAGCAAACCTTTTTCAACACTAACAGTGTTCACTATCGATGCAAAAGTCAGGCGGGACTTTAAAGCGCAAGTCCGACGAGACTATAAACCGCCCAAGTTCGCACGGGACTAAAATCGTTGCAAATGCGCCTTGTTTCTCTTTCTATGGAGGTCAATATGTTTCTTGATGATATGAAATCAGAATTATCACATTCAGTTCACAGCGAAGACCCCGAAAATTCCAGCGCAGTTTACAAATCACCGTTTACGTTAACAGAGAACGGAGCAATCACATACGCAAGTTCAGGTTCAGAATGTGTAAATCTTTTCGGGACAATCGGAGCTTTAAGACATTCAGAGCCGGAAGAAATCAGAGCAAGATTTTCTGAGGCATTCCGTGAGAATAAAGATATTGCCGTGAGAATTGCTTTTTATGCCCGTGATGTCAGGGGCGGACTTGGTGAGCGTAAAGTTTTCCGGGAAATTTTGGGCTGGCTTGAGAAATATTCGCCGGACTCAATCAGGAAAAATATTGCGCTTATTCCAGAATACGGACGCTATGATGATTTGTTATGCCTCCTGAAAACTTCTTGTGAGCCAGAAGCAATTTCACTCATAAAGTCTCAGCTTGAGCAGGACATTAACGCCGAAAATCCTTCGTTGTTGGCAAAATGGCTTCCGTCGATTAACGCTTCAAACTCTGACGTTCGGGAACTCGCAAGGATAATCGCGAAAAATCTCGGCATGAACTGGAAAACTTACAGGCAAATGCTCTCGGAACTTCGCAAGAAATTAAACCTTCTTGAAAATTTTATGCGAGAAGAAAAATATAACATGTTCGATTATTCGAAGCAGCCTTCTCAAGCAATGCGTAAACACATCAAGGCTTTCTTGAGGAATGACGCTGAACGTTACAATAAATTTCTTCAGGACGTTCAATCCGGTAAAACTGAGCTTAAGACGAAAACTTTGATGCCATATGAAATTATTATGCCGTTTTGCAATGGAACTAATCTTTCTCCCGAAGAAATCAACGCGTTAAATATAACCTGGAACTCTCAGGAAGATTACACGAACGGGGAAAATGCAATTGTCGTAGCTGACACTTCAGGCTCAATGTTCGGCCAACCGATGGCAGTAGCTGTGTCTCTGGCGATTTATTTTGCTGAACGTAACAAGGGGAAATTCGCAAATCACTTCATAAGTTTTTCACAAGCTCCCAATCTCATTGAAATTCGCGGTGGAAATATTGCCGAAAAAGTGAAATTATGCATGCGAGCCAACTGGGGAATGAATACGGATTTACAGAAAGTTTTTGAACTCATTATCAAGACAGCGTTAAAGCATAAAGTTCCTCAGAGTGAGCTTCCTGAAACGATTTACATAATTTCTGACATGGAATTTGATCGTTGCGTTAATGGCTCAGAGATTACTAATTTCGATTATGCCAGAAAAATTTTTCATAAACATGGATATATTTTGCCGCGCGTTGTCTTCTGGAACGTCAACAGCCGAAATTGTCAACAGCCAGTTACTAAGAATGAAGCGGGAGTTTGTCTTGTCAGTGGACTTACAGCAAGAATTTTCCAGCTTGTAGCGTCAGCCCGAATTGAGGACTTCACGCCCGAAAAAATCATGATGGAAATTTTGAACAGTGAACGTTACGTGCATATTATGGCGTAAAAACTTGACAAAATAAATTTTCACTTGTAAAGTTTTCTCGCTCATCTAAATTTTCAAACTTTAAAACTAGAAAGAGGGAAAAATTATCATGAAAATACTTGAAACTATCAGGAAATATCTTAGAGCTAAAGTTTTCTTCCCATGGTGGATTATATTATTGCTTCTTGCTGGGGCTACATTAACGAGTGATACTCGCCAGCCTGATAATCCTCCAGCGCAACAGGAAGCTGTCAGGTAAATTTGAGGTATAAACTTGACAGAATAAATTTTCCACTGTAAAATGCCTGAATTGTTGAAGCCGGTGTAGATCGGAAGAGCGTCGTGTAGGGAAAG
>ERZ842401.942-NODE-942-length-43100-cov-13.846324_pt1 | contig 43100 bp, 36 predicted proteins | sample MGYA00521270_ERZ842401 | MGnify/ENA primary metagenome ERZ842401 (study PRJEB31892, sample SAMEA3878208) | bioreactor metagenome | biome: Moose rumen | place: Sweden | collected 2011-10 | study: EMG produced TPA metagenomics assembly of the PRJEB12797 data set... | reverse complement strand
GCCACTGCCACCGCTGCCACTGTCGCCGCTGCCACTGTCGCCGCTGCCACTGTCGCCGCTGCCACTGCCACCGCTGCCACTGTCGCCGCTGCCACTGTCGGACTTAATGCTGTCCAATTTGGCAGTGATGGCGTTAGCGGTCTGGTTGATGGAAAAGTTGTAGGTGTCCACGGTGGTAATACCGGTGGGAACGGTGGTGGTTATCGTTCCCGGGGTGATAGTGCCTTCAAGCTGTGATGCCGTCAGCAGGTTCACGGTTTCGCCGGTGCTTAGATTGGATAAAGTGCCTTGTGCCAGTACGCCGACCGTTGCGCCGCTAACCGTAGCATTGCTTACGGTCAGCATGGTATCATTAGCTGCAATATCGGCAGGCAGGAAAAAATTCAGATTCTGGAAACCGCTTAGAGAATTTACAGTGCTGTCCTTGGCGGCGATATTCAGGGTATTGCCTGTGCTGCTGCTTGAACCTAAGCCGCCGACTAACTGATACAGCGTGACCGAGGTGAGGAGGTTTACGGTGTTGTTGTTGGCTTCGCCACCGGCAGAAGAACCGCCGTAAACGCTGACGTTGTTGTCGAAACCTGGATTGCCGGAAATGGTGACGGTGTTGTTATTGGCGCTGCCACTCCCGTCATTGAAACCGCCATATACATCACTTTGTATTGTGCCGCCGGATATCTCTACGCTGTTCCTATCAGCAGAAGTTTCATGTCCTGTTTTACCGCCTATTATCTGTCCTTTTGAAATGCCGTTCTTAAAAATAACCTTGTTTTTAGTGGCGTCGGAAGTCATGCTGTAGCCACCAATCAAATCTCCAGCCAAAGTGCCGCCGCTGTCGTCGATGCTGACCTCATTTTCGTAAGCAATGCCATTATTGGCAAAACCACCGTAAATAGTGCCGCTGGCGTTGATTCCGCTGCCGCTGATGCTGACCTTATTTTGGAAGGCATCACCACCGGTATTTCCCGCATAACCGCCACATACAGAATAGACTGCGCCGCCGGATATCTGTACACTGTTATTAGTGACATTGCCATTTCTGGTTTGACCGCCTCTTATCGATCCTTCAGAGGTGCCGTTCGTAAAAATAACTTTGTTGCCTGAGGCAGAGCCAGACCCAGCGTTGTAACCACCATACCCCCCCCCCCCCAACTATACCGCTGTTCACGGTAAGGGTATAGCCGGATACATCGTTGGTGGTGCTATATCCGGCGGCAAAAGTGCCCCTAATAGCATCATTTGGGTCGGTCAGAGCGATTTCCAGCGTATTGTTTGGGTCCTGGAGGTAATAACGATAATTAACTGTAGCCATTTGTCCATTGGCTACCGCTTCATTTAATGATGTATCCGAAGGACTGGACAAAGTTACTGTTCCTTCCGCCGCGGCCTTTTCCGGTGCTCCCCAGCCGCCTGCTATCCCCAGCAAAACAGCCAATGTCAGGGAACGGATAGCTGCTTTAGAGAGAGGGGCAGATTTTGAAGGCGCACTAGCGAGTGTCCCCCCCCCCGATGGACAGGTGTTTTTAATGTATATTTATTCATGCACATGGTCATACTCCCTTTCTTTTGCGTACTTGGTGCCTGAAAAAACTATTTACTTAATTCGCACCACGCAGGGAAAATTCCTGCCTGTCAGATTAGATTTTGGGCAATTTTATGTCGTTGGGTGGTTCGTTTATTTAAGTTTCACGATAATTAGGATGCCGAAACAATTGAATCGTATTGCCAGTATTTATATAACGTTTTTCCTTCAGTAAAACAGCACATTTTGACTGTCCACAAGCATAATTTATGTGCTCGCGAGGAAAGAATGATTTAGGTTTATATATATTATCCTGACGTAAATTAAGAAAGCAATACGCAGTTATATCGCCTAGCACTTTCCCCTCTATCATATAATCAGCGGTTATGACTGACGATTTAATAGCATTATTGTTGTATTTGAATACGATATTATCGTTATCTAGCATCTGTTCAAGGAATGCGAACCCTACAAGACGATTGTGTATCTCATTATAATTTGGCGATTTTAATATAGCATCATAAGTAAGACGCCCTGTTAAAGCCAGGTCAAAAACTTTTTCCGAAGCTTCTCTTATCTGGTTAATACCTATTAACTTGTGTAATCCGCTAAGATGTTTGTAATCGTTTTTCTCAAACGATAAAACTATATCAACAGCTTTTTGTTTTCGCGAAATGATAAAATGATATTCTATATTAAAAAGCCTTCTATATGCTTTAGCTGATATAATTAATGGATTAAGTGGCGGCGATTCCATAACATGCTCCTAAAACAAAATAAAAAGCCCTGCACTGGCAAGGCTTTTTTTGTAATACGTTTTCTGTCGGCTGAATATTTCACAGCTTATAGCCAAGTCGAGGTAACGTATAACCCTTACTAAAAGCTCATCAGAGAAGCGCATCTTGGCACGCCTCGCTGAATCACAGCTCATACAGACACTCATGTTGCCTGCGTTTAGCTAAACAATACGGCTAGGACTCATCTAACATCTTGAATAATCCTATCCCTTTAAAAATATGGTATCATATAGTTATAGCAAAATCAAGCTGTTACAAGAAATTTTATAGAGCCTTATGATTTTTTCTGACGAATCGTAAATAATTATTGAATTAACCGTGGCAGGGTGCTATAATTGATACATACGGAATACAAGAAGTTAGAAAACCCCCCGGCAACGCGACAAAGCCGGGGGGTTTTGTAAGACCAGTATAGTACCTCTTCATGAGGACAGTATACTGGCCTTTTTTAATTTATGCCTGTTTCAGCCGTGTGAGTTCGTGGGTCAGCTCACCGAGCTGGGCGGTGAGCCTGTCCATGGACTTTTGAAAGGTGGATGAAATTTTTCTGACGAATCGTAAATAATTATTGAATTAACCGCGGCAGGGTGCTATACTAATAGTACGAAACAAGTGGATTATGATGGTTTCAACTTCAAAGGATTAGAAAACCCCCGGAATTGCCGTTCCGGGGGTTTTCGTACATCAGCTGCTGTTAGTGGTTTAGCCAATACTTGAACAACTCAAGCATGATTCCCACAATCAGTGGCATCAGTACATGAATTATGATAGTCTCCTTCAAAGGATTCACCTCCTTTCGCAAGGAGATGAGTTTATTATAGCGCAATATATAGTAAAAGACCAGTATAGTACCTCTTTATGAGGACAGTATACTGGTCTTTTTTAATTTATGCCTGTTTCAGCCGTGTGAGTTCGTGGGTCAGCTCACCGAGCTGGGCGGTGAGCCTGTCCATGGACTTTTGAAAGGTGGTCAAAAGGTAGAACGTCACCACGATGGGAAAGCCTACGGCGGAGACGGCGGTCAGGAGTGTCTCAGCCATAGCTTAGGCCAGGACTTTCTCGTCTACATCTTCAATGTAGATTTTCTTGGCGGCAATGACCGGCGAGCCGTTGACGATGATGGCCTGCTTGGCGACGATGTCGGCGACAAATGCCGTGACGTCAGCGGCGGTGATATCTTTGCGCGGAGAGGCCAGCGAGATGGTCGTGGTCTTGCCGTTTTCGAGGGACAGAATCATTTTCAAAGTGGATTTCATGGTGATTGCTCCTTTCTATGTGTCGGTGGTTATTCGGCGAGGTCAGCGGTGTCCTGACGGTCGATGGCATGGACGGGGAATTCCTGCAGGTTGCCGAGCTTCTGGCCGAGGGCGAGTACGTCATCATCGGTCAGTTCAGGATTCACGGCGTAGCTGCGCGTGGCGAGGACTTCGTGTCCGGCGCTGTTTACGGAGGTTACGACTTTGAGGTTGAGTTTGGTGGAGGGGTTCAGACGGGTTGCTGCCATGGGAATCATCCTTTCTGCTTATAAAGTAGTTGGTTCGTGCTAGGTGGAAGTGGTGCTTTCCCTTCGCTGAGACGGCTGACGCCGCCAAACGCTCCGTGAAAGTACCACTTCCACCTGAGGGACGTAAGTATTTTCCTTCGCTGAGACGGCTGACGCCGCCAAATGCTCCGTGAAAGTACCACTTCCATCTGTGGGACAGTATACGTATTTCCAGCTGGGCTGTGGGGGATGTTTTCACGGAACGTTTGACGCGCAGCGTCTAAGTGGAGGGGAAATATCCCCCACAGCCTTGTGCCTTTCGCTTTTGTCAGGGCCCTGACACTTATATACATAACATGACCGCCGCCAAAATCCCCTGCTTTGCTAAATTTTTTTTGCCCCTTTCCAATGGCTCATTCTGCGCTGTTGGTAGGGGGCGTTTTGTACTCACCAATACCAGAGAGTACCATAGACTACCAGAAGATAAGGTGCCGGGGCGGCTGGTATAAATATGCAGAAGCCTGCTTGGGCATGAATGGGGAAAACGTGCCTAAGCAGATTTTGTCTATTGCAAGTGTACAGTAAGATTATAAACATCTGTCCGTGATGATGATTTTGGCAGGTGTTTTGTTCTTGGGGTGATAAGTTGTAAACCTTTATAAAGGCTTGTCTGTGAAGCGCTGGCGAAAAAATTTGCCTTTAATGAAATTAAACGAAAAAATAAAAAATAATAGAAAATAATTCAAAAATACCTTGACAAGGTTATGTTGTGGGTATAGCATTGTACGTGTGGGGAGGACGAAAGGAGCAAGGCCATCTCTCCAAATAAAACGCAAAAGAGGCGTATATTTATGGCAATGACTGAGGAATTGAAAAAAACGCTTAACGCGTGCCTGCGGTGTGAAAACATTGAGGCTATCCGGGAACGGGACACGGATTTTGGCGGCTATGGCTGCGTCATTACTCCCGGCTCGGGTACGGAGGTGATGCTGAATAACATCCGGGCGGAGAGTTTTTTGAGCAGGCTGGCTGCCCGTCATGGCAAGGATTTGAAGAAACTTTGCCTGCTGCGGGGGCTGGCGCAGGGCAACAAGCGCAGTCATGTTGACTTTTATCAAATCAGCCTGCGTCTGCTCTTTGTGCCCCTGCGCTACCGGCGCGCGGTCAATTCCCATCATACCACGCGGCTCTATGCCAATGTATCCCGGCTCGTGGGGGTGACGCAGGACGCGGAGGGGCGGACGCTGCTGCGCTTTTTGTCCGGCAAGACCCTGCCGGTGAAGGTGTCCTGTGATTACGCCAAAGCGCGGCTGACGGCAGGCCGGGAGCTTTTGTACCGGGAGTATTTTTCCATGCAGCAGAATCTGCGCTCCATGCAGGTGACGCTTTCGCGGCTGGAAAAGCTGGCGGAGGAGCTGCAATGATTGGCGGTGATAATCGCCGTGTCGTGGTGCTGCATCTGGATATGGCGGAGAAAATCGGCCGTCTGGAGGCGCTGCTGCTTTCGCAGATTGATTACTGGCTGGAGCGGACACATCACTTTGCCAGAGGGCGGTTTTGGGTCTACAACACCGAGGCGGAGTGGGGGCGGCAGCTGGGCGTGTCGGCGGCGAGCATCAAACGGGCGGCGGCCAGTCTGGAGCGGCAGGGGCTTATCCTGCGGACGCGGCTCAATGGCAAGGCTTATGACAGGACGCTGAGTTACAGTATTTGTTATGAAAAGCTCCGGGACTTGGGCTTTCGGGCCGGACGGCGCGGTTTTTTCGGCGTGACGGAAAAGGCGGACAGCTGGGACAGGCCGGAGGAGGACGGAGTGTTTGGTGACGGGCAGGAGGATAAATCATGGGCGATGGAAATTTGACACTGGAAAACTGCATTTTTCACGGGGCAAGATGCCATATCACCCCTGATACCATCAGGGAGCTGGTGAAACGCTACGGGCTGTATATGGTTGACAGGGAGCTGGCGGTGCTGTGGTACGAGATGTTCAATCAGGAGATTCATTATCCGGCGGCGTGGCTGAAACGGGCGATAGAGTTCAGCTATAGTCCGCAGATTCCCCACGCAGAGTATGTGAAGGATAAGCATGGCAAAATCCGGCAGGCCAGAGGATTGGCAAAGGAGAAGGCCATGAAAGAGGCGTATGCGAAAATAGATGAGGCGCTGGCGGCGGAAAGGGAAGCGGAGAGCCCGGCGGCGCAGAGCGAGTTCTGGCGGTATGTGCCGGCAGGCGTCAAGGCAAGATTGCGGACTTCAAGTGTGGAAATCGCAGAGTAAGTGCGTCTTGCCCCAAGGCCGGCGGTGATGTTTTCGCCGCGCAGTAAGTGCTTAGCGCCCCATGTCCACAGTAATGTTTTCTTCCACTTAGACGCAAGGCGCCAAACGTTCCAGAAAATATTACTGCGGACTTGGGGCAAGAACTGTCTTTTACCGCGAAAAAATATTTTTGGCAACAATAAACCGGGCATAACAACCACTACAAGGATTGTTGTGCCCGGTTTTTTGCTTCGGCAGTATGAAGTTTTAAGATAACTTACTGCGCTCCTGCTGAATGGTTTCAATAGGCAGGGAAGCAATGTTACTGATAGTCATATCGTCAAGCCCGTTTTTTATCATGGATAAAATCATTGCCATTTTTTCTTTGGTACGCCCTTCGTCAATCCAGGCGGCTTTGTCGGATTCGTAGTCGATAATAGCCATTTCACGGTTGAGGTACTTCAGGCGTTCATCTTTGTCCTGCATGAAGATGTTGGTGGCATCTATGGCTGTTTGGATGGCAGCTTCGTTCATGGCTAATTCCTCCATTTCCTGTTGATTCAGCTTGTTGGAGAAGTAAGCCAGCCAGCGTTCTATGCGTGTCATTTCGCTGAGGGGCTTCTTCTGGAATTTGGGGACTTCGAGGAAGTGAAGTTCCATGTCCTCGTTGAGACGGCGGCCTGTTTCCATGTTGTAAATGCTGTACATGGAGTGGAAAGGCTCGCTGGGGAAAAGGTTGTAACGCAGAATGTTGATGGTGATGGCAGGTTTTAAGTCCTGATATTTTTCGCCTTTGGTGAGGTTCATCAGGTACATTTGCGACCAATAAAACAAGGTGCGGCGCTCCATGTTTTTCTTGTTGACGACCTGGACTTCGACATCAATCTGTGTACCGTCCTCGGCAACGCAGAAAACGTCAAAGCGTGTGAGTTTGTCGTCCTCATAGAGGGGGACGATTTCATTGTTTTTGAATTGAATATCCTTGATGGCTGTGTTGCCCTGACGATTCAGAACGGCGTTGAGGAAGTCAATGGTGACCTGCTTGCGTTCTTCACTGGCAAAGATGAACTTAAAAAGTACATCGTTCATGGGGTTGTATTTGCGGTTGCGAATGTCGTTTTCTATAGCCTCTAAAATAAGGGCCCGGGGTGTGGTTGTAGTCATGGACTGCGCCTTCTTTCTCTTGCTTTGATTATACCATTTTTGCAGAATGTTTTCCAGCCGGTGGTGTTTTCTTTGCGGACTGGGGGCAAGGGATATGATTACGCTGTGGAGGAATTTTTCCCACATTAAATAAACCGGGCATAACAACCTTTGCAGGGAGTCATGCCCGGTTTGGTTTTATTTGTTTTTAGAAGAACAGTATCAGCGTGATGGCGATGTTGACGATGGTCGCTGCGGCTACGGGGAGGAAGGTGCGTTTGGCGAGGTCCATGGGGGAGAGGCCTGCGGCGCCGGCTACGACAATCATGACGGCGGCGATAGGCGAGAGGGAACGGGCCAGATTGGATACGAAGTTCATGGGCAGTACCAAAAGCACCGGGGCGATGCCGGAGAGGGCGGCCACTTTCGGCGCCAGCGGTACGAAGGCAAAGAAGGTGGCGTTGCCGCTGCCGGTGATGAGGGTGGCGGCGATGATGATGGCGACAAAGACGAACATCATGCCGATACCGCCAAGTCCTGCGTTTTGCGCGCCCTGTATCAGGGTGTCGATGGCGCCGAGGGAGATAAGACCTTTGGAGAAGGTTTCCGCGGCGACGACCAGCGTGACGACGGTGGCCATTTGCAGTCCCATGCCGTTCCAGAAGGCGCTGATATCCTTGCAGGCTTTGAGCCCGTCACGGTGGCGGAGGAATTCAATCAGCATGGTCAGGAAGATGGAGATTAAAGTCGCCAGATTGATGTCCATGTTGATGCCCGTGCCTTCATTGAGGCCGAAGAACAGCACCAGAAGCAGGGGCAGGGTCGGCAGCAGGGCGTAAAAGCCGGGAACCTCGGGCGCTTCCTGTGCTTTGGCCTGTTCGGCTGTGACGGCAGCGGCTACGTCCTTGCCGGCCATTTCATCGGGATTTTTGGCGTCCAGATAGCGCTGGACGAAGAAATGGGCAAGAGCCAGCGTCAGGACGGTGCAAAGGCCGACAGGCACCTGATACTGCATGAAGTAGGGCACGATTTCCATGCCGATGAGCTCGGCGGCAAAGATGTTATCTGCTCCGGCAGGGCCCCAGCCGGGGGCGGAAGTGGTGGCGATGACCGCGCAGGCCGCGATACGGCTGACACCCAGACGGACGAGTACAGGGTACATGGTGACCATGAGCAGGAGGCCGAAGCCGGACGCCGAACTGATGAACATGGCCAGAAAGTTGCCCAAGATGGAAGTCAGGGCCAGCACTATGTACGGATGGCCGAGTTTCTGCAAGGGCTTGATGGCGAGCCTTACCAGCGCGGTGCTGGCGCCGATGCAGTCCATGTACTTGGAAAAACCGCCAATCAGCATGATTATCATGCCGAGCTTGGCAGCGCGGCTGCTGAAGGCCAGACTGATGGACTGAATGATGTCCAGCCAGGGCGAGCCGGTCGTCTGCTTGGCCGGCAGGATTTCGCCCAGACCAAAGACCAGCGTCAGTATCATCATGACGATACCGGCGGTGAAGAGGACGGGCTGTGCCGGATATTTTTTCAGCACAAAACGGGCTACCCAGACTACCACGATGGCAGCAATGATAAGACCTAACATAATAATACCTCCAAAAATCTGTCCAGCTTGAATCTGACAACTTTACAGCCGCAGGCGGATTTCTGTATACTGGACAAGAAAATATGTATTATTTAAATTTATCGTAAGATTATATTAAATAATACATAATTATCATACAATAATATACGGGAAAAGACAAGCCGTGCAGGTTCATTTTTGCTGACATTTATCCTTTATTTTGGATTGTTTATTATCTGTCTTGCTTTTAAAATAAGTATAGACTAAGAAATAATAGACAATGCGAATGGAGGAGAGGGTAATGAGCGTTGCCATTACGGCGGATAAGGTCGTTAAGCGGTACGGGGATTTGACGATTATCCCCCAGCTGACCCAGAATATTAAAAATGGAGAGTTTTTTACCCTGCTGGGGCCATCGGGCTGCGGAAAGACGACACTTTTGCGCATGATTGCCGGCTTCAACAGCATTGAGGGCGGTCAGATACGCTTCAATGACAAGGTGATTAACGATATTCCGGCGCACAAGCGCAATATCGGCATGGTGTTTCAAAGCTATGCGATTTTCCCCCATCTGACGGTGCGCGAGAATGTGGAGTACGGCCTGAAACTGCGTAATATGTCCAAGGACGAGATGAAGGCCAAAGTCGATGAGATTCTCGATGTGGTGCAGATTACGGAGTATCAGGACAGGCTGCCGGAGCGGCTGTCCGGCGGTCAGCAGCAGCGTGTGGCGCTGGCCCGTGCCATCGTCATTCATCCGAGCGTGCTGCTGATGGATGAGCCGCTGTCCAATCTGGATGCCAAGCTGCGTGTGGAGATGCGCTCGGCTATCCGGGAGGTGCAGAAACAGGTGGGGATTACGACGGTCTATGTAACCCACGACCAGGAGGAAGCGCTGGCTATTTCTGACCGAATCGCGGTCATGAAAAAGGGCGTGATTCAGCAGACGGCTTCGCCCCATACCATTTATACCCGGCCTTATAATGTGTTCGTAGCGACGTTTATCGGTCATTCCAATCTGTTTAAGGGGCGGATTGAGGAAGCAGGCGGCGGCAGGGCGGTGGTCTTTGCCGATGGGTTTGTCCTGCCGATGAACAACCTCACCGAGGAGGCGAAAGTCGGTGATGATGTGACCATTGCTGTCCGTCCCGAGGAGTTTGCCATCTGCGGCGAGGGGCAGGGCGTGAAGTGTGCCGTCAAGACCAAGGTTTTTTTGGGCAAGTACATTACCTACGGTCTGGATTTCCCGGAGGATATGCTGGTCGCAGGACAGCCGGCGATTGAGTACAGTCAGGATTTGGGGCACGCAGAGCGCGTGCTTGATATCGGTGATACGGTTTATCTGAAACCCAATGCCGCCAAGGTCAATGTCTTTAGGGCTGATGGCAGCAGGAGCCTGATGGAAGGTGTGGTGGAAAATGAATAAGAAATTCAGGTGGGATTTCTGGGCAGGGATAACGCTGCTTTCCATTGTGGTTTTCGGCCTGTTTTTGATGTACCCCTTGTTCTCCCTGTTTGCCAGCGCCTTTCGTGATGCGGTGACCGGGGCGTTCACGATGGAGAACTTCACCCATTTCTTTGAGCGGAAATACTATTATCAGTCCATGATCAACAGCTTTACCGTGACCACCAGCGTGACGGTGCTGGCGGTGATTATCGGGACGGCGCTGGCCTACTTTATGACCCTGTACAGGGTCAGGGGGAAAAGCATTGTGGAGATTTGCATTATTATCTCTTTGCTGTCGCCGCCCTTTATCGGCGCGTATTCGTGGATTTTGATTGGCGGCCGCAGCGGTATGCTGACGCAATGGCTGGCCAAAATGGGGCTTGACTTTCCGTCTATCTACGGCTTTGCCGGTATTCTGCTGGTGCTGACCTTGAAGCTCTATCCGTTCATTTACCTCTATGTGGCAGGCGCGATGAAGAATATCGACTCGGCGCTGATTGAGGCGGCGGAAAGTCTGGGCTGCAGCGGCATAAAGAAGGTCGTGACCATCATGCTGCCGCTGATTACGCCGACAATCCTTGCCGGGGCGCTGATGGTGTTTATGAATGCGCTGGCTGATTTTGGTACGCCCATGCTGATTGGCGAGGGGTTCAACGTCATGCCGGTCATGATTTACTCGGAGTTTATCAATGAGGTCGGTGACCAGGCCAATTTTGCGGCGGCGATGGCGGCGATTATGGTGCTTATCACTTCGACTATTTTCATGCTGCAAAAATACGTGGTCAATAAAAAGTCCTTTACCATGAGTTCCCTGCGGCCTTTGCCGGTGGGACAGCTGACAGGGCTAAAGAACATCGTCATGCACCTGTGCATTTACGGGCTGGTGGCGCTTTCGATGATTCCGCAGCTGGTGGTTATCTATACGTCTTTCCTGAGGACCAACGGCTCTATCTTTGTGGAGGGCTATTCGCTGGACAGCTACCGGACGATTTTTGAATCTCTGGGGACGGCGGTTGCCAATACTTACGCTTATAGTACCGCTGCCATGGCTGTGATTGTGTTTTTGGGCATGACGGTTGCTTATCTTACCACCAGAAAAAAGAGCTGGCTGACGGATGTCATTGACACGCTGACGATGTTTCCTTATATCATTCCCGGCTCGGTGCTGGGTATTACGCTCCTGCTGGCGTTTAATGAGGAGCCGATGCTGCTTTCGGGGACGGCGATTATCATTATTATCTCGCTGGTTATCCGCCGTCTGCCGTATACGCTGCGCTCCAGCTCTGCGATTCTGTATCAGCTGAGCCCGAGCCTTGAGGAGGCGTCGATAAGCCTTGGAGCTTCGCCTGTAAAGACCTTCTTTAAGGTCACGGCGGTGATGATGCTGCCCGGTGTGATGAGCGGCGCGATTATCTCGTGGATTACGGCTATCAATGAGCTGAGTTCTTCGGTTATCCTGTTTACGGGCGCGACGAAAACGATGTCGGTAGCCATCTATACGGAGGTTATCCGCGCCAGCTACGGCACGGCGGCGGCGCTTTCCACCATTCTTACGCTGACGACCATCACGGCTATGGTTATCTTCTTCAAGGTATCAGGCCGCCGCGATGTTACGTTATGATGGGTTTTGCTTTTTAGCAGAACGTGAACAATGGCGTTATATATGGCGTCATATTTTATCAAAAGGAGGTTTCATTATGAAGCTGAAAAAAATTATTGCCGGGCTTTTAGGTGCGGCAATGCTCACCACCTGTTTTGCCGGTTGTGGCGGCGGAGGAGAAAAAGCGGCTGACAAGGCGGCAGGCAGTGACGAGAACAAGCTCGTCATTTACTGTCCGCATCCGCTGAGCTTTATCAATCCGCTGGTGGAGGAGTTTGAGAAGGAAAGCGGCGTTAAAGTGGAAGTGGTGGCCGCAGGTACAGGTGAGCTTTTGAAACGTGTGGAATCGGAAAAGAGCAATCCGCTGGCCGATATTTTCTGGGGCGGTTCGCTTGGCACGATGAAGCCGAAGGCGGCGCTCTTTGAGGAGTACCGCTCGGCCAATGAAGACCATGTGCAGGAGGCTTTTAAGAATGTAGAAGGCTCTATCACGCGCTTTACGGATATTCCCAGTGTTATCATGGTGAATACCAACCTTATCGGTGATGTAAAGGTGGAAGGCTATGAAGACCTCTTAAATCCGGCGCTTAAAGGCAAGATTGCTTTTGCTGACCCATCCAAGTCGTCTTCTTCCTATGAGCATATTATCAATATGCTTTATGCAATGGGCAAGGGCGACCCGGACAAGGGCTGGGATTATGTGGAAAAGCTGGCCAAGAATCTCGATGGCAAGCTGCTGTCCGGCTCGTCTGCCGTGTATAAGGGCGTGGCTGATGGTGAGTATGCTGTTGGTCTGACCTTTGAAGAGGGCGGCGCAAAATATGTGGCCGATGGTGCGCCGGTTAAGCTGGTGTATATGAAGGAAGGCGTAATTTCCAAGCCGGACGGTATCTATATCATCAAGAATGCCAAGCACATGGAAAATGCCAAGAAGTTCATTGATTTCATCACGAGCAAGAAAGCGCAGACACTCATTACGCAGAAGCTCCATCGCCGCAGTGTCCGCGATGATGTGGATGCTCCTGTAGGGCTCCTGCCGAAGGCAGAGATTAACGTCATTACGGATAATGAGGAAGTAGTGAATAAGAATAAGAAAGCATGGCTGGATAAGTTTAAGGATATCTTTACCAGCGTGCAGTAAGAAAGCGGGGCACAGCCGGACGGGAAAACTGTCCACGACTTCGCTTTGACCGCTGGCTAAAACAAATTTTTTCCCTTTATATAGCACGAAAAGCCAAAACTCGCGTTGCTCAAACAGTTGGCTTTTCGTGCTATTTTTTATGATGGGAAAAAATTTGTTTCTTAACGCCAGCGGTCAAACGCTTCGCTGTGAACAGTTTTCCCGTCCGGCTGTGAAGAAACTCTGGCGGCAGCTCGTCAAGGAAGCCGAATGGCTTGCAGTTTTATGTATGGGCAAAAATAATTTCTTGACGTTCAAGGTCAAACGCTGCGCTTATGGCAAGTCATCCGGCACAACCCCAAAGCTGCTTTGGCAGTGGAAAATTAGGTGGCGGTATTGGCTGAAAAGTATCTTGGGGGAGGGGCGTGGGGCAGCTGATTGGAGCGTTGGGCTTGCTGCGTGAAGAAATGTTTTTTTGTCTTCCGCTGTCAGTAGATGGAAAAATCTATTGTTTGAGCGATAGCGAGTTTTGATTTTTCCATCTACATGAGGACAAAAAACATTTTAGCAGCAAGAACAAGCGGAAAGCAGCTGCCTCACGCCCCTCCCCCCTTGTAGTTATTATCTTGAAAATGCCAGTGTTTTTTCGCTATAATAGTAGTAGCTTTGCAAAGAAAGGAGCCTCCCTGATGCACCGTTATTTTGAGTCCCGTCTGCAACGGGCTTTGGCGTGGTATGCGCTGGTTCCCGTGCTGATAATGGCTTTGCTGGGGACACTGCTCATGCTGGGCAGCTGGCGCTATTCTGTAACAGCCATCAATAACGAATCACGGGAGCTTGCAGCTGATGTCCTTACGGCTGTGAGCCGGGAATTTGCCCAGCGTGCGGCGGAGGAGGCGGAGTTTTTAGGCAATGTGACGGATTTTTCGCAATGGGAAAATGACAGAAGCATGAGAGCGGCGGCTTTCGGACGGCTCCACCATGACACCAGCCACCGGGGGGTGGATTTTTATCTGACAGATACTTCCGGCAGGGTAATCATGGGCAGCCGGGAAAAACTGCCGGAGGCCTTGCTGCCGGTGGAACAGGAATGGGGCTTATGGTCACGGCTGTATGCCCAGCCGCAGACCGTCTGGCAGGAGTTTCTGCCGAGGGCTCACGGGCAGGATTTTATCTGCGCGCGAGCTGTCTGCGTCAAGGGGCAGGTGGCAGGCTTCCTGCTCTATATTTTCCCCTCTGCCTACCTGCAGCAGCTGGCCGGGGACGGCCGCACGGGGATAATCCTCGTGGACAGTCTGGATAACGCCCGGCTGGTCAAGGCCGCCGACAGCGCTGTGGCTTACCGCAAGGTGCGGCGCGATTTTGCGCCGGGACGCACCGGGCTGGTATCCACGGACAAGGGGATATACTACGTCACCGGACAGCCGCTGGAATTTGGCGGCAGCACCTGTTATCTGCAGGCCGTTACGGCGGTGTCCGGCCTGCTGCGGCTCTACGCCATCGGCGCCGGTTCTATCCTGCTGGCGGTGCTGCTCATGGTGCCCCTCATCCTGCGCAGTATCGCCCGTGAAAGCAAGCTCACGGCTCAGGCTGTGGACAACCTGACAGTCATTGCCGAACTTAGGGAACTGGAATCACAGTTCAATCCGCATTTTCTCTTCAACACGCTGGAAAACATCAAGTTTATGGTGCGGCTGGACCCCGGCGCGGCCACGGAAATGATAATGGCGCTGTCGGCTCTGCTGCGCTACAGTATCGACAGCGGCGGACGGCAGGTGGAACTGCAGGAGGATATAAAATACCTGCAAAGCTATATGAAGATTCAGCAGTACCGCTTTGGCAACCGGCTCGAATTCACCGCTGACATTGACCAGTCAGCGCGTGCGGTGCTGGTGCCCAAGCTGCTTTTCCAGCCATTGTTGGAAAACGCCATCAAATACGGGGAAGACGAATACGGCAAACTGAGGATAGTTTTTCAGGTAAAGGTCAGGGACGGCTGCCTTTGGGTACTGGTAAGGGATGCCGGCCGGGGAATGGCAGCTGACAAGCTGGCAAGTCTCAAACAGCTGCTGGCCGGCAGTGAAAATAACACGGGACATCGGGGACTCTTTAATGTGCAGCGGCGGCTGCAGCTGCTATACGGTACGGCCTACGGGCTTACCCTTGACTGTCCTCTGGATGGCGGCACAGAATTACGCCTGTGCCTGCCGCTGACGAAAAAGGAGCAGAAACATGCTTGACCTGGTCATAGTGGAAGATGAAGAAATAATCCGCCGGGGGCTGGTGTGTACGATTGACTGGCTGAAAATGGGCGCAAGGGTCGTAGGCGAAGCCGCCAACGGCAGGGAAGCGCTGGAGGTTATCGCCGCAACCCGCCCCGATGTGGTGCTGACGGATATAAAAATGCCCGTCATGGACGGCATTGCCATGACGGAGGCTTTGAAGGCTGCGGAAAATCCGGCGAAAATCGTCTATCTGACAAGCTACGCGGATTTTTCCTACGCCCAACAGGCGTTGAAGCTGGGCGTCAGCGACTACCTGCTGAAGCCTGTCAATGAGGACGAGCTGGCAAAGACACTGGCTAAAATAAGCGCTGCCCCGGAAACGCCGGCGCAGGAGAAAATGTCATGGGACGAGGCGCTGAGGGCGGCATATCATACGGGCAACCCCTATGTGCAAAATGTGCTAAGGCGCATTGAAGCCGGCTATCAGGGCAGGCTCAGCAGCGAGGCCATCGCAGCGGAGATGGGGGTATCGGCAAGCTATCTGTCCCGTAAATTAAAGGAAGAAACAGGGCTGACCTTTGGCGGCCTGTTGACAAGGTACCGGCTGAAACAGGCGGTGGAAATGCTGCAGGCCGGCACATGGCGCGTGTACGAGGTGGCAGAGCAGACAGGCTTTGGCGATTACAAGAACTTCACGCAGGCGTTTAAGAAGTACCTGCATACGACACCAAAAGCCTTTATGCAGGAGATAACAGTGGGCATTAAGCTCTAAGCTGGGAGTGATAATATGGGAAAATACACAGGAAAATTGATTATTTCGGATTTGGATGGTACGCTGATTCCGCGCGGCGGCGTTATTTCGCAGGAAAACAGGCAGGCTGTTGAGGAGTTCGTAGCCGGGGGCGGACGCTTTGCCATTGCCACGGGACGCACCCCCGAAGCCGCGGCAGGCTATGTGGAGGGACTGCCCATCAATGCGCCGTCGGTATTCTTTAACGGCGCCATGCTGTACGACTGGCAGGGCAAAAAGGTCATCAAGACCTTACCGCTGACCGCAGGGGACGCGCAAAACCTCTGGCCGGCCTTTGCCCGGCGCGCTTTGCAGACATTTCCCGAGGCTTGCCTTGAAGTCTATACCGCGGATAACTGCCATATCATCACCCCTGAGGCCAACGATGACCCACGGCTGCCCCATGAATATTACCGCTACGTCCATACGGATTTGGCAGAGCTAATAGATACCGCGCGGACGCCCTGGCTGAAATTCTTTGCCTGCGACAGGCACGAACATCTGGAAAAATACGTTGCGCTGGCAGAAGAAATGGGCGTTGCAGGCTTAGCCAACGGCTTTTATTCCGAGGACAACTATTACGAGTTCGTAGCGCAAAACGTGTCCAAGGGAACTATGACAGCCGCTATCCGCCAACAGCTGCCGGGGATAAAAATCATCGCCTGCGGCGATTACCTCAATGACAACGAAATGCTGGCCGAGGCCGACATAGGCATAGCCCCGGCAAACGCCCATGACGAAACCAAAAAGCTGGCCGATTTCACAGGCTGTGCCGTGGAAGAACATCTGCTGGCGTGGCTTGTAAAAAAACTGGCCGAGAAATAATAAACTACAGTTAGGAGAAGCCCATGATAAAACTGATTTTTTCCGATATGGATGGTACTTTGCTGGACGAAAACGGCCAGCTGCCGGAGGAGTTTGACGAAGTGATGGAGGAACTGCATAAGCGCGGCGTGCAGTTTGCTCCGGCCAGCGGACGGCAGTATTTTTCCCTGCTCAAAAGCTTCAAAAAGTATGAGGACAGATTCATCTTCGTCAGCGACAACGGCACCATTGTGCGGCAGCATGGCAAAGAACTGTTTTCCGATGTCATCGAGCATGATCTGGCCCGGGAAATCTTTAACAGCATGAATGACAGGGAGGGCATTTACAATGTGCTCTGCGGCAAGGAAACCGTGTACCTGCTGCGCGACAAGCAGCCCGAAGCGCAGATGGCGGAGCTGAAAAAATACTTCCGTCTGGTGGAGGTCGTGGACAGCTTTGAGGATATCCCCGACGAGCCCATCAAGATTTCCTTCTTCACGCCCGACGGTGACGCTGCGGAAAAAATCTATCCCCTGTTTGCGCCCTACTATGATGCCATGCAGGTCGTGCTGGCCAGCGCCTACTGGGTGGACGTGACCAACAAGGGCGCCAACAAGGGCATGGCGGTGAAGGCCCTGCAGAAACGGCTGGGGCTGAAGCCGGAGGAATGTGCCGTGTTCGGCGATTACATGAACGATATGGAAATGATGGGGGCGGCCTACTACAGCTACGCCATGGAAAATGCCTTCCCCCCTGTCAAGGAAGCGGCCAGATTCATTGCCCCGAGCAATGCCGAGCATGGGGTGCTGAAGACAATCCGCAGCTTTATCGAGCAGGGCTTGTGTTAAAAAAGGGCATTGTGCCCTTTAATCAGCACGCCCTAAAGCTCTTATATCGACGAAGGTATCATAGATGGCAACCCCGGGGGCGCCGGTGTAAAGGCGGCCTAAGTCTGTGGGCAGGCCGGTGCTCAGGATATTCAGTCCTCCCTGACGGCTGGTGCCCTGTGGGCTTATGATGATGTCCGGGGCCAAGTCCTGACGGAATTTTACGATTACCTGCAAAGCGCCCTGTTCATTTTCCATAATGGCCGGATGATTGTGCGTGAGGCCGCGTCTGGCTGCGGCTTCGGGATGGATGTAGACCACGGGGTACTCCGGCAGGCGGTCTGCTTTTGTATGGTTCTGCCCGTTGATAAAATCCTGCGCATGGGGCGTGATGAGGTGAAAGGGATAGGCGTCACCGGGGAGCAGGCTCTGAATGTTGTCGGGCAGGCGGCAGCAGTGGAACTTGCCGTCCGGGTGGTCGAAGGTATTGTTTTCCCAAGGGATTTGGGCATGGGGGAACAGCACCGGCTGGTTGTAAAGGTCCTGCCAGCTGTCGATATTCATCTGCCGGCAAAGCTCCGGGGGCAGTTCCTTATCCAGCAGTTCCTCGTCATTCTGCTGGGTCGGGAAGGTGCTGGTACCGGGAGCCAGTTCGTTCAGCCAGACGGAGAGGTGCCGGGCGATATCGAGGTCGCTGCGCGCTTCGCCCCGCGGAGGGATGGCCGGTTCATTGATGCCCAGATGATGGCGGAAATAGCCGCCAAAAACATCCAGCGATTCAAATTCCGTGGTTACGGGCAGGACGATGTCGGACATCTGCGCCGTTTTGGTCAGGAATTTATCGGCGGTGACGACCAGCTCCAAATCCTGCCAGACTTTTTGCAAATCGCTTAGCGCCATGTCCTGACGCAGAGGGTCGCGGCAGGCAGTCCAGAGCATTTTTACCGGAGGGTCGGTGAGCGAATGAAGCTCATGGGCAAAGTTATTGATGTTTATAAAGCGCGTGCCGGGGTGGTGTCCCCGGAGGGCATGGGGGAACTTAGCCATGCCCATGTCGGCGAAGTTGACACCGCCGCTGGGGATGCCGATGTTGCCCGTGAGCATGGAAAGCGCGTCAATCAGGCGGATGGTGAGGCCGCCGTGGATGTGGCGCTGAAGACCGAAGCCGCACCAGATGTGCATGGGGGAGTTTGCGGCGATGAGACCTGCCAGAAATTCCACGGCAGCAGGCGGCTGGTCGATGGCGTGGCAGAGTTTGGCAGAGTTCACCTTGCGTACAGCGGTCAGCAGTTCCTGCTGACCGCTTATTTTTTTCTCGTCAAAATGGAGCGCACCGCGCCGGTCGAGGATTTGCAGCAGCAGTGTGACCAGCGCCGTGTCACTGCCGGGGCGCAGCTGGATGTAGTAGTCGGCCTTGTGGGCGGTCTCGGTATAGACCGGGTCGATGACCACGACTTTGGCGCCCTGCTGTCTGGCGCTGTAGATGGCAGGCATGGTATGGATGGAGGTCCAGGCAGGGTTCACGCCCCAGAGGATGATAAGTCTGGCCTTTAAAAGCTGACGGATGGGGGCGGTCCTGTTGCCGCCAAAATCCAGCAGCTGGGCATCAAGCCCCGAGGAAAAACAGGGGGTGCCGCTGACCTGTGTGGTAGCGCCCAGAGCGTTGAACATACCTTCGGTGGCATAGTGCAGCAGCCCGAAATTGCCGGAGTATTTGTTGAGGCACAGGGGTAGGGTGGAGCCGTAGCGTTTCTTTAGTTCGAGAATTTTTTGGGCGATGATGTCGATGGCTTCCTGCCAGGAAATCCGCTGCCAGCGTCCCGAGCCGCGCTGTTTTTGCCGCATGGGGTAAAGCAGGCGGCGCGGATGGTAGACCTGGGCGAGGATTTGTTCGCCCTTGGCGCAGAGACGGCCGGAGGCACCGGGGAGACTGCTGTCGCCGGTAATCTTTTCGATTTTGCCACCGCGGGTGTAGGCCAGCATGGGACAGCTGTCGTAGCAGTTACGGGGGCAGATATGACGGGTCACTTGATAGTTATCCTCGTGAAACATGCCGAGGGCTCCTTTCTTAGGAACTGTTCCTTAATATAAATTCCTGCTGTCCGTCATAAGATAGCAGCAGCTCTATGGCCTGAGCCGGACAGTTGGCGGCGCAGAGGCCGCAGCCCGTGCATTTGGTAGGGGTGAAGCTGAGCTTATCTGCGGCAAGCTGCAGGGCTTTTTCGGGGCATAAATTGATGCAGAGACCGCAGCGGCTGCAGGCGCTGCTGACCTGCAGACCGGGGAACAGGGCGCAGGGGGAGACCTGTTCCTTTGCCAGCCAGACTACCGGGTCAAAGGCGTACTGGTATTGGCGCTGTGACTGGGAAAAGCGGACGGCTTCCGTAGAGGCCGCCTTAAAAAGACTTTTAAAAAAAGAGCGCCGCCCGACGGAGGGCGCCGAAGGCTGCGGCTGGGGCCTGACCTTTACGAGCTTTAGCCGGGGCAGGGCGGCGGTGTCCAAGGCCGCGTTGCAGGCGGCGATTTCTGCATGGAGATGCCCGGCGACAGCCGGCTTGCAGTCCGCGCAGCGCGAGATATCTATGGCCAGCGGCTGTTTTTCGGCCAGTGCCCACAGCAGGCGGCGGCTGAGAAAACCCAGACAGGGAAAGCTCTGAGGGCTGGCCTTTTGGCACATGAGGACGGGGGGCGCAAGCTGCAGGACAGCACTTAGCTCCTGGTCGTAGTCGGTTTCGCTCTGGATAGCCCCTGTCGGACAGACGGCGGTGCAAAGGCCGCAGTTGTCACATTTTGACTTGTCAATCTGACGGTTGACAATCGCCTGACGGGGACAGGCGTCAGCGCATTGCTGACAGGCGCTGTGGGGGTAGTTGCAGAGACAGCGGTTTAAATCAATGGTGCGTTGCGTCACAGATGGAGCCACCTTTCGGGTAATTATTTATGAACAGTCCCTGAATTTTGTGGTATCATACTATATAGTATAACATAAATCGGGAGGAGGGAAATGCAGTGAAACCGCGTCAATTAGGCTTTAGGGTTGACTTGTCACGGTGCGTTGGCTGCCGGGCCTGTGAGCTGGCCTGCCAGCACAAGCACCCCGACACGCCCCGTGGCTACCGCCGGGTGCGGCAGCTGAAGGACACGAGCCGGGAGCAGGGCTTTTTGACCATGGCCTGCAATCATTGTGTTTCCCCGGAATGTATGCGCGTCTGTCCCGTGGGCTGCTATGAAAAGCGCCGGGACGGCATAGTGTTGCACAACAGTACCAGATGTATCGGCTGCGGCCGCTGTGTGGGCGCCTGTCCCTTTCATGCGCCGGTTATCCTGCCGCGGACGGGGAAAGCCGATAAATGTGATTTGTGTCAGGACAGGCTGCAGGAGGGGAAGAAGCCCCTGTGTGTGGAGGCTTGTCCTGTAGAGGCGTTGGGGATATGCCTCATAGATGAAGAAACAGAGATTCGCCGTGACAGTATGCTGGAGCAGTACACCCAGCCGGCGATAAAATTTATCAGAGGGAAAGAGCCAATTTGTTTTTGGCGAGGGGAAAATAAATGACGAAGAAAAAAGCAAAAGCTGCGGCCTTATGGCAGGAGCATACACTGGAAAAGAAAATCATGCTGGCCGGGCAGCTGACGGGCAGGGAATTTGCCGTGCTCGATGATAAGGTCGATGTCAGGGGGCAGACGGCGGCCTTTCCGCCGGAGCAGCTGTCGCTGCTGCGCAACCGCCGTCAGGCGCTTATCCGTCAGGAGCTGGCGGTCTTTGACCGGCTGAAAGTTCGGGCGCTGGAGCAGGATGACAGGGGGCTGGGCTGGCTGGTGACTGACTGTCCGGCAGAGGAGCTGGGGCAGGACGCGCAGGCCGTGGAGGAAGAACTGTCGCGGCATGTGACTTTTTTGCTGTGGCATGAGCTGGAGATACGGGAGACACAGCGCAGGCACCGCGACCCGTTTTTGTACGATGTCCTCTACCACAACTTCACGTCAGCGGAGGAAATCATCCGCATCGGCCGTCTTTGGAACATGAATTTTGACCAGCCCCATCATGTGGTGGTGGTGGAGTTTGACAAACCGCTGCCCGGTGATAAACATGAACAGCTGCTGGCTGATTTGGACAATGAGTGGACGAGGGTGCTGTCGGCGCGGTTTGTGCAGCCGATACTGATGCTGCTGCGCATGCAGCTGGTGGTGCTCTTTGAGGAAAACCGCACGCCGCCGCGCAGCCAGAGCGAGCTGGCGCAGATAATGGCAGACGCCATGGCGAAGGTGAAGCAGGATTTTCCCCAGATACCGCCGTTTTCCATCGGCATCGGGCGGCTGCATTACAGCGTCACGGAAATCTGCCGCAGTTTTCAGGAGGCGCGGCAGGCGCTGAGCCTGGGACGTTTCCGGCAGGCGGAAAACGGCATTACCTGTTATGAGGATTTGGGCGTTTTGAAATTGCTGTCCCATATCCGCATTGAGGAGCTTGATGATTTCGTGCAGGAAACGCTCGGGACGCTGATAGACTTTGACAGCGAAAACAACACGGATTATCTGAACACGCTGGAAGTTTACTTTCAGGAAAATGAATCCCTGCCGCAGGCGGCAGAGCGTATGTTTATCCATGCCAACACCCTGCGCAACCGCCTGAAGAAGATAGAAAGCATTTTGGGGGCTGACCTTTCCCATACAGAGGTGCGGGGGCGTTTTTACACGGCCTGTCTGGCCGCGCGGATAGTGCGTCAGTCCGTATGAGAGTTGTGATTGTATTTTTTTATAACGCACAGGGGGCAAGATTGGAAAAATTTACAATCCACAGCCTGCAGTTATGCCCTATAATGATTCATGTAGTGTTCAAGGGGCGTTACCGATATTTCCCCAATCCCCAATCCCCTTTCGGTAATGCCCCGGCGGGCTTCCCTATGTTCGCATATATAAAATTAAAGACACCAGACAGGAATCTCCCCAAAATCCTGTTTGGTGTCTTTTTGTTTACTGCTTTACGGGAACTTTGTCCAGCATTTTTTCCAGACAGCCGATGGTTTTTTCCATTTCCCGGATGCGCGCCCGCAGTGCTTCGATGGTTTCTGACTGTTCCGTCGTAGCACTGTCCGGCTGGATGTCGGGGGCGGCAGTAGCGGCTGTGGTCATGTCCTTGTCGTACATCACATGGCGGCCCCTGCCGCGGCGCTTGGCCTCGTACAGGGCTTCGTCCGCGTGTGCAAACAGTTCCCTGTAGCTCTGGCCATGCTGGGGGAACATAGCTGCCCCCACGCTGATGGAAAACGAGCGCGTCCTGCTGTCGGCGTTAAATACCCTGCTGAGGCTGCGGCACAGGCTGGCGCAATGTCTGGCAATGACATCAGCATTTCCCATACCCGGAAGCAGGACGATGAATTCATCGCCGCCGATGCGTCCTTTGATATCCGTTTGCCGGAAATTGCTGCTGATGGCCCGGCCTATCTCTTTCAGCACCGCGTCCCCGAAGAGGTGGCCGAAGGTGTCATTGACGCCCTTAAATTCATCCGCATCCACAATGAGCATGGTGGCGGTATCCTTTTCAGGACTCAGGCGGCGCAGGGCGGCGGCAATCTGCCGTTGCGCCGTCCCTTTGCTTAATAGCCCGGTAAGGTCATCGGTTGTTGCCCGGCGGTTGATGCGTTCCTGCCAGAGCTTTTCCGCCTGAATGTTGCGGATGTTGCCAAAGGCCACTACCGGATGCCGGTCATCATTATAATATGTAATTAAGCGTATTTCCGACCACAGCCATTGCGGCTGTTTGCTGCTGCGCAGGCGCAGACGTGCCGTCAGCTGGCCGCGTCTGTCATCAGGCTGCTTGTGGAAAATACTGTGAAAATAATATTCAAGCATATTGGCATCGTCAGGGTGAATTATGCCATCGAGGGCAAGCCTGGTCGAGGCCCGGGAAAAATGTGCAGGCAGAGCGTAGCGGTGCTTGCAGGTATTTTTGCGGAGCTTGAATGTATCAGCTGTCAAATCCCATTTGAAAAAGATTACGTTGTTGTGTGTTTCTAGTGCTTCGTATACAGAGGGAGTAAATTGGTCGGGAATGACAGTGGCGACATTTGCCATAGGCTACTCCTTTATTATCTGAAACTTTACGTAAACTATATCCAATTATAACAATTGCGCTAAACAATAGCAAGGACAAATTGGGACTAAAGGACTAATTTTACAAAAGTAAACAAAATTTATCGGCCTGTGGTTGCTATTTTTGATACACTGTTATATTATTTAGGAAGATTTAGGCAGGGGTGATACAGTGAAACGCAGTGAACGGATTTACACCTATATAAAAGAGCAGTCGGAAAAAGTGACCAAAGAGGAGCTGACGGGACAGGTCGGGCTGGACGCGCAGGAAATAGCGGATAACCTCGATATCCTGCGCAATAATGTCTCCAAAGAGCTGAACGAACTGCACCGTCAGGATAAAATCGTCAAATTCACCGGCAGGCCGGTGCGCTATTTTGACCGGGAGACTTTGGCAGGACTTCTCGCCATTGATTTGGACCAGGGGCCGTATCAGTTCCGCGATGTGGAAGAATGCCGCCGCTTGTCGGGCACGGCAGAGCAGGAGGAAAATCCCTTTGCGCGGCTCATCGGCGCGGATAAAAGTCTCAAACGGCAGGTGGAGCAGGGCAAGGCCGCCATCCTCTATCCGCCGGACGGGCTGCACACGCTGATTGTGGGGCAGACAGGTGTCGGCAAGACGCTCTTTGCCCACATGATGTTTGCCTACGGCAAGGCCATGAAGAAATTTGGCGAGGACGCGCCCTTTGTCACCTTCAACTGCGCCGATTATTACAACAACCCCCAGCTGCTCATTTCCCATGTGTTCGGGCATATCAAGGGCGCGTTTACGGGAGCCGACAGCGCCCGGGCCGGTCTTGTGGAAGCGGCTGATGGCGGCGTGCTGTTCCTTGATGAAATCCACCGCCTGCCCCCGGAAGGGCAGGAAATGATTTTCTATTTCATGGATACGGGCACGTTCAACCGTCTGGGGGAGACCACGCGCAGCCGCCGGGCGAAGGTGCTGATTATCGGCGCGACCACCGAAGACCCCAATTCCGCCCTGACCAAGACCTTTGTGCGCCGCATTCCCAATATCATCACGATTAAGCCGCTGGCGGAACGGACGCTGGAGGAAAAGCTGGACATCCTAAAACTCCTCTTCATGGAGGAAGCCCAGCGCGTCAAAAAGCCTATCCGCATCAGCGTCGAGGCGGTCAAGGCGCTGATAGGCAGCATCGGCACGGGCAATGTGGGACAGCTGAAATCCAACATTAAGCTGCTGTGCGCGCAGGCCTTTTTGAATGGCATTGACAATCCCAGCTTTATTGAAGCGGATTTCCGTATGCTGCCGGCCAGTGTCCGGGACGGGCTGCTCACCCTGTCGGCCAACCGGCAGGCGCTCTCCGAGCTTACCCAGTACGTCAGCGAGCCGCTGCTGGTATCACCGCCGGGCGGCAAGTTCAAGCTGGCGGACGAAGGCAGCCGCGAAGGCTTTAACCTCTATCAGGTGGTGGAGGACAAGGTCGCCCTGCTGAAAGGCGAGGGTATCAGCGATGAACTGATTAAGCAGATTGTCGCCACGGATGTCAATGTCTATGTAAAAGAACTATATAATAAGAAGCATTCCGTCAACATGACCACGAGGGAACGGCTGCTTAAAATTGTGGATGAAACGCTCGTGGACTTTTCCGAGCAGGTTTCCCTGTACGTGCAAAAGCGGATGAACCGCAGCTACCGCGACAGGTTCCTCTACGCGTTCAGCCTGCACCTGTCCGCGTTTTTGAAACGCGTCAAGTCCAAGGAGTCCATTCCCTATACGGAGATTGAAGGCGCGCTGCCGCAGGATTCGGAATATATGCGCGTGGCTGAGGAAATCGGCGGCCTGATTGAGGAACACTACAATATCAGCGTGCCGCAGGCGGAAATCGAATACATCGCCCTGCTTATCGAGTCGGCCAATGATGATGAACTTGAGGAAAAAATCATCATTCTGGTGGCCACCCACGGCAGGAATACCGCCAGCTCCATGGTGGAGGTAGCCAAGCGGCTGTTCAGCTCCACGGATACGGATATCATTGCCATAGATATGCCCCTGGAGGTAAATCCGCAGGACATTCTGGCGCAGACCGCCGCCATGCTGCGCGGCATGGAATGTCAGAAGGGCGTGCTGATACTTGCCGACATGGGCTCGCTCTGCAATATCGGCGCCTCCCTGTCGGAGCAGCTAAAAATTCCCGTGCGGACGCTGGACATGGTGTCAACGCCGCTGATACTCGAAGCCATGCGCAAGGTCGATATTGCCGGCATGGATTTGGACAGCATCTACGAATCCCTGCGCAGCTTCAAAGGCTATGAAGCCCTTGATACACATGAAGAACCCAATACACAAAATGCCATCGTGACCATCTGCTCCTCGGGACACGGCGCGGCGATGAAGATAAAAGCGCTGGTGGAGGACGTCCTGCGCCACGCCGGACGGATTATCGAGGTCATTCCCGTGGGCGTGCTGCATCTGGAAGAACGGTTGGCCGAGATTGCGGCCGAGTACCATATCGTAGCTGCCGTGGGCATGAAGAAACCGGCCATGAACATACCCTTCATACCGCTGGAACAGCTCATTGACGGCGAAGGCGAGCGCATCCTCACCGAATTGGTCGCCGGCAGTGATATTCCCCTCCATACCCATATCCCCAACGGCAAGGGCAAGAACAACATGGTGGTGCAGCGGCTTTGCGAAGAATCCCTGCAGCGCTTCCTGACCTTTTTAAACCCTGCCAAAATCATGAGCGTCCTGCTGGATTTTGACCGGCGTCTGGAAAAGGATTTGCATTTAAATCTTTCCAATCCCCTGCGCGTGCGCCTGCTGGTACACTGCGGCTGCGCCCTGGAGCGCGTGGTGACCAGAAGCCCCTTAGTGTACAAGGAAGATAAAAGTCTGGTCGATGCAGAAAAAATCGCGGCACTCAAAAAAGCCGCGCAGGTCTTTGACGAAACTTTAAAATTACGTTTTGACGAAGATGAATATTATTTTATGGCGAATATGCTGTGATACAGAAAATGCACTAGGACAATGACATTTGTCATAGTGTATTTTTTTTGCCGTGCTGAGGGTCATTTTTGGAAAAAGAGTATCAGTTAGAGTATCAAAGTGTATCAAAATAATGCTTATAGTATCATAAATGAAAATGTTTTATGAAAAAAACGTGGAAAAGCCCGATGGAATAAACGAAAAAATAAAATTTCGTTTTTGATACACAAAGTTGGCACGCTGTTTGCATTATATAGGGGCGTAAGGCAAAATAAGCCAAAAACGTTCAAATGCAACCATAAATTTCTTTAGGTGAGACAAAAGAGGAGGTAAAAGAATGTTTGGTATTATTGTTGGCACCCATGGTCTTTTCGCTGAGGAACTGGTTAAATCCTGTGAAATGATTTGCGGTGAGCAGAAAAATGTTGCTGCTGTTACGCTGATTCCCGGTGAAGGCCCTGATGATGTGGTAGCCAAGTATGAAGAGGCTATTAAAAAGCTCGACTGCGAGGATGGCGTGCTGTTCTTAAATGACCTTTTTGGTGGCAGCCCCTACAATGCTGCCTGCCGTCTGGTTATCAGCAACGAAAAGTACGGCATCGTCACCGGCGTGAACCTGCCCATGCTCATTGAGATGTGCAGCGCCCAGCTGGCTGATGACGGCTCTGACATCAAGGCGCTGATGGAACGGGCTACAGAGGCAGGCCGCAGCGGTTTGCAGACTTTCCATGCCAGCCAGATTTCCGATGATGATGAGGAGGATTTATAATGAATATCGTACTTGCAAGAATTGATGACCGTCTGATTCATGGTCAGGTAGCAACTGTTTGGTCCAAGGTTACGGGCTGCAGCCGTATCATCGTCTGCGATGATGATGTGGCAAAGGACACCATCCGCGCAACGCTCTTAAAGCAGGTTGCTCCGGCCGGCATCAAATCCCACGTTGTGGATTTGGAAAAGGCTGTCCGCGTGTACAACAACCCGAAGTATGAAAATGAAAAATGCCTGCTGCTGTTCACGAATCCGACCAGCGTGCTCTACATGGTGGAACATGGCGTGGATATCAAGAGCGTCAACATCGGCGGCATGAGCTTCAAGGAAGGCAAACATCAGATTACGGGCGCTGTTTCCGTTGATGACAAGGATATCGAATCCTTCAAGAAACTCAACGAAAAGGGCATTGAACTGGAAATCCGCAAGGTTGATACGGATAAGAAAGTCATGCTGATGGATGTCCTCAAATAATTGGCCGTATTTTTGTGGCGGCAGGCCGGGGTGTATGACGGCCTGCCCCCGCAGGATTAAATATATGGAGGGAATATATAATGGGCACTATGCAAATCTTGTTAATCTTTCTCTTTGCAACAATTGCAGGTATGGGTTCCTGCCTGGATGAATTCCAGACACATCGTCCCCTGATTGCCTGCACGGTTACCGGACTTATCTTAGGCGATATGACGACTGGTATTATCATCGGAGGTACGCTGGAAATGATGGCTCTGGGCTGGATGAACATCGGCGCAGCTATCGCACCGGACGCAGCACTTGCTTCCGTAATTTCCACGATTCTCGTTGTTGCCAGCCATCAGGATGTAGCAACCGGTATCGCTATCGCAATGCCGCTGGCTGCTGCTGGTCAGGTTCTCGCTATTATCTGTAAGACTATTTCCGTGGTATTCCAGCACAAAGCTGATGACTATGCTGAAGAAGGCAATCTCTTCGGTATTGACCTCTGCAACTACGGCGCACTTATCCTGCAGGGTCTCCGCGTTGGTATCCCGGCTCTGCTCGTGGCTATGACGGTCGGCACGGGTGCTGTTGAGGAAATGCTCAATGCCATTCCTCCCGTTATCTCCGGCGGTTTGCAGGTAGCAGGCGGCTTCATCGTAGTTGTAGGTTATGCAATGGTTATCAACATGATGGGCGCACAGTACCTCATGCCGTTCTTCTTCCTCGGTTTCGTTGTTGCTGCCTTCACGAACTTCAATCTGGTTGCTCTGGGTGTTATCGGCCTCGTATGCGCTATCGTTTACATCCAGCTCAATCCGAAGTATCAGGAAGTGGCTGCTGCTCCGGCTGCTGCTAGTTCCGGCTCCAGCGATGCAGATGACGAACTCGACTAATTGTAGGCTATGAGGAGGATAATATAATGGAAAAGAAGATTACTTCTAGCGACTTTTTCTGGACTTTCGTCCGTTCTAATTTCCTGCAGGCTTCCTGGAACATGGAACGTATGCAGGGCCTCGGCTACTGCTTCGGTATGGTACCTATTCTCCGCCGTCTTTATGAAGGTGAAGAACTCAAGCAGGCCATCAAACGCCATCTGGAATTCTATAACACGCAGCCTTTCGTAACGGCTCCGATTATCGGTATTACGGCTGCCATGGAAGAAAAGAAAGCCAATGGCGCTGACATCCCCGATGGTGTTATCAACGGTATCAAAGTAGGTATGATGGGCCCTCTGGCCGGCGTCGGCGACCCGATTTTCTGGGGTACGCTCCGTCCGATTACCGCTGCTCTCGGTGCATCCTTCGCCCTGACCGGCAGCGTTATCGGCCCTATCCTGTTCTTCGTTCTCTTTAATGCTGTCCGTCTGGCTGTACGCTGGTATGGTATCAAATACGGCTATGCCAAAGGTACTGATGTTGTACAGGATGTGGCTGGCAACAAGCTCCAGAAGATTACGGAAGGTGCTTCCATCCTCGGTCTGTTCGTCATGGGCGCTCTCGTAAACAAATGGACTTCTGTAAACATTCCGGTGGTAGTATCGGAAATCACCAACGCCAAGGGCGAACATGTGGTAACGACGGTTCAGGGCATCCTCGACCAGCTGATGCCGGGCCTTGTGCCGCTGCTCATGACCTTTGCCTGCATGGCACTGCTGAAACGCAAGGTCAACGCTATCTGGATTATCTTTGGCCTCTTCGCACTGGGCATCATCTGCTATGCTCTGGGCATCATGAAGGTGTAATTCAATAATTTTTTCGAGAAAGGGACTGGTTTCCAGTCTCTTTTTCTTAATTTATAGAAGGAAATGCGCGTAAATACTTTACATTTGCTGGTTACTTGCGTAAAATAATAGACAGGTATGTTTGAATTGATAGTGTTATTTATGGATTTCTATATAGGAGAGATGTTTGTATGATTAAAAAAGCAATTGCCGTAATGACTTCCGGCGGTGACAGCCCGGGGATGAATGCGGCGGCGCGTGCCGTGGTTCGTACTGCCCTGCATGAAGGGGTAAAGGTTTATGGCATCTACGATGGCTATGCCGGTATGATTGACGACAACATCGAAGAACTCACCAGCCGCAGCGTGGCTGATATGATTCAGCGCGGCGGTACCTTTCTGGGGACGGCGCGCAGCATGGAGTTTAAGACGCCCGAAGGCCGTAAGAAAGGCTTTGACAATCTCATAAAGCGCGGTATTGAAGGTCTTGTCATCATCGGCGGTGACGGCTCCCTTACCGGCGGCTCCCTTCTCTCCAAAGAAACCGGCATGCCTATCGTCGGCCTGCCCGGTACCATTGATAACGACGTATGGGGCATGGACTACACCATCGGCTGTGATACGGCAGCCAATACCATTGTCGATGCCATCAACAAACTGCGTGATACGGCTTCTGCTCACCGCCGTATTATGCTGGTAGAGGTCATGGGCCGCAATTCCGGGTGGCTCGCGATGATGGCCGGTATTGCCGGCGGCGCTGAGTACGTACTGGTGCCGGAGGTGAAATATGACCTCGATGAAATGTGCCATGAGCTGAAAGCCATGTATGATGCCGGCAAGCGCTACAGCATCATCGTAGTGGCTGAAGGCGCAGGCTCTGCCGTTGGTCTGGGCAAGGTTGTCGAGGACAAGACGGGCATTGATACCCGTGTGTCTGTTCTCGGTCATATCCAGCGCGGCGGTTCGCCCACCATTGAAGACCGTATCAAGGCCTCCATGCTGGGCGAAAAGGCAGCTCTGGCCATTATCTCCGGCGCTACCAATGTGGTGTTCGGCTTTAATGAGGGCAAGGTTGTCGGCGTAAACCTGTTTGACGCTGTAAATAATAAGAAAACGCTCAATCCGGAACTGGTGCGTCTGGCACGCGTTCTGGCGTAAAATCGGCGTTGTTTGATATAAAGCTCTATCGGTAAAACGGTGGAGCTTTTTGCAAAGTGAGGTGAGTGATAAACATGCGGACGGGAAGATTCAATGAATACTTGCTGGCGGCGCTGCTGTTTATCGGCTCACTTTTTTTGTCCATGCTGGTGATAAACCCGGCTAAGGGCATGGCGGCAGAGCTTGCCGGGAAATGGTTCTGGCAGAATGAGGCGGAGGCGATAAATCAGGGAGACTGGCAGCCGCTGGCTTTTCCGCAGACACCGCCGGTGGAAGACGGCATGGACACGGTCTGGATGAAGACCACCCTGCCCGACAGGCTGCCGCATGAAGCCTCCCTGCTGCTGCAGACCAAGGACCAGGCCTTTGAGGTATGGCTTGGGGATGTGTGCATTTATAAGTATGGGGAGCTGAAACCCAGCTTTATGTCCTACGGGCAGCGCTGGCATATAGTAGCTCTGCCACCGGAGGCCGGGGGCAAAGTCCTGCGGCTGCACGCCTATTCTGCCAGCGCGCATAGTCTGGGGTATTTCGGCAAAATCTGGCTGGACAGTGATGTGAATCAGGTATTGCGTATATTCCGTCAGGACGTGCCCTATTTGATGAATATTCCGCTGGCCGCGTTTATGATTGTGATGATGCTGATTTACGCCGCCAGCCCGGCTGCTCCGCGGCGCCTGTATAAATCCTTTATTTCCTTTATGGTGATGTTCTTCATCTGGATGATCTGCGCCACCAATTCCAAGCAGTATGTGCTGGACGTGCCGCGCTTCTGGCGTTTTTTGATGATAATGTCGGAGTACTGGCTGCCGCTGCTGGCCAATCTGGTTATCTTTCAGGTGGTTGACAGGCGCTACAAAATCATTGTGCGCTATACGGTCTTTGCTTATGGCTTGCTGCTGATAGCTGCGCTGGTTTCCGAGCTTCTGGGCTTTAACGGTATGAGTCGCGGCCTGGCGGTCTTTTATCTGCTGCTGCCCTTCATGGAACTCACGGCCTTTTATGCCATTATCCGTTCGTCATGGCGCGGCAACCTCTACGCCCGGGCGGTCATGGTGCCGCTGGTGTTCATGGCCGGAGCCGGGACGATTGACGGTATGTCCATGTACCGCCACTGGTATGTGATGGAAGGCTACCTGCTGCCCTATACCACCCTGTCGCTGTGTGTGTTCATGGCCTATATCGTCCGCAATCAGGTAAAGCGTGAACGGATGCTGATGAACAGGACGATAGGGCTGCAGCATGAGGTGGACGCGGCCATCGAAAAAGCCACGATGGATAATCTGACCAAATGCTATAACCGCACCAAACTGGAGGAAGTGCTCACGCAGGAAATCATCCGCCATCAAAACGAGGAGGAACCCTTCTCGCTTATTATGCTGGACATTGATTTCTTTAAAAGGGTCAATGATACCTATGGGCACGAAGTGGGCGACAAGGTGCTCTCCAGCTTTGCCGAAACCATCCGCCAGAATGTCAAGCGCAAGGATTTGTTTGTACGCTGGGGCGGAGAGGAATTTATCCTTTTGTGTCGTAATTGTACAGGTGAGGAATGTGTGCAGATTGCAGAACGCCTGCGCATGAAGGTGGCGGAAAGCACTCCCCATGCCCAGCTTAAAATCACTTGCAGTCTCGGCGTGGCCTCATGGCATGGCACGACGGATTCGGCCATGAAACTTTTAAAGCGTGTTGATGATGCCCTGTATACCGCCAAGCGTCTGGGACGCAACCGGGTATGCCGGGAACCGAAAAACAATATGCACTGGTTTAAGGTCATAAGCAATGAGGATGTCTGAAAAAATGGCAGGACAGGAGGCAGGAGCAAATGAAACGGATAGGATTGTTTGTTCTGTGCCTTTGGAGCCTGTCCTTTTTTATGCCTGTGTTTCCGTGTCAGGCGGCTGAGCTGGACGGCAGCTGGCAGTACCGATTAAGTGACGAAGGCGGCTGGCAGAGCTATCTTCCCAATACGCCCGTTCCGGCTTTGCAGGCCGGGCATGAGGTCTGGCTGCGCGTACAGGTTTTGCCGGACGCGCCGTCAGCTGATACCCTGCTGTTTGCCACGAAGGGGCAGGCCGTGGAAATTTTTCTTGGCGACAGGGAGATTTACCGGGATGGCGAATTTGCTCCCCAAAAGCCGTGGGGGCATGGGCATAAATGGCATCTTGTCACCCTGCCCGACTTTGCGCAGCCGTCATATCTGATGCTGCATATTTACGCCGACAGTCCGCGCGAGCTGGGGGTGTTTGGGCGTATCACCCTTGATGATTTCAGCGGACAGGCCCAGCGGATTTTTTTGACGGATCTGCTCTATATCATCACCCTGCCCGTGGTTGTATTGCTGGGCATGCTGGTACTCATGTACGTTTTGAACAGCCGCCGCCATAAGCGGATGAATATGTATATTCTGGCGCTGCTGGCCTTGATGGCTCTGTGGACAGTGAGCCTGACAAATGTCAAGCAGCTGTTTTTCAACTATCCTGTGTTTTGGGATTTTGTGGCCGGCTTCGGCTGTTATCTGCTGCCGCTGGCGGCTAATGCCATCGTCATGGAGATGGTGGAGCCCCAAAGGCGCATGGTGATCTGGCGGACGATACAGGCTTATGGCTGTATCGCCGTGCTGGCGCTGGTGACGGAGGCGCTGGGTTTTGAGGGCTTTAGCGGCTGCCGTCAGCTGCTTTATGCGGCGCTGCTGCTTTTGCAGACCCTGGTGGGCTGGGTGATGTGGCATTCGGCGCAGCAGGGCAATGTATATGTAAAATACACTTTGATCCCGATGGTGACGATGGGCGTGCTCGGGCTGGTGGACGGGATATTGTTTTTCCGCGGCTTTTGGCACTGGCAAGTTTATCTGCTGCCGCTGAGTGTTTATACCTTTGTCACCTTCGTGATTTGTATTCTGCGTGACCATATCCTGCACGAGCGCAGCCTGCTGGCACATGCCGGGGACTTGCAGGTGGAAATCGCAGCGGCTCTGCAGCGCGTGGAGCAGGACGAACTGACAGGCTGCCGCAACCGCGGCGCTTTTGAGGGCTTTATCCAGCAGCAGATTGCCGCAGGCCGGGAGTTTGCCCTGATAATGCTGGATATTGATTTCTTTAAACAGGTTAATGATACCTATGGTCATGACCGTGGGGATGAGGTGCTGGCAAAGTTTAGCCGGACAGTGACCGCGGCACTGCCGCCAGACTGTGAGTTCTTCCGCTGGGGCGGTGAGGAGTTTGTCGTCTACTGCCCGCAGAAAAGCAGGGCAGAGGCCGCAGCCTTGGCCGGGGAAATCTGCCGGCTGGTGGCAGATACGGAGCTTCTGGCCGGACAAAAAATCACCGTCAGCGCAGGTGTTGCAAGGTGGCATACCGGGGCAGATACGCAGGCCGGAATTTTCCGGCGGATGGATGATGCCCTGTACGGCGCCAAATGCGGCGGCCGCAATCAGGTGGTTACGGAGCAGTGAGGAAATAAGAGGGGAATATGTTCTACAATGGGACGGAGGCGGCGGAAATCGCCGGGCTCTTTTACTCGGATATACCGATGGTTCTGGCCCTGCCGGTGGGCGTGGCCATCATTACCATTCTGCTGATAGGCTATTATTTCAATCCGCAGGGCTGGAAAAGGCTGTATGCCTACAGCGTTCTGTTCATGGCGGTGTTTACGGGCTGGCTGCTGATGACCTCCAATGTGCTGGGGCTGCTTTTGGGCAGGCAGTGGTACATCTTCAGTTACTACGCTTTGCGCGTACTGGCCTATCTTTTGCCCGTGGCGGCCAATCTCGTCATCTATGAACTGCTGAAAGATAAAAATTACGCCCGGATGGGACTGGTCATAGGTGCTTTTGCCCTGTTGGGCATCAGCGCTGCCGCAGGACAGCTGCTGGGCTATGAGTCCCTGGAGGGCTGCATGGATTATTATTATCCCCTGCTGGGGATAGGCGAACTGCCGGCTATTTACTGGTGCATAAGGGCGGCAAGGCAGGGCGATGCTCTCTGTCAGGCCATTATCCCTGCAGCGGTGATATTTACGCTGCTGGGCCTGTTTGACGGCTTTTCCGATTTCTTTGCCCTGCAGGGCTGGCGCGTATTTTTGACACCGCTGGCCGTTTACGGTTTTTTGTATTTCGTCATCTATATTTTGCGCGAGCAGCTGCGGCAGGAAAATAAATTGCAGGAACGCATCATCGGCCTGGAATATGAGGCGGTCAAAGCGCAGGCCAGGCTGGAGGTTGACCCTCTGACGGGCAGCTATAACCGCAATAAGCTGAAAAGCCTGCTCTTGCAGGGCATGACCGATTACCGCCAGCAGCAAAAGGGGTTTGCCATGCTGCTGCTGGATATTGATTTTTTCAAGAAGATAAACGACAGCTATGGACATGAAACAGGCGACGCGGTGCTGCGCGCCTTTGCGATGGCTGTCAGGCAGCAGCTGCGCAAAAATCAATACTGTATCCGCTGGGGCGGCGAGGAATTTATTGTCTTTGTGACGATGGAGGGGAAAGACCATGTATTGCAGCTGGCGGAAAATATCCGTCAGCATGTGGAGGCAACCCTGCTGGCCGGACATAAAATTACCTGCAGTATCGGCGTTGTTTTTTGGGAAGGCGAAAAAGACACGGCCGACCAGCTGTTTAAGCGGGCAGACCGTGCCTTGTATCAAGCCAAGAATCAGGGACGCAACTGCGTGTGTCAGGCTGAGTAATATGCTGTTTTATGCCCGGCCTTACATGATTGAGCCCGGGTATTTTAATGTGGCAAAATAATCGTCAAGCGTCTGGGCGCGGCGGATGAGCTCAAGCGTGCCGTCCTCCCGAAGCAAAAGCTCGGCGCACCAGAGCTTGCCGTTGTAGTTAAAGCCCATGGCGCTGCCGTGCGCGCCCGTGTCGTGGATAATCACGATATCGCCCACGTTGATTTCCGGCAGCTGGCGGTCAATGGCGAATTTGTCATTGTTCTCACAGAGTGAGCCGGTAACATCGTAGACATGGTCGAGCGGGGCGTTTTCCTTGCCGGCCACGGTGATATGGTGGTACGCGCCATAAAGCGCCGGGCGCATGAGGTTGGCCATGCAGGAATCAAGGCCGATGTAGTCCTTGTAGGTGTGCTTTTCATGGAGCACCGTGGAGACCAGCCAGCCGGCAGGCCCCGTCATGGCCCGGCCGCTTTCCGTCATAATGGCTACGCTATCCAGTCCCTTGGGAACCATCATTTCATTATACAGCTGATGAATGCCTTCGCCGATTTCCTTGAGGTTCAGCGGTTCTTCCTCGGGGCGGTAGGGAATGCCAAAGCCGCCGCCTAAGTTGACAAATTCCACGGAGATGTCCAGTTTTTCCTTGAGTTCCACAGCCAGTTCAAACATGAGTCTGGCGGTAAGATAAAAGGCTTCGGGACGGCGCTCGTTGGAGGCAACCATCGTATGAAGGCCAAAGCGTTTTACGCCCTTTTCCTTGGCGCGGCGGTAGCCTTCCAGCATCTGCGCGTGGGTCAGGCCGTATTTGGCTTCGGTGGGCCTGCCGATGATATCATTGCCCTCCACGGCATCGCCGGGATTGTAGCGGAAGCAGAGCACCTGCGGCAGACCGGCGTTTTCTTCCAGATAGTCAAGATGGGTGATGTCGTCCAGATTGATGATGGCGCCGAGTTCGATGGCCTTCTGAAATTCATCGGCAGGGGTGTCGTTGGAGGTCAGGAGGATTTCTTCGCCTTTCAGGCCGGCGGCCTCGGAAATGAGAAGCTCTGCCAGACTGCTGCAGTCGGTACCTGCGCCCTCTTCATGGAGAATCTGCACGATACGCGGATTGGGCAGAGCCTTCACGGCAAATTTTTCATAAAAAGCCGGCGCCCAGGCGAAGGCATCCTTTAAGGCGCGGATATTCTGCCGGATGGCTTTTTCTTCATATATATGAAACGGCGTAGGATATTTTTTGATGATTTCTTGTAGCTTGTCAATGGACAAAGGGAAATATTTTTTACTCATCGCTTTCCTCCTATGTGTAGAGAGAATGATTATTAAGTGTAAATTTGTAAATAATTATAACAGGAGGGTATACTATTGTCAATTAGTATGTGACTGCGTTATAATTATCGAAAAAATATTGTCACGTTGAATAGCTTGTGATATAGTAAGGACAATAGCATAAGCGGCTGTGTAGGAGCCGTGCTGTTTTGGCAGCAGAAAATCGACGTGGAAAATGCGCAGGCGTTTTCTGCCCAGTTGGGGGCGCGTCGATTTTTTTATTTGCGTAAATGCTTTTGCAGGAGGTATGATGATGCAAAAATATCAGAAATTGCTGGCGCTGGCTTTGGTGGGGACAGGTGTGTATATGGCAGGTGTCCCGGCGGCAGTACAGGCCGCTGAGGTACAGGCAGGACAGCTGAGCACTGCGGCGGCGGTACAGGGCTTGCAGAAGGTCACGGCTGTAGCCCGTGTCGATGGCAGCGGCGAGCAGGTGTCCGAAGCAATACTGGAATATCCGCAGGCGCTCACCCCCACGGCGGTCAAGGCCGCAGATTTTACGGCAGCAGGCAAGGAAATTGCCGCGGTCTATGTAAATGATGAGCCGCGTCTTACAGGTATCAACAAGCCGGGACGTTACGTCATTTTGCAGTTTGCCAGGCAGAAAAGTATGTACGATGGGGATTTGAGCAAAAAGCCGGGGCGTAAGGAAAGACCGGCAGACGACAGGAACGGGAAAGGCACGGATGCTCCCCGGCAGTCCGACAGGAAACTGCCGGATTTATCCTTGCAGGTGCAGCAGGTAAATCCCCTTACTGCCATGGATGGCACGAAGTATGCTCCCACGCCGCTGGTGACGGCAAGCGCTTTGCAAGAGCCGGATATTGAGCGTTTTAAGCAGTACGAGTACAATGATGAGCAGGTAGGCGCGGTGATGCCTTACAATCTTTACCTGCCGGAAAATTACGACCCCAACAAAAAATATCCCCTGCTGTTTTTCGTAGCTGATGCCAGCGCGAATATCAACGCGATCAAAACACCGTTATTTCAAGGCAACGGGGCTGTGGTATGGACATACGGTATGGAGCAAAAGAAGCGTGAGTGCATTGTTCTGGCGCCGCAGTATACTAAGGATTTGGTGGAGAAACTGGGCATGATGACCACGGATGAAAATGTCTGGACACCGGGGCTGACCCTTGTAACGGACTTGCTGCTGGATGTGATTGACCGCTACAGTGTGGACAAGAACCGCATTTACGGTACGGGGCAGTCTCAGGGCGGCATGGCCAATATTGCCATCAGCGATAAATATCCCGACCTGTTCGCCGCGCAGTGGCTGGTGGCCTGCCAGTGGAACACCGCGGAAATGGCGGCTATGAAGGATAAGAATTTGTGGATAACCGTCTGTGAAGGCGATACCAAGGCCTTCCCCGGCATGAATGCGGCCACGGCCCTTTGGGAATCATTGGGCAGCAAGGTCATGCGGAACAGCGTCTTTTGGGACAGCCATGCTGATATGGAGGAAATAAACGCCAAGGCAAGAGATATGGCGGCGGCCGGCTATCCGATAAACTACACGGTTTTTGCCGGGGGCAACCACATGTACACATGGTCCTTTGCCTATGATATCGAAGCCATCAGGGAGTGGCTGTTCCGGCAGACAAAGGATGGCAGAAAGCCTGATGGCAAGCACAGCCTGCTGGCTGACGGCGCTTTTAAGGAGGGCAGCCGTGCCTATCAGCAGGGAGAGTATGACAAGGCCATGCGTATATTGCGCGTTGCCGATGCCATGGAGCACATGAAAGCGCCGCGTTATATCGGCCTGTGCTATGAAAACGGTTATGGCGTCGAGCAGGATGCCAAAGCTGCGGCTCAGTATTACGCCAAAGCCGCGAGCCGCGGCGATATTACCGGCACTTACTATCTGGGACGTTTGTACGAACAGGGCAAGGGCGTGTCACAGGACTATGCCAAAGCGATGGAACTGTACAAAAAATCAGCGCAGCGCGGCGATATTATCGCCGCCCCGGGAATGGTTGCCCTAGCCCGTATGTACGAACAGGGGCTGGGTACTGCCAAAAATCCCCAGCTGGCGCAGGAGTGGTATGCAAAGGCGGCGGCAGTGGGCTACAAAGAAACATAAATGCCAACAGACCGTGGGGGCTTATTCCTGCGCTAGTACGCGCGTGGCGCGTAAAACGCTTAGGAACAAGCCCCCACGGTTTGTTGAAGGTTTATGTTATCATTGAGTTGACAAGTATAAACTGTGTGGTTATACTAACTTCTTAACAGGGATAATGAGGTAATAATGTTTATGGACGCACGGAAAAAAGGGCTGGTCATGGTCTGTCTGGGCGCCTCCATGTGGGGCGGCAGCGGCGTGGCCGGCCAGTATTTATTACAGGACTGCGGTTTTTCTACGGCATGGCTGGTAGTCTCGCGTATGCTGCTGGCCGGAATCATTCTGCTGGCAATAGATATGTGCAGATACAAAGAAAGCATCCTGCGTGTCTGGAATGACAAAAAGGATGCGTGGGATTTGCTGGTCTTTGCGATTTTAGGGCTGCTGGCCGTGCAGTACACGTATTTTGCCTGTATTAAGTACGGCAATGCAGCGGCGGCCACGGTATTGCAGTATCTGATGCCCATATTTATCGTGGGGTACACGGCGGCTGTCAGCCGCAAACTGCCGCAATACATAGAGCTTATATGCGTGGCTATGGCTGTAGGCGGTACGTTTTTGCTGGTTACACATGGCACTTTGCAGGAGCTGTCCATTTCCCTTACTGCTTTGTGGTGGGGGCTGGCTTCTGCGGTGGCGGCAGCCGTTTACACCATGAAGCCCAAACGGCTGATACGCAAATGGCGGCCAACGCTCATCATCGGCTGGGGGATGCTGGTGGGCGGCATATTTTTGCTGCCTGTCTGCCCTCCGTGGCAGTTTACAGGCGAGTGGAATATGCTTTCCGGCATAATCTATGCGTATATTATCATTTTTGGCACGGTGACGGCCTTCGGTTTTTATCTGGGGAGCATCAAATATATACAGCCGGCTGAAGCGTCAATTCTCGGATCGGTGGAGCCGCTGGCGGCTATTATACTTTCGATACTCTTTTTGCAGGCCAGCTTCGGGATTATGGATTTTTTGGGGACATTTCTTATCATCGGCACGGTGTTTTTGCTGGCCAAAAGATAAATGGTCTTTAAACAGCTGCCAGCCCCCAAAAGACTTATTCTGCGCTGGTACGCGCGCGGCGCGTAAAACGCTTAGGAACAAGCCTCTGGGGGCTGGTGAAGTTTGTCTAGCGTTCTATAAGTTGTTGACAAGTATACGTTGCATGACTATACTAATCCAAGGTGCTGTTTAGCGGTAGACTTGCCCTCAGAGATGAGGTGTTCGCCTATGGAACAATTCAATGTAACTATACTATTGATACTGCTTCTTATTATAGCGATAAAAAAGTAAACCGCCCCTAGCGACCAAACTACGGCGGTTTTACTCTTAATATAAAACTTGCACGAGGGCGACCGCTAGGCGGCACCTTCTTTAAGATTATTATAGCATTTGCCTTGGTGGTTGGCAAATGCTATTTTTATATAGTGCGCGGATAACAGCCACCAGCTCCCCAAGACTTATTTCTGCGTTAGTACGCGCGTGGCGCGTAAAACGCTTAGGAACAAGCCATTGGGGGCTGGTGAAGTTTATAGTCGGCTATTGCTATAATTGACGATGGTCACAGTAAGAATTATAATATCACTCAGGCGAACTTTAGGCTGGCGATTTGTCAGCGTTGATAGAGTGATTGGTTATCACGGAAAATTTAAAAGCCCCCACTTTTCTCCAAACTTTTGCGGCTGTGAGCCAGCTGGGGCGGGAAAGGGGAGTGATTGATTCTGTGAATTGCATAGATATCGGAATTCTTTTTCTATGTATATGTGTGGGCAGGTTCTTTTGGGCTTGCTCCCGATATGTGGATAAAGCAAAACCGGCCAGAGATATTAACATCGGCCTGCAAGTGCCAACAGTCAATGGATTGTTGAATCTTGGCATCTCTGGTAAAAATGGGCCTAATGCAAAAGACCACCGCACTACGTCAAAGTCAGATGGTCTCAAGCATTAAACTATTTATTGTTTGTGATTAACTAACGGCGACTATCAATGTAGTTCGCTCTTTCTTTTTGTAATTTTATCATAATTGTGCGGACAATGCAATATACGGTGCGGATAACAGCCACCAGCCCCCAAAGACTTATTCCTGCGCTAGTACGCGGGCGCGTAAAACGCTTAGGAACAAGCCTAGGGGGGCTGGTGAAGTTTGTCTATCGTTCTATAAGTTGTTGACAAGTATGCGTTGCATGACTATACTAATCCAAGGTGCCGTTTGGCGGTCAATGTTTGCCCTCGAAAGGGGGCTGCGCTTATGGAACAATTCAATCTAGCTTTGCTATTGATACTGCTCTTGATTGTAGCGATAAAAAAATAAACCGCCCTAGCGTCTCAAACTGCGGCGGTTTACTGTGTAAATAGTTAATCTCCGAGGGCGACCGCCCTAAAGGACTAGCTTTGCGTCGCTAGACGGCACCTTCTTTAAGATTATTATAGCATTTGCCTTGGTGGTTGGCAAATGCTATTTTTATATAGCGCGCGGATAACAGCCACCAGCCCCCAAAGACTTATTCCTGCGCTGGTACGCGCGTGGCGCGTAAAACTCTTGGAGGAAACTTTTTTATCCTGTCCTGATATTTCATCAATACCATTGACATGTCAGATATGACCTGTTTTGACAAAGAAATTTTATGAGTAAATTTATGCTCCATCAGGCGACTGGTAATTCTCAGAATAAGCGTTCCCCTGTCGGTTATTTTGAATTCAGAAATATATTCGCAAGGGTTGGGGTAGCATCCTAAACTGCGGTAGCCAAAAAGTATTTTTGCCATTTGTGTATTCCTCCTGTCTATGATGAGAAGTTTAGTTCTTACGGACTAATTCTTCATACATCTTCATCAGTGCTGCTACACATTCGCTTTCGCTGTTTAGTTTGCCCCAGAAGCCGTAAGCCTGCATAACGGCTTTGTCGTTGGCGCGGTGGGCTTTGAGTAGTTCCGGGGGCATGGTGACCGGGTCATAGAGGTCGGCAAGGCTGCTATCGGGGTAGAGGGCACGGGCATCTAAAATGCCTTGAGCGGTTTGCTCGATGGCGGCGCGTTGTTTGTCAGTGGGGTTTGGCCAAGGGAAGTTGTTGTAGACGATTGTATTGGAATAGCTGTAACGCATTTCCAGTCTTCCACAGACTGCTCGCATCCATGCCATGTGAACATTGCTCATCAGTATACCGAAGTTATAAAGACCTGCATTTGGAATCATAAAAAGTTTATCTCCGGGGATAATGTCGGCATCTAAATAGTCCATCGGTATATAACGGCGTTGCTCTGATGATACTTTTGGCAGAGCTATAAATCTTGTACTGCATTCCCGGACTTCGTCAAATAAGGTCGGTGTATCTGCTTTTTTTCTAGTGGCTTCCTTTTTACTGGCAAGGCGAAAATCTCGCACGGCTTCAATTCGTTTCAGAATATGGGGGCATTTTTTTAGTTCGGCAGGTTTCGCACCGACTAACCATAAGCAATAACGTGGTTTGCGGTCGATAAAATCCTTGCCCATCATAAACGGTCGCAGGAATCCTTCTCCCTGCGGCTCTGCTTTTAGCAGTTCATTTTTTTCTTCAATGGTAAGGATTAGATTTCCTCCTTCGGCTGGTTTGCCACCGTTAAGCATAACAGGAACATTACATAACGGCTTTGAATGGCTGGCTATAAATACTGTTGGCGCAGCTACCAAATATGGATTGATGTTTTGTACCTGTTGCTTATCTGCACCATTATATAACCAACGTTTGGAGTTATTATCTGTGCTAAAACCGATAATTACTACATGAACATGTGCTTTGTCCGTTGATTCGCTATCCCAGCGGAATGTGCGGTGGGCAAAGTCAATATGTATGCCGAAGCGTTCATAAAGCGGTTGCCAAACATCTGACACTTGTTCGCCTTGGGTGATGGAGTTGGTTGATACCAACGCACATCGTATAGTAGTTCCCTGCATATACTGGGAGGCTTTGAAATACCATGCGGCTACATAGTCAATCTTCCCGGCTTTTTTATAGGGCTTGCCTTTTTCATCCACATAAACATTGAGCATATCTTCTTTTTGGCTCTTGCTTTGCAGGGAATATCCCACAAATGGCGGATTTCCCAAAATAAAGATTTGCTTGCCCCCCCCCCAGTGGACAGATGTTGTGCCAGTCAATCCGCAGTGCATTGCCTTCATGGATATTGGCATTAGTGGTCAGCGGCAGGAAGTCCATTTCCTTCTTTATAATATCCTCGGTTTCGTGCATCATCTGGCTTTCGGCAA
>ERZ842401.941-NODE-941-length-43120-cov-13.690886_pt1 | contig 43120 bp, 37 predicted proteins | sample MGYA00521270_ERZ842401 | MGnify/ENA primary metagenome ERZ842401 (study PRJEB31892, sample SAMEA3878208) | bioreactor metagenome | biome: Moose rumen | place: Sweden | collected 2011-10 | study: EMG produced TPA metagenomics assembly of the PRJEB12797 data set... | reverse complement strand
TTAAAACAACGCGATTTTTTCTGAAAATTTGACAGGTGGGGTCAAACTTGGGTTAAGTTCGAAAAAGAAGAAGTCCGTCCAGCCGGTATTCTCGGCATAGAGATGCTGCTTGCCACGGTACTCGAAACCCAAGCGCTCATAGAGACGATGGGCTGGCGTGTTGGAGGCAAGGGCATCGAGACGAATGCTCTTCTTCCCTGCTGAAGTGGCAAGGCGTATTGACCTCATAGACCATCTCTGAGCCTATGCCCTTACCTTGACAATCAGGACTCACGGCCAGGATATGGAGCACAGCCACCTCATCGTCGGCCAACTGCTGCCTCCACTCTATGGCGTGGTATTCCTCGCCTTGGCACATCGTGAGAGCCATAGTGCCTACTATCACCCCATGCTCCCGACAGAGATACATGCTTCCCTCATCTATATAGGCCCTGATGCCTTCGGCTGTAGGGTGCTTACCTTTGCTCCATCAGGCAAAAACAGCTATATCATGCGTGCGTTCTATCACATCATCGTAGAAAGCGATAATAGCGTCAAAATCGTTTGTTGTTGCTTTTTGCAGTTTCATACTATAATCTTTTTACCTTAGACGTTGCAAAGATAATCAAAGTTGCAAAGATAATACACTTTTCAACACAAAAGGGAGCAGAGTGGTTATTATACCCACTTCTGCTCCCCAACCGTCACAGAAAACTATCAAAGTGCAAACTCTCTTTTATTACCTACCTCTGCCTCCAGAGCCACCACCTCCAGGACCACCGCCCATATTGCCACCGCTATACTGCGAGAGCGATACGGAAGACCCGCCACTGACGATGGCACCAGTATATCCTAAACCTCCGAAGAGGGACGTTCCACCAGAAACGGTGATACCAGATTTCAAAGAAGGGGTGGATGCTGCTGATACTACCAAGCCATTGCCTCCACTTGAAGGTGTCTTGAAAGCAAAGGTAGTATCTCCGTATGTCAAGGCATACCATGTATTCTTGTTCCACGAAGAAGCGGCATAGCAACTCTGTGTAAGGCTCGAACCGCTTTCCAATCCTCCGATGGCCACGATAGTGCCTCCTGATACATAGAGCTTCTTTCCGCCTTCTGTATTGGCATCGATGGCCACTTCTGGTTGTGAGGCGCCTACGGCAAATACCAATCCGCCCTTGATGTAGCAGTTGCCATTAGCATCAATGCCATCATTATTGCTGGCATGTGCATAGATACTGCCCCCGCTGATGGTCATATCACCTTTAGAATTAAGACCGTCGTCATAGCTATTCACCGTAATCACACCTCCAGAAATATCCATCGTGCTCTTGCTCTCTATGCCCTCACCATTGGTACCTGTAGTGGTCACATCGGTGTTTCCTCCGCTGATGGTGATGGCCCCATCAGCTTTGATACCCTTTGGCGAACTGGTATAGTTGCTATTATTGCGATTATTGCCATAGACGTACTGAGAGCCTGAGGTCTTTACGCTGATATCACCTCCAGAGATGTTGAGCGTGCCGTCTGTACTGATGCCCTTTCCACCAGTGCCTGTACTGGTAAGTGTCAGTGTACCAGCACTTATGGTAGCATTTCCATCGGCTTTAATGCAAGCACTGGCCTTCGTTTCACTATCATCGCTGTCCCACTCGCCTCCACCACTTGTAGTGATGGTAATGGAAGGGGTGCTCTTTTCTGAATCTATCACCACATCGCCTTCTGTCTTAATACCCTTGGCAGCTGTAGCTGTAATGGCAATATTAAGCGTTCCACCATGAATCTCCATAGCGCCAGTATCTTCCTCAGAGCCATCGCCCTCCAGACCTACTTGAATGCCATCATCCCCCACACTCTTGATGGTAATCGTTCCACCGTTCATCTCTACATGCTGATTGACGTTGAAACCATCTTTCACAGCATCAAGCACATTGATGGCACCTGTTGATTTCTTGAACTGCACATACTCATCGCCCCAGAAGGCATGCTTCAGATTTCCCGTTAGGTTCAACGTACCTCCACCTTCAAACTCGGTATGTCCGTTGACCATAAAACAACCTTTCTGAGAGCCAGAAGCGCCATCTTTCAGTGTATTCGTACTACCATCTGCCAAGACCACTGCGATGCGCTTACCATTATCTATAGCGATGGCAGGGCCGTCTGAATTCGTGAGAGTCAACCCATTGAGAACCACTGTTGCCTTCAGTTCTCCATCCATATAGAACATGCCATCTGTAGAAGATCCACTCAGGATATACGTCACTTCATCGCTGAGGCTGCTGCTCTGAATCACGCTCACATCGGCACCTTTGACAGATACCGTCAGATAAGCTACCACGTCCTCCGTTACACTTACTTCAGCAGAAGAACCATTATAAACCACACTCACGACAGCAGTGCCAGTAGTAATCGTTGTGCAGGTCTCTTCATCAGAGTCCCCCTCTGTGCCTTCCTGTGAAGACTCCTCATTGCCAGAAGTGTTTTCCTCATCATCGCTTACCGTAGTATCATCTTCTACCACTTCCTTATTAATGATGTCACTGAAATCCGTATCATCATCTTCACACCCCACACACGTCATGGCTGCAACAGCTAAAAACGCAAAAGTCAAATATTTCAAGTATTTCATATCAATCAAAATTTAAATGTATAATTCAATCCCAATATATGTCCATTAGGATCATCATCATCCTTCACGTTCTGATAACGGTAAAAAGCTCCAATCTCATGCTGTTTAGTAATCTTCCAATCTGCTCCCAGCGTGTAGCGTGTCTTCTGCAAGCCCCGGGCGTTGTAGAGCTCCACACTGGCATAAGGGGTAATCTTGCTGTGTGGAATGTCATATTTCACTTGCAGACGACTGCGAAGCACATTCTTCCCTTTACCTTTCACGTCGGTATCTTCCCACCAACTGTTATCGAAATCGTAACGCTCGGTAGTGGTTTGTGGACGATAGGTGTATTGCCAGCGCTCACGAAGGGAGAAATCTAAGCGCCCCACAGAAACACTTCCTGTCAGATCTACATTGAAGCGATGGCGTATGCCCCAATATGAAGGACGCCAGTTATTATAACTGCCATCGCTATTATAGGTGATCTTCTCCTTATTATTATCATAGAGCAACGTATATTCTGCCCCTGCCTTCAACCACGGCAGTAGTTTATAGGAAGCATTGAGGCCGAGGCTCCATCGGTCGGAAGTCTTGGAATCATTTCTGGTACGATACTCGGCTTCCATACCTACGGTCAATTTCTTATCTATTTTCTTTTCGGCTTCGATAGAAGTCCAAATGCCAAAATCATCACCACTATTCTGCGCACAAAGTGCGAATGGCAAAGAAAGGAATGCCAATAAGTATATAATCTTTTTCATTGTCGCCTCCTTCATCATAACACGATGTATTCACTATTCTTAATTTTCAGTTTTCCATCTACTTCAGAGACATCATCGCCCTCATAATAGACTTTCAGCACTGCCATATCACGCAGTGTATCAATGCCTCCTACATCTATTTTAATCACCTTCAAACCAAAACGTTGCTCTATGTCGGCTATCAATTCCGTTCTTAGCTCAGGTTTCACCAGTTCTATGCGGTCATATTGTATGAGCTTAGAAGGATGAATCTTCAGTTTCTGTTCACATATCCATACACAAAGCACCACAATAAGATTGGTGAGGCATAGTTCCAAGATGGTTATCGAATTGGCTAAGGCATTAAGCACTGCCAAGCAAATCAATACAAAGAGATAGGTCATCTCACGAACAGGCATTGCATCCGTGCGATAGCGCATGATGGAAAAGATGCCAAAGAGTCCGATACCTACACCCATGCCCGTCTTTCCCTTCAGATCATCAAGTACGAAGATCATGAAGAACACGATGAAGAAAATTGCCACCGATATCAACATGAACGTGAAGTAGAAATCTCTGCGATGACTCTTCGTAAAATATAAACGGTCTATAATCACCCAACTAACTACCATGCAAATGGCAAAACGCATCAGCATTTCCCAAAAATCGTTAGATATACTCAACTCTAAAAAATTCATAATGTCCTCCTTATCTTATTTATCTCAATCAACTTTCTTTTAAAACGGTTCACGCTCAGAGCCTCATTGGTCAGTGCTGATCCCATGCAGTATTTACTGAATCCATGCGGATGGATATGCAAATCTCGTAGTTTGGCCAACACAGGAGAGAAGCAGCGTCCCTCACGCTTCAGTTCGATGATGACCAAGTCTCTCATATCCAGGCCTTTTCCTGACACCAGGTTTTGAAAGCGTAGATTCGTATCTATGGTGAGTCTTTCGGTCTTCGCTTTATTCACCAGTGTCACCCGTTCAAAGCGGTTCTCTATCGTAGGTTTCAGTGCATCAATCTCATAGTTCAGATACTGTTGCAGAAAAGAGGCCTTCGATGACTCTTCCAATTGCATATCCTTTACTTCCATGCGTTTTTTCTTGGTGCGCCCATGGTTGTCCTTTGTTTTGACTTCCATAAACTGCAGATCTGATGAAAGATAGGTACGGAATCGCAATTTCTGCCTATTGGCACGTCCTGTTTGGTGTGCATTATACATGTCGTAGTGCGCTGTATCCCAATAGATGGTATCATACGGCATGTTCCATGCACCATCTATCTCTTGCACCAGATAGTCTCCTTCCAGCATACGCAGCAACTCAAGTAAGCGCGGACGGGTGGTCACGAACTTGGTATCGATGCGGTTCATCAACTTGACGCCCTTCATCTCTTCCAATGTAATCGGCGGAAAGCGATTCAATATTTCATCCATCGTTCTGAGGTTTATGCGTTATACAATCTTTTTTCCGATACAAAAGTATGAACAATGGAGAAACGAGCCAATTATTTTCAACGAATATGCAGTTTTCTTCAGCGAATGGGAAAAAAGAAGTATCTTTGCAACAGATAATCAGAGATGGATGGAACTGAAATTTGACGTCATAGTGATAGGAGGCGGCCATGCAGGATGCGAGGCCGCCCATGCTGCAGCACGACTTGGCTCCAAGACGTGCCTCATCACTATGGATATGAACAAGATTGCACAGATGAGCTGCAATCCCGCTGTGGGAGGCATTGCCAAAGGCCAGATAGTGCGTGAGATAGATGCCTTAGGAGGTATGATGGGTGTGGTGACGGATAAGACCGCCATACAGTTCCGCATACTCAACCGCTCCAAAGGACCTGCCATGTGGAGCCCTCGGGCACAATGCGACCGTAATAAGTTCATCTGGACATGGCGTGAAGTATTGGAGAACACACCAAACCTCAGTATCTGGCAGGATACAGTGGAGGAAATCATCGTGAAAGGCGGTGAGATTCAAGGTGTTAAAACTATTTGGGGCGTTACCCTTTGGGCTAAAAGCGTAGTTCTCACTGCAGGCACCTTCCTCAACGGATTGATGCACATCGGCCGTAAGATGGTGGCTGGAGGACGCATCGCAGAACCCGCTTCGTACAAACTTACAGAATCAATCGCTTCACACGGCATCTCCTTCGCACGCATGAAGACAGGAACACCTGTGCGTATCGACGGGCGTAGCGTGCATTATGAGGACATGGAGATTCAAGACGGAGAAGACGACTTCCATAAGTTTTCTTTCCTGAATACACCTCCCAAGCACTTGAAGCAACTACCATGCTGGATGTGCTATACCAACGATGATGTACATGAAGTGCTGCGTAGAGGATTACCTGATTCACCATTATATAATGGTCAGATACAGAGTATCGGTCCGCGCTATTGCCCAAGCATCGAAACCAAGATTGTGACCTTCCCCGACAGGGATCATCACCAACTCTTCTTGGAGCCTGAAGGCGAAACCACACGGGAGCTGTACCTCAATGGCTTCTCTTCTTCACTGCCAATGGACATCCAGATAGAAGCCTTGAAGCATATCCCAGCTTTCCGCAATTTGGTGATCTACCGTCCTGGCTATGCGATAGAGTACGACTACTTCGATCCTACGCAACTGACACATTCGCTGGAATCAAAAGTGATCAAGGGTCTGTTCTTCGCAGGACAAGTGAATGGTACCACTGGCTATGAGGAAGCTGCAGGGCAAGGTTTGGTGGCAGGTATCAATGCACACTTGCTTTGTCAGGGAAGTGAACCTTTGGTATTGGCGAGAGATGAGGCTTACATCGGTGTCTTAATAGACGATTTGGTGACTAAAGGTGTAGATGAACCCTATCGCATGTTTACCTCTCGTGCCGAGTATCGCATCCTCCTCCGCATGGACGATGCCGATATGCGTCTCACATCGAAGGCATGGGATTTAGGGCTCGCTGATGAGCATCGCCACCAGTTGTTACTTACGAAGAAAGATGCCATCGAACGCATCTTGGAGTTCACGGCCAACTATGCCATACATCCAAACGACATCAATGGAACGCTAGAAGCATGGGGCACCACCCCACTTCATCATGGCTGCAAGCTGAAAGACCTTATCATACGCCCGCAAGTGACACTGAAGCAAACCGCTGAAGTGATACCAGACTTCCAGCAGTTGCTTGATGGCATTTCAGAGCGCAAAGAGGAGATTCTTGAAGCAGCTGAAATCCAGATAAAATATGAAGGATATATCGGACGCGAGTGCCTTATGGCAAGCAAGCTCACACGGCTGGAATCCATAAAAATCAAAGGAAAATTCGATTATAACAACATACAATCGTTATCTACAGAGGCACGCCAGAAGCTCACGAAGATAGACCCAGATAACATCGGGCAAGCCAGTAGAATCCCTGGAGTTTCTCCAAGCGACATCAACGTTTTGTTGGTATTATCAGGCAGATAACGGCAGAATGTTTCACGTGGAACATTAATATTTATATATATGACAAAAGATTATTTAATCAAGAATGTAAGAACTATTCCCGACTTCCCCATCAAGGGAATCATGTTCTATGATGAGACCACGCTCTTCAAACAACCAAAAGTGCTGCAGGTCTTGGCGGATACTTTGTATGAGGCTTATAAGGATAAAGGTATAACTAAAGTAGTGGGCATTGAAAGTCGCGGCTTTATCATGGCTCCCATCTTGGCAACTAGACTTGGTGCTGGTTTTGTACCTATCCGCAAACCAGGAAAGCTACCCGCTGAAACCATCGAAGCCACCTACGACAAAGAGTATGGCAAAGACACCATTCAGATGCATAAGGATGCCATTTGCGAGGACGATGTAGTGTTGCTTCACGATGATATCCTAGCAACAGGCGGCACTATGAAAGCTGCCTACGAATTGGTAAACATGATGCATCCGAAGAAGGTGTATATAAATTTCATTATCGAGCTGAAACGTCTCAATGGTCGCGAAGTGTTCGACAGGGATACTGAAGTAGAAGCCGTCCTTTCACTCTGAGACTATGGAAAAGCGCACCGGTGAAGAGCGATTAAGCTATCTCAAGACCATCGTTGATCGACTGCCAGAAGAACCTGGCAGCTATCAGTATTGGGATGAGACAGAAACCATCATCTACGTTGGCAAAGCTAAGAACCTCAAGAAAAGGGTTTCTTCGTATTTCAACAAAAACCAGGAGTCGGCCAAGACACGCATCCTCGTCAGCAAGATCCAGCATATCACCTACACGACTGTACGCTCGGAAGAGGATGCTCTGAATTTGGAGAATAGACTTATAAAGAAATACAAGCCTCGCTACAATGTGATGCTGAAGGACGATAAGACCTACCCTTCCATCGCCATTCCCGATGCACCCTTTCCGAAGGTTTATAAGACGCGTCAGACAGATAAGAAGCATGTCACCTACTATGGTCCTTATACCTTCGTGGGAGCCCTCAACAATATCATGGCACTGATTAAGCACCTCTATCCGCTGCGCACATGCAACCTCAACCTCACAAGGGAAAACATAGAAGCAGGAAAGTTCAAAGTGTGTCTAGAGTACCACTTGGGAAACTGCAAAGGTCCTTGTATAGGAAAGCAGTCGGAAGACGACTATATGAACAGTGTAAATCAAGTTCGCGAAATCCTGAAAGGGAATACCCGCAACTTGGAGAAAGCCATGGAAATGGAGATGAAGCAACTTGCAGAGGAACTACGTTTCGAGGAAGCAGAAGCAGTGAAACTGAAGCTCAACATCCTACGCAACTTCAATGCTAAATCGGAAGTAGTCAACTACCGTATGGACAATATCGACGTCTTCTCCATCGAAGAAGACACAGAACATAAGTCGGCCTTCATCAACTTCATGCATGTGAAGAATGGTTGCATCAATCAATCGTTCACCTTCGAGTATAAGCGCCGTATGGATGAAACACTTGAAGAGTTGCTGACGCTTGGCATTTCAGAGATGCGAGAGCGCTTTGGAAGCAGAGCGAAGGAGATTATTGTACCATTTGACGTAGAGATGGAGATGAACAATGCCACCTTTACCGTGCCACAGAGAGGTGATAAGAAGAAATTGCTAGAGCTTTCGGAACTCAATGTGAAGGAGTATAAGAAAGACCGCCTACAGCAGGAAGAAAAGTTGAATCCAGAACAAAGAGCAGTACGACTGCTGAAGGAGCTTCAGGATTTACTGCACCTCGAAAAACTCCCTATGCGCATTGAGTGCTTCGACAATTCTAACATCCAAGGCTCCGATCCTGTGGCAGGATGCGTGGTGTTCATCAAGGGGAAACCCTCTAAGAACGACTATCGCAAGTATAATATTAAAACGGTGGTGGGGCCCGATGACTACGCTTCCATGCGCGAGGTGGTCTATCGTAAGTATGCCCGTGCCATTAAGGAGGAAACTCCCCTACCCGACCTTATCATCACCGATGGTGGCAAGGGGCAGATGGGTATAGTGAAAGAAGTGATGGATGAGTTGCAACTCGATATCCCTATAGCAGGTTTGGCAAAAGATGACAAGCACCGCACCAACGAACTGCTCTATGGCTTTCCGCCACAAACGGTGGGCATGAAGCAAGACACTGCCCTCTTCCATCTGCTCACACGCATACAAGATGAAGTGCACCGTTTTGCCATTACCTTCCATCGTGACAAGCGCAGTAAACATCAAATCAGTTCGGAGCTAGACCAGATTAAGGGTATCGGCGCAAAGACCAAACAAACGCTTCTGAAGCATTTCAAGAGTGTGAAGCGTATCAAGGAAGCAGAGCTCGAAACCCTCATCGAAGTGGTGGGAAAACAAAAAGCGAGCCTAATAAAGAACTATTTTGAAACCAATATAGTAAGTAAACTATCATGAGAGTAGTAATTCAAAGAACCAAGCGGGCTTCAGTAACCATAGATGGTTATTGCAAAGCAGAAATCGGACAGGGATTGCTGGTGCTTATCGGTGTGATGGACGAAGATAATGAGGAAGATATTGCATGGCTAACCAAAAAAGTCGTAAATTTGCGTATCTTTGACGACGAGAATGGTGTGATGAATAAATCGGTAATAGATGTAAACGGTGAGATTCTGGCAATCAGCCAATTCACGCTCTTTGCATCTACAAAGAAAGGCAACCGCCCCTCTTACATCAAAGCCGCGAAGCCCGAGATGTCCGTTCCGCTCTACAATCGTTTCTGTGAAGCTCTGCGGACAGAACTTGGAAAAGATATTGGTACTGGTGAGTTTGGTGCCGATATGAAAGTAGAACTGATAAATGATGGCCCTGTGACCATCTGTATAGACTCTAAAAACAAGGAATAGTATGACTATAGAAGAAGCTCAAAAAACGGTCGACGCATGGATAAAAACCTATGGAGTACGCTACTTCAGCGAGCTTACCAACATGGCGGTGCTCACAGAAGAAGTGGGCGAATTGGCACGTGTCATGGCGCGTAAATACGGTGATCAGTCGTTCAAGGCGGGCGAGAAAGACAATATGGAAGAGGAAATGGCTGATGTACTTTGGGTACTTATCTGCCTGGCTAATCAAACGGGGGTAGACCTCACGGAAGCCTTCCGCAAGACCATTGAGAAAAAGACTAACAGAGATAAGGAAAGACATAAAAACAACTCTAAACTGCAATAATATGGAGATACTGAATATCAAGAAAGAACAAAGCAAATATGAACAGGCTTTGGCATTGTATGACAATAAGCTCAATGACGAGCAGGTGAAGAAGGAGGTCACTAATCTGCTGGCAGAGAAAGTGGAAGAAAACGATACCCTTGAAGTGAAGAAATTGCTTTTCCACTGCATCGACCTCACTACCCTCAAAGAGACCGATAATGATGAAAGTGTGATGAAATTCACACAGAAAGTCAACAATTTCGATGAGGAGCATCCCGATATGAAGAACGTGGCTTCTATCTGTGTATATCCATGCTTTGCAGAGATCGTGAAAGATACCTTGGAAGTAGAGGATGTACATATCACCTGTGTATCTGCAGGCTTCCCTTCTTCGCAGACCTTCCCAGAAGTGAAGATGGTGGAGACAAGTCTGGCACTCAAGGATGGAGCCGATGAGATAGACATCGTGCTGTCTGTAGGCAAATTCCTTGCGGGCGACTATGAGGCTATGTGCGACGAAATAGAAGAAATCCGCGATGTCTGCGGCGATGACCATACTCTGAAAGTGATCCTAGAGACAGGCGCTCTTAAAACCGCAGAGAACATCAAGAAGGCCTCTGTCCTTGCCATGTATTCCGGTGCTGATTTTATCAAGACTTCTACAGGGAAAATAGGCATTTCCGCTACTCCTGAAGCGGCCTATGTGATGTGCAACGCCATAAAAGAGTACTATGAGAAGACAGGCAGAAAGATTGGTTTCAAACCTGCTGGTGGTATTAGCAACGTACACGATGCGCTGGTTTACTACACCATCGTGAAGGAGGTACTTGGAGAAGAATGGCTTTCCAAACAATATTTCCGTCTGGGTACTAGTCGTCTAGCCAACTTCCTGCTGAGTGATATTTTCGGTGAGGAAGTGAAGATTTGGTAGTAGCATGACATAAACAAAAAAGGGGGAGTTTAACGCTCCCCCTTATTCATTTCTCTCTATAAATCACAAAATCCAGATAAGCCAGCAAAGCTGTTTTTACTTCCGAATCTGGGATATCTTTCAAAAGCGTCTGCGCTTTAGTACGGAGGTCCTCCATCACGGATTCTGCATATTGGATACCCCCCTCCCCTATCGTAAAGTTGATCAGCCAAGAAATCTCCTCTTCACTCGCATTGCAAGCCTTCACTTTAGCAGCTATGCGATGTGCCTCTGCATCCTGTTTCTTATTTAGGGCATAAAGCACCGGAAGCGTCAATTTTCCTTCTTGCATATCGTTCCCAACAGGTTTACCAAGTTGCCTAGCATCAGAAATATAGTCGAATATATCGTCCTTGATTTGGAAGCAAAGACCTATGTACTCACCAAAACGACGCATCACTTCGACATCTGCTTCCGATGCACCCCCTGAAATAGCTCCTACAGAGGCACATGCCTCAAAGAGTACAGCCGTTTTCTTGCGAATCACATCGAAGTATATCTCATAGACATGCTCCTCTACCATCTGATTATGAAGCTGTAAGATCTCACCGTCTGCCAAATCCCTGCCAAGATTGAAGACTATCTCCATGATTTTCAAGTCTTTGGTCTTATGCACCTCCAACAAGCCTGTGGCGAGTATAAAGTCGCCCGAAAGAACGGCCAATTTATTAGAAAAAGCAGCATTTACAGAGGGTTTTCCCCGCCTTTCATCGCTCTCATCCACTACATCATCGTGCACCAAACTGGCATTGTGAAGTAGTTCCAACGCTATAGCAGCATGCATAGAACTTTCCGTCACCTTTCCGAAGAGCTTAGCACTCAGCAGCACTAACATCGGGCGCATCTTCTTGCCAGAGGTATGCAGCACATGCTCCAATACCTCATTCAACAGAGGGTTGGAGCTATGCAGAGCGTCATTGAAGATTGTTTTAAAACGCTCTCTTTCCTCACTTATAGGTGCCAAGATAACGGTCTTATAATCCATGTACAACTTTTTAGTGGTACAAAAGTAATAATAAAAGTCGGAAATGCTCATATTTTTTGTAACTTTACCAAGAATTATTATGTTACAACGATGAAAACGGCCAATAAACTTTTCCTTTTGGATGCCTATGCGCTCATCTATAGGGCTTACTATGCCCTCATCAAAAGCCCCAGAATCAACTCCAAAGGCATGAATACCTCTGCCATTATGGGCTTTGTCAACACGCTGGAAGAAGTCTTGAATAAGGAGAAACCTACACATATAGGTATTGCATTCGATCCTTCGGGTCCTACTTTCCGTCATGAACTTTTTGAGCAATACAAGGCTCAAAGAGAAGAGACACCAGAGGTTATCCGCCAATCTGTGCCTATAATCAAGGAGATAATCAAAGCCTATAATATCCCCATCTTAGAGGTAAAAGGCTATGAAGCGGATGATGTAATCGGCACTTTGGCAACAAAAGCGGGGAAAGAAGGCATCACCACTTATATGCTGACACCTGACAAGGATTATGGCCAATTAGTCAGCGAAAATGTATTCATGTATCGCCCAAAACATAGTGGTGGATACGAAGTCATGGGCATTCCTGAAGTGAAAGAAAAGTTCGGCATCGTGGATACCAAACAAGTGATCGACTTCCTGGGATTGATGGGAGATGCTTCTGATAATATCCCTGGGTGTCCTGGTGTAGGAGAGAAAACGGCACAGAAACTGATTGCTGAGTTTGGAAGTGTAGAAGGATTGTTGGCACATACAAATCAACTGAAAGGGGCGCTAAAGAAAAAGGTCGAGGAGAATGTGGATAAGATCAAACTTTCCTATTTCCTTGCAACCATCAAACGAGATGTTCCTATAGAGCTTGATATGGAAGCCCTCAAAACAGCAACACCAAATCTGGAAGAGATAAAACGACTATTCGGCGAATTGGAATTTCGTACATTATATAATAAGGTGGCGGAAAGAAACGCGGGCACTCCCCTACCCTCTTCCTCAGCAACGCCTTCGATGGGTGATCTTTTTGGAGGACCACTCTTCGAACAAGCAAGTGCCGAAACCCCCAAAGAGGGTCCTGTTCAAGGCGATTTGTTTGCAATTTTTCCGCCCGAGGGGCAAGGCGACTCCGAAAATTCGATTCTCACGAGCTTAAATTCTCAGGAATTTGACTACCAACTGGCTGATTCTGAGGAAAAAAGAGCCGAAATTTTGAAAAAACTTTTGTCAGCAAAAATCGTTGCAATAGATACAGAGACCACCGATACAGAGCCTATGAAGGCAGAATTGGTGGGTATGAGCTTCAGCGAGGCTGAGAATCGTGCTTACTATGTACCTGTGCCTCCAAATGAAGAGGAAGCGCGCAAAATCGTCGAAGCCTTCAAGCCACTTTTCGAAAATGAGGATATTCTGAAAGTTGGACAAAACATCAAGTATGACATGATTGTACTAAGTCAATATGGTGCAGACGTGAAAGGTCCCCTCTTCGACACCATGCTGGCACACTATGTCCTACAACCTGAACTTCGTCACAATATGGATTATCTGGCAGAGATCTACCTCCACTATAAGACTATCCACATCGATGAACTGATAGGTCCGAAGGGAAAGAACCAGAAGAACATGCGCGACCTTGATCCTGCAGATGTCTATAAGTACGCCTGCGAGGATGCTGATGTCACTCTGAAACTTTACCGCATCTTGAAGGAGGAGCTGAAGAAGTATGGTGTTGAAGACCTCTTCTACAATATCGAGATGCCATTGGTACCCGTCCTAGTCAATATGGAGAGCAATGGTGTGCTAATAGATACAGAATCGCTGAAACAGACATCTGTACAATTCACTAAGCGCATGGAGGACATCGAGCATGAAATCTATGCATTGGCAGGCATGGAGTTCAATATCAGTTCGCCAAAGCAAGTGGGCGACATCCTCTTCGACAAACTGCACCTGATGGAGAAACCCAAGAAGACCAAGACTGGCCAGTATGTCACCAATGAAGAAATCCTGCAAAGTCTGCGCAACAAGCATGAGATAGTAGGTAAAATCCTTGATTACAGAGGCTTGAAGAAGTTGCTCGGCACTTATGTAGATGCCCTACCCCTCTTGATAAATCCTAAGACGGGCCGCATACATACCTCTTTCAATCAGGCAGTTACCGCCACAGGACGTTTAAGCTCCAGCGATCCCAACTTGCAAAACATCCCCATCCGCGATGAAGATGGCAAGGAGATACGCAAGGCCTTTATTCCCGATCCTGGATGCGAATTCTTCTCCGCTGACTATTCGCAGATAGAGCTGCGCATCATGGCGCATCTCAGTGGCGATGCCAACATGATAGAGGCTTTCCAACATGGGTATGATGTGCATGCTGCTACGAGCTCTAAAATATATAAGGTGCCCATTGAGGAAGTGACGAAAGACATGCGCCGCAAGGCCAAAACAGCCAACTTTGGCATTATCTATGGCATTTCCGTCTTCGGATTGGCAGAACGTATGAACGTGGAACGTAAGGAAGCCAAAGAACTCATCGATGGCTATTTCGAGACCTATCCGCAGATCCAAGACTACATCGAGAAGAGCAAGCAGTTTGCCAAGGCGCATGGCTATGTGGAAACAGTATTCCACCGCAAACGCTACCTGCCAGATATCAACTCCCACAATGCCACCGTCCGCGGCTATGCGGAGCGAAATGCTGTGAATGCGCCCATTCAGGGAAGTGCTGCAGATATCATCAAGGTGGCAATGGCACGTATCTATCAACGTCTGAAAAGTAACAATCTGAAAACAAAGTTGCTTCTGCAGGTACATGATGAGCTCAATTTCAGCGTTCCAACAGAAGAAAAAGTGCTGGTAGAAAAAATTGTAAGTGAGGAGATGGAGCACGCCTATCTCATGAAAGTGCCTCTAAAAGTGGAGTTTGGATGGGGAGAGAATTGGCTTGAAGCCCATTAAAAAGGTGTATTAGCATTTTTTAACTTTCAATCCAAAAGTTAAGTGAAAGTTTAAAGCGCATCGCTCCGTGAAAAGAAAAAAGCTGGAAGACCAACTTCCAGCTTTCATTTTGTCATAAAAAGTAAATTTAGGAAAGGGTAGGAGAAACCGAATTCTGACATTATGATAAAATATTTTCCATTTTCTATTGTTAGTGTCAAAATAGTGCGTACATTTGCACCGCATTTAAGGAATAAATGCTGACAAATTGTAAACAAATAGATTAAAAGATAAAGTTATGAAGACACTTAAGACAATGATTCTCTGCACCATCATGATGGTATGCGGAATGAACGCAATGGCCGACAACCGTGACAATTTGATTTACAACTCGGAAGAAGTAAATGGCTTGGTAATGAGTCAGACCGTCTATAAGAATGAAGACGGTGCTTTGATCAACTATCAGAAGATTTCTTACCAGTACGATACTCAGAACCGTCGCATCGAGGAAGTTTCTATGAAGTGGAACAGCAACAAGAACGCTTGGGTGAATGACATCTGCATCCGTTCTACTTACGAAGGCAAGAGCATCACCAATACATACTACAAGTGGAACAATAAGAAAGGTGAGTTCGTTATGGTGCCAGAAATGACCATCACTATCGACAATCCTAATCTTTAAAATGCCCAACCATATCATAATCTATACTCTTTAAAACATCTGAAAAGGTCGAAACATTCGTTTCTGGCCTTTTTTATTTTAGATTGTTCCACGCCTCAATCTAAAGAATAGAACAATGCCAAAAATGCCTTTTCAGAGGGGATTTATTCTCTCACGAGAAAAAAATTTTTTCCTAACTAAGAAAATAGTTTTTCTACGCATAGGAGTAAATTTTTCCAAACGAGGGGTTTTTTACAGCTGAATTAGAACAATTTTGAATTCGTGGAACATTTTATAGATTTAGTATTCCGTCTCGTTTTGCATTATCTTTACTCACTTCGCTCGTGAAGATAAGCTGCGGCTCGGAAATGCTCAAATAAATTTGGCATTCCGCTCGCCTTGCATTATCTTTGCACATTATTAATAATAAATACTGAATATGGCATTACAATGTGGTATAGTTGGTTTGCCAAACGTGGGCAAATCGACCCTTTTCAATTGCCTTTCTAGCGCAAAGGCACAAGCAGCAAATTTCCCTTTCTGCACTATAGAACCTAATGTGGGAGTGATCACCGTTCCTGATGAACGACTTGGCAAATTGGCAGAATTGGTGCATCCAGGACGTATCGTTCCGGCTACTGTGGAGATAGTGGACATCGCAGGATTGGTGAAGGGTGCCAGTAAGGGTGAAGGTCTGGGAAATAAGTTCCTGGCGAATATCCGCGAAACAGATGCCATCATCCATGTGCTGCGCTGCTTCGACGATGGCAATGTGACGCATGTAGATGGGAGCGTGAATCCTGTGCGCGACAAGGAAATCATTGATACAGAACTGCAACTGAAGGACTTAGAGACCATCGAGAGTCGCATTCAGAAGGTGCAGAAGATGGCCACTACGGGTGGCGATAAGGAGGCGAAACTCACTTACGGCGTGCTGCTGAAATATAAGGAGGCTTTGGAACAAGGAAAATCTGCCAGAACGGTGGAATTTGATACCAAAGACGAACAAACAGCTGCGAAGAACCTCTTCCTGCTGACTTCAAAGCCCGTGCTTTATGTCTGCAATGTGGATGATGCGAGTGCTGTGAAAGGCAACCATTATGTAGATGAAGTGCGTGAAGCAGTGAAAGACGAAAACGCTGAGATTCTGGTGATTGCAGCGAAGACGGAGGCTGACATCGCAGAACTGGAAACTTACGAAGACCGCCAGATGTTCCTCGAGGAACTGGGCTTGGAGGAGTCGGGTGTCAACCGCTTGGTGAAAACCGCCTTCCACATGCTGAATTTGGAAACCTTCATCACTGCTGGAGAGATGGAAGTGAAGGCATGGACCTATCGAAAAGGTTGGAAGGCTCCGCAATGTGCAGGGGTCATTCATACCGATTTTGAGAAGGGCTTTATCCGTGCAGAAGTCATTAAGTATGAGGACTATATCCATTATGGCAGCGAAGCCGCTGTACGTGAAGCTGGTAAGCTGAATGTGGAAGGAAAAGACTACGTGGTGCAAGACGGAGACATCATGCACTTCAGATTCAACGTGTAGAGAATTGAAAATTGAGAATTAGAATATGGAACCACTTTTACTAAGCATCAACTGGAATCCAGATCCAGTGTTTCTGAATATCGCTGGAAATTTCTCTATCCGCTACTACGGTTTGCTGTGGGTAGTAGGCATCGCACTCTCGTATCTCATGGTGCGCCAGCAGTACATCGATCGCAAGATAGATGAGAAGAAGTTCGATCCACTTTTCTTCTATTGCTTCTTCGGCATGATCATTGGTGCCCGTTTGGGACATTGCCTTTTCTATGAGCCCGAATACTATCTGAATCATGTAGCGGAGATGTTCCTTCCAGTGAAATTCCTCCCTGGTGGCGGTTGGAAATGGATTGGTTATCAAGGCCTTGCAAGTCATGGAGGTACGCTCTGCTTGATGATAGCCTTGATACTCTATTGTCGCAAGTATAAGTTCCACATCCTTGATGTGTTTGATATCATCGCAATTGCTACGCCTATCTGCGCATGCTGCATCCGATTGGCAAACCTGATGAATTCAGAGATTATCGGTAAGCCTACAGATGTGCCTTGGGCTTTCATCTTCGAAAGGGTGGATATGGTGCCTCGCCATCCTGCACAGCTCTATGAAGCTATAGCTTATTTCGTGCTGTTCATCGTGATGGTTGTGCTCTATAAAAAGCTGAAAACCTATAAGCGTGGTTTCTTCTTCGGACTTTGCCTCACAGCTATTTTCACTTTCCGCTTCTTCATCGAGTTTCTGAAGGAAGATCAAGTGGATTTCGAGCAAGGCATGACCTTCAATATGGGACAACTGCTGAGCGTTCCGTTGGTGATTATTGGTGTTTATTTCATGTTCTTCTACAAGGGAAAGCGCATGAGGATGGACGTGCTGGAGGAGAATTGACAATTGACAATTCACAATTAAGATTGTATAATGAAGAAAGGGTATTACGGCTATTACGGCTTTGTGTGGCTGATACTGGGACTCATCAATGTGCTGATGATTTTCATAGCAGATGAGCATACCTGTCGGCTTCGTTTCTGCCTTTATATAGTAGCTGCCTGCTTTTTCTTTGCATTGAGCATACACCATTATATCAAATACAAGAAGTTATGAAAAATGTAAACTCATTTCTACTTTTTCCAATTTATGTCATTGGATTTATAGGTGCTACATATGATTTCTTCTTTTATGAAGGAAGAAGTTCTTGGCACAGTGCTTTTTATGCACTTGTATTCTTAGGAGCCGCATGGTCAAAGTTCAATGATTATAGAAAACAAAAGGAATTAGAGCGGAAAAAGCAGAATAATTCAGAAAAATAACGTAATTTTGCAACCGTTTAATTATAAGATAGGTATTATGGATTACAATTTCAGGGAAATCGAAAAAAAATGGCAAAAGCGTTGGGTAGACAACCAAACGTATAAGGTAAAAGAAGATGAGAACAAGAAGAAGTTCTATGTGCTCAACATGTTTCCTTATCCATCTGGAGCAGGATTGCACGTAGGTCATCCTCTGGGATACATTGCATCTGACATCTACGCACGTTACAAACGTCTGCAGGGCTTCAATGTACTGAACCCAATGGGCTATGATGCTTATGGACTTCCTGCAGAGCAATACGCCATTCAAACTGGTCAGCACCCTGCCATTACTACCGTCAATAACATCAATCGCTATCGCTCTCAGCTCGATAAGATAGGCTTCTGTTTCGATTGGGATAGGGAGGTGCGCACTTGCGATCCTATCTACTATAAATGGACGCAGTGGGCTTTCCAAAAGATGTTCGAGAGTTTCTATTGCAACAAATGCCAGATGGCACAACCAATCTCTGAATTGGTGAAGCATTTCGAAATTAAAGGTACAGAAGGCCTGGACGTAGCTTGCACAGAGGAAATCAGCTTCACAGCTGCAGAATGGAATGCCAAGAGTGAGAAGGAAAAGCAGGAGACACTGATGAACTACCGCATTGCCTATCTGGGAGAAACCATGGTGAACTGGTGCCCAAAACTTGGTACCGTACTTGCCAACGATGAGGTAGTAGAAGGTCTCTCCGTGCGTGGCGGTTATCCTGTGGAGCAGAAGAAGATGCGCCAATGGTGCCTCCGTACTTCAGCATACGCTCAGCGCTTGCTCGATGGACTTGACGTGATAGATTGGACAGATTCCCTGAAAGAGACACAACGCAACTGGATTGGTCGCTCTGAAGGGGCAGAAGTGCAATTCAAAGTGAAGGACAGCGACTTGGAATTTACCATTTTCACCACGCGTGCAGATACCATGTATGGCGTGACTTTCATGGTTTTGGCACCAGAGAGCGAGTTGGTTCCTCAAGTGACTACCGAAGCACAGAAAGCAGAGGTAGAAGCCTATCTGGATAGAACGAAGAAACGCACTGAAAGAGACAGAATAGCAGATCGCAGTGTAACAGGTGTATTCTCTGGCAGTTATGCCATCAATCCGTTTACTGGTGAAGCCGTACCTATCTGGATAAGCGACTATGTATTAGCTGGCTATGGAACAGGTGCCATCATGGCCGTTCCTGCACACGATAGTCGTGACTATGCGTTTGCAAAGCACTTCAATCTGCCTATCGTTCCATTGGTGGAAGGCTGTGATGTAAGTGAGGAGAGCTTCGATGCCAAGGAAGGCATTGTATGCAATTCACCAAAGAGTGGGGTAGAGCCTTACTGCGATCTCAACCTCAATGGTTTGACCATCAAGGAAGCCATCGCTGCTACGAAGAAATACGTGAAAGAACATCATCTGGGACGCGTGAAAGTAAATTATCGTCTGCGTGATGCCATCTTCTCTCGTCAGCGCTATTGGGGAGAACCATTCCCAGTATACTACAAGGACGGCATGCCTTATATGATTCCAGCAGAGTGCTTGCCTTTGGAACTTCCTGAGATTGATGAATATAAGCCAACAGAAACGGGTGAACCTCCATTGGGACGCGCCACTAAATGGGCTTGGGATGAAGTGAATAAGCAAGTGGTGGAAAATACCAAGATTGACAATAAGACAGTATTCCCATTGGAACTGAGTACGATGCCTGGTTTTGCTGGTTCTAGCGCTTACTATCTGCGCTATATGGATCCTAAGAATGAGGAGGCATTGGTTTCTCAGAAAGCTGACCATTATTGGAAGAACGTAGATCTTTATGTGGGTGGTACTGAGCATGCTACTGGACACTTGATCTACTCTCGTTTCTGGAACAAGTTCCTCAAAGACCTTGGTGTTTCTGAAATGGAAGAACCATTCCAGAAATTGGTCAATCAAGGTATGATTCAAGGCCGAAGCAACTTCGTCTATCGCATCAAAAACACCAATACGTTTGTGTCACTTGGTTTGAAGAATCAGTATGATGTAACGCCAATCCATGTGGATGTAAACATCGTCAGCAACGATATACTTGATATTGAGGCCTTCAAGAACTGGAATCCTGAATATAAGACCGCTGAATTTATCCTCGAAAACGGCAAATATATCTGCGGATGGGCCATTGAGAAGATGAGTAAGTCTATGTTCAATGTGGTGAACCCTGATATGATTGTAGAGAAATATGGTGCAGATACATTGCGTATGTACGAGATGTTCCTTGGTCCTGTGGAGCAATCAAAGCCTTGGGATACCAATGGTATAGACGGTGTGCATCGCTTCTTGAAGAAGTTCTGGACACTCTTCTACGATCGTAATGACAATTTCTTAGTGACGGATGAAGCTCCTACTAAGGACGAACTGAAATCGCTTCATAAACTTATAAAGAAGGTGACAAGTGATATAGAGCAATTCTCTTACAATACCAGTATAAGTGCCTTCATGATCTGTGTAAATGAACTCTTCACACTAAAATGCAGCAAGAAGGCTGTGTTGGAGTCATTTGTGATTACTTTGGCACCATTTGCTCCTCATATTGCAGAAGAACTTTGGAGCATTCTTGGACATGAGACCTCTGTATGCGATGCTCAATGGCCTGCTTACAATGAGGATTACTTGAAGGAAAGCACAATCAACTACACCGTTTCATTCAATGGAAAGGCTCGTTACAACAAGGAATTTGCTATTGATGCTACGAAAGAAACCATTGAAAAGGAAACCATTGCTGACGAGCGTTCAGAGAAGTGGATGGAAGGTAAGCAAGTAGTGAAAGTAATCGTAGTTCCAAACAAAATCGTTAACATTGTCATCAAATAATGATAACATTACACAAGCCTACTAAGGCAGACATACAGGCAGAAATCAAAGATATGTTTTTCATTACCTTTGGTCTTTGCTGCTATGCCATCGCATGGGCAGCATTCATGCTTCCTTATCAGATAACTACTGGTGGTACAACAGGTATCGGCGCTATCATCTTCTACGCCACTGGATTTCCGATTCAGACAACCTATTTTATCATCAATGCCATTTTGATTTTATTTGCCATTAAATTTTTAGGAATTAAATTTACACTAAGAACAAGTTATAGTATTGTTCTACTTACATTCTTACTTTGGTGGTTCCAGAAAATTATCAATGGTGAAGATGGTATTCCTCCATTAATATTAGGTGAAGGACAAGAATTCATGGCTTGTATTATTGGTGCAGTTATTTGTGGATTTGGATTAGGTATTGTCTTCAATGCTAATGGAAGTACTGGTGGTACGGATATCATCGCTGCTATTGTCAATAAGTATAAAGATGTAAGTTTAGGACGTATGATTCAGATTTGTGATCTTATCATCATAGGTTCTTGTTACTTTGTTTTTTATGATTTAAAACGTGTCATCTTTGGTTTGGTAACCTTATTTATTATTGGTTATGTACTTGATTATGTAGTCAATGGAGCACGTCAAGCTGTTCAATTCTTCATATTCTCTAAAGAATATCAAAAGATAGCTGATCATATCAATAAAGACACTCACAGAGGTGTTACTGTAATTGATGGCACAGGATGGTATAAGAAACAACCAGTGAAAGTACTGGTAGTTATGGCTTATAAAAAGCAATCTGTTGAAATTTTCCGGCTTATAAAAAGCATTGATCCTAATGCCTTTGTATCTCAAAGTGCAGTAATTGGTGTATTTGGTGAAGGTTTCAATCAAATAAAAGCTAAAGTCAAGAAAGACAACAAACAAGAGCCTATTGTTTTAGACGGTCAAATCATTTCAGAAAAAGAAGCATGAAGAAAATAGTTTTCGCAACTAATAATGCACATAAACTTCAGGAAGTATCAGAGATTTTAGGAGATAAACTTCAAGTATTAAGTTTGAAGTATATTCATTGCGAAGAAGAAATACCAGAAACTTCAGATACCATAGAAGGGAATGCCCATCAGAAAGCTGAATATATTTATAACAACTATCATGTGGATTGTTTTGCTGATGATACTGGTTTAGAAGTTGAAGCTCTTAATGGTGCTCCAGGTGTTTATTCTGCACGCTATGCTGGTCCTCAGCATAACTCTAAAGACAACATTCGAAAGCTTTTAGCTGATATGCAGGATAAAGAGAATAGAAATGCACAGTTCAGAACAGCCATTCTTTTAATTGTAGACGGTAAAAAGCATCTTTTCGAGGGAACTATCAAAGGAAAAATAATCCGCTCTGAGAGAGGCTCTGGTGGCTTTGGATACGATTCTGTCTTCGTACCAGAAGGTTTTGAAAAGACATTTGCCGAACTTGGAGAAGAAATAAAGAACAAAATCAGTCATAGAGCTATAGCAACAAAGAAGTTGGTAAAGTTTCTTCTGCATGAGTAATAAACGCTATACATCATTATAATAATCTCTTAGTTTAAGAATTAATTATAAAGAAAATGTTGATGATATTAGTCGGTTAATAGTGTGGAAAACTTTTTTACTTTTTTCTTGCTTTTTAAGTTATTAATGTTTTGAGATAAGTTTTGTGAAAGTTATAAACACTATACATGAAGTCAAAAAACATTGAAATAAAATGAATTACTGAAATTGAAATTGAAATTATCAACAGGTGTTTAAGTATATTGATGTAGATTGTATTATTAGTAGTTGATAGTTGATTATTCTGCTTTTGATAGTGGGAAACTTTTTCAAATTTTATGACTTATTTTTTTGGTGGATTAATTTACATGAAAGTATAACAATATAAGTGAATAATGCAAGAATAAAATATAAAATTCTTTCAACTTTTTATTCACAAGTTATCAACAGTTATACACATATATATAAACAATAGCAGATAAAGATATGCGTAAACTTAAAATTACAGAATTGAACAGAATCTCTGCAGAGGAGTTTAGGGAAGCTAAGAAACTACCTCTGATTGTGGTACTGGATAATGTAAGAAGTCAGTATAATGTTGGTTCTGTATTTCGCACATCGGATGCTTTTCGTGTAGAAAGTATATATCTTTGTGGTATTTCTGCCACTCCGCCTCATCAAGAAATACATAAGACAGCCTTAGGAGCAGAGGATACAGTAGATTGGAAGTATTTCAAGGATACCACTAAAGCCATCAAAGAACTGAAGAATGCAGGTTTTTTTATATATTCTATTGAGCAAGTAGAAGGCAGTGTGATGCTGCAAAATCTTCAGTTGGATAAAAGCAAAAAATATGCTGTAGTCTTAGGAAATGAGGTGAAAGGTGTGCAACAAGAAGTAGTAAATCTTTCTGATGGCTGTATAGAGATTCCTCAGTTTGGCACGAAGCATTCACTGAATGTTTCTACGACAGCTGGCATTGTGATATGGGATTTCTTTAAGCAGATACACACAGCATTATAGCTGTCCGCTTAAGACTTGCAGAATCACTCTTTCAGTAAGTTGATCGTCACCTTCTGCATCATACTCTTTTTTAAGACTGGCACCAAATGTCCATGCAAAAGCTTGATAGAAACCAGCTTTCAGTGGTCCTAAAAAGGCTTTTACCAATTCATAGGAAGTTTGGTTATTCTGTCGATCAATTAGTTTGATAAGCAGTTTTCCCTGATTGTAAGTTAGTTTCTTGAGTTTAGGGGTATATTGAGCTTTCAAGCCTTTTTCGAGATCTTTGATATGGCGATCTTTGGCTTTATCATCAGGAAGTGTTTGCAGATATTCGTAGGTTTCTATGACGGCTAAATTGATTTCATTGGCAATGGGAAGCACTTTCTTTACGTCTCTGACCAACTTAGTATAATTATTTTGTTGGCGCTTGTTCTTGAAGTGCAGAGGTTTGAAACAATAAAGTGTTTGTAAATCCAAATCGGGAAGTGTATCTCCATCAATGACAATTATAGGAACCCTATAGCCTCCTTCAACTTTCAAGGGAACTCTCCTTCTTCGTTGTGCTTCGGCATTACTGAGGCAGCAGAAGAGCAATAGGATCACTATGAGTACGTAATTTTTCATGTTGCAAAAATAATGTATTCCACAAAAAAAAGTATATTTCTGCTTGTTTCTTAACGAAATTAAAGTATCTTCGCACCGATTTTTAATTTTATTATTAAGCAGACATGAAATTTGCACGAATTTTTGGCATCTTTTTGATGCTGTGTATCACCGAACTTCAAGCGCAGAACAAGTCCACTCTGCTGCTGAATGACAATCTGGAACAACTGACCATGGAAGGTGTGGAGGTAGATTGGCAGAATCAGTTGGAAGAACTTCAATTTATTTCAGATAATTCCATCAATCTGAATACGGCAACCAAAGGACAGCTGGAGCAGCTCCCTTTCTTATCCGATCTTCAGATAGAGAATATTCTGGCGTATGTCTATATAAATGGAGAGATGCAAACCATCTATGAACTCCAATTGGTGGAGGAGATGGATAGACGCACCATCGAATTACTACTGCCCTTTGTCTGTGTGAAACCTGTGGAGGAAACGGAGCATTTTCCGAGTGTCAAACAGCTTTTGAAATATGGTAAGAATGAAGTGCTCACGCGCTTGGATATTCCTTTCTATCAGCGGAAAGGCTACGAAACAGCTTACTTAGGACCATCGCTTTATCATTCATTGCGCTATCAGTATCGATATGGTGATTATCTGCAAGCAGGGATTCTTGGAGAGAAAGATGCAGGTGAGCCGTTTTTCGCTTTGCACAATAAGCGGGGATACGACCATTATTCTTATTATGTGGTATTGGGACATCTGGGAAGAGTGAAGACGTTGGCACTTGGAAACTATCGTCTGAGTTTCGGTCAGGGATTGGTGTTAAATTCAAGTTTCAAGTTAGGAAAAACTTTTTCGCTAACTAGCGCGAATTATCGCGCCAACGGGATAAAGAAACACAGCAGTGCCGATGAATCTAATTACTTCAAAGGGATTGCTACCACTGTGAATATACTTCCATCGCTTGATCTCTCCGTTTTCTATTCACATCGCACACTGGATGGGAATCTTACTGATGGAAAACTGACTTCCATCAATGAAACAGGACTGCATCGCACACAGAAAGAAGCCGATAAACGTGGGAATACTACTTTGGAAGTGATGGGTGGAAATCTCACGTATGAGCGTAATGCGTGGAAGGTTGGATTGACGGGCATTTATTACCAGATGGATAGGAATTTGGAACCTTCAAAGTTGAAATATGGGAAATACCAGCTGTATGGAAATCATTTCTACAATCTCAGTATGGATTATCGTCTGCGGTATCGAAAATTCGAGTGGGTAGGGGAGGGAGCCCTTGGAAAACAAGGATTTGCCACACTGAATCGCTGGATATACAATCTGCATCCTACCACTAATTTCATGCTGCTGCATCGTTATTATAGTCATGACTATTGGTCGATGTTTGGAAGCACTTTCGGAGAAGGAAGTACGCCACAGAATGAGAACGGTTGGTACCTTGCTGCAGAGATGGCACCGATAGCACATTGGCGTTTTTTCGGAGGTTTGGATTTTTACTCCCATCCGTGGTGGAAATACCGCATCAGTAAGCCTTCCAAAGGCCTTGATGCCTTGTTTCAAGCCACCTATCTGCCCAAAGAGAACCTCAGCTTCATATTTAACTATAAGTATAAGCGCAAAGAGCGTGATGTGACGGGAAGTGCAAAAACGCTTCCTACGTATCAGCATCGTCTAAGACTTCGCATGGAATATGAAAAAGGAAGGTGGCAACTGCGTTCTACATTGGATTTCAATCAGTTTCAGCAATTGTATTATCGTCCTAGTCGTGGTTTCGCTTTCACGCAGATGCTGCATTATCAGCAGGATGATTTGTTGCAATTCACACTGCAAGGCAGCTATTTCCATACCGATGATTATGATAGTCGCGTCTATGCCTATGAACGTGGTTTGCTCAATACGTTCTATTCTCCATCGTTCTATGGCGAAGGTTTTAGGTTATCGGCGCATTTTCGAATAGATATCAATAAGCACTTCATGCTACTAGCCAAATTGGGAGAAACGCTCTATCTGGATAGAAAGGAAATTGGCAGCGGAAATGACTTGATACGTAGTAATCACAAGACCGATCTCCAACTTCAATTAAGGGTTAAGTTTTAATAAATCTGCTTTATAGATGCAAGGTTTTATAATCTTTTGCATTATCTTAGCAGACTCAATTAAAAAATGGAAGATATGAAGAAATTTTACTTGATACCAATGATGGTCGTTTTGGCCTTGCTGTGTGGTTGCTATTCCGACAATGACGAACCTATCTTTCCACAAGTGGAAGATGAAGAACTCACAGAAACTAAGCTAAATCAGCAGATGTTTGGGAAATTTTATCAGCTGACGGAGATAACGGCTTTGGAACGTAAAGGAGAAGAATGGAAGGAAGTAAAACTGGTAAGACCAGCCATCTACAATTTTCTGACTCCCTATGTGAATAAGTATTTCTGGTCAAAAGGTGGGGTGATGTATGTAGATTTCAACTTTAAGGAAAATGTCTTACTGGAGACATTCGGTGATGATTTCATGGATTTCAACAACTATATGGCCGAGAATAATAATTTCAGCTTCCCGTTTCTTATAGCTACCAGTTTGAAGTATAATGCAGATACACAGACGCTAAGTACCTCTAATCAGGCATTCGACATGGAAGAAGTGTCTGGTATGCGCTTTGTGGTGGAGAGCTTTAAAAACGATATCTTGGTAATCAGGACAGAATATAATGAAACAAATGAACATGGCATCAGTGCTCACAGAGCTTACTATAAAGTCACAACAGAGATTCCTTCTACCTCCAGAGATTTTGGTAGCAAAAGTGAGTTTTTAGAGTTTTTCGACCAAATCGTTAATCTTTGGGCAGAAAGTAGAGGGAAGGTAAAACCTACCCTATAAGATATCTATGTCCAGGTAGATAGGAGATCAGCTTGATAATCAATGCCGAAAGGATAAATGTCAGCAATGCGGAGCAAGGGATAATCAGTGGCGTGGAGATCCAAGGATCCAATGCTGAGAACCAATTGCTTACCATACCGAACACTACCCCCAATATAAAGAGGTGTACCAGATAGATTCCATAGCTTAGTTGGGAAAGTGGCATGATGAGGTGTTGATAAACCCAACCATCTGCTGTGAATTTACGGGCAATAAGAAAATAAGCCACCGTTGTCATCACCACACCAAATGAGCAGTACGTCCACGTGGTTTCCATATCTTTTGCCAAGTCGATGCTTTCATTGATAGGAAATTCCTTTGGCATCAAGTACCAGAATCCTCCTGCCACAATGGCATAACCCACTATCCAAAGCGGAAGGGCAAGGCTTAGTGTCTTCTTCCAATTAAGTTCAGGGACATATTTCTTGAAGTAATGCCCCATCATCACATAGCCAATGAAGCCATTGAAGTAATAGAGGATGCCAAATTCATTCCAACTGGCTTCTCCCCATACTTCGGAGAGTCCATAAACCTCAAGCGCTATCCTTCGCAGATAGGGTAGGAGGGTGGCAAGCAACCAAAGAGCAAGGAACCATTCTTCGCCTCGTTTGGAGATTTTTTCCACCCAAGGAGAAAGGACGGGCATGATGAGATAGACACCAAGAAACATGTAGAGAAACCATAGATGTCCGCCAGCATCAGAGAAATTTAGCAGCAAGCGCTTCAGATTTTCTGCGAAATTATAGTCGCTAAGACTACTTCCAATGGCAGGTACGAAAGCGTAGAAGAGCAGCCAAAACAAGAATGGTATGCCTACACGTGTGAATCTGCGCTTAAGGAAGGCTCTGGTATCCCCCTTGACAGGAAAGAGCAAGTAGCTGGAAGTGAGCACAAAGAGCGGCACGGCACTACGAATGGCAGAATCGATGAGGGTGCTCCATACAGCATTGGCCTCACAAGTAATCAATGTACCTTCACCACCCAAATAAAATGGTTCTGTGGTGTGTACCAATATCACCATCAGGCATGCCAACACTCGCAGCCAATCCAGAAAAACGATGCGCTCTTTCATTTCCCTTTCAGTATTTTCTTGATCTCATTCAGTTTGTTGAGTGCCTCAAGAGGCGTGAGGTTATTCACATCAAGATTGAGGATTTCATCACGGATTTGACTAAGCACAGGATCGTCCAATTGGAAGAAACTCAGTTGGTAACCATCGTTACTTGGGGTTTTCCCCACATTGGCAGCAGCTACGCCTTGATTGTCCTTTTCCAACTGCTTCAGCACCTCATTGGCGCGATTGACGATGCTCTTAGGCATGCCTGCCAGTTTGGCCACATGGATACCGAAGGAGTGCTCAGAACCACCGCGTTCCAATTTGCGGAGGAAGATCACCTGATTGTTCACTTCCTTCACGGACACATTGTAGTTCTTGATGCGCGGATATTGCTTCTCCATCTCGTTGAGCTCATGATAGTGCGTCGCGAAAAGGGTGCGGGCTTTGGCCTTCGGATGTTCATGGATGTACTCTACAATGGCCCATGCGATGGAGATGCCGTCGTAAGTAGAGGTTCCTCTTCCCAATTCGTCGAAAAGCACCAAACTGCGAGGAGAAAGATTGTTCATGATATCTGCTGCTTCATTCATTTCCACCATGAACGTAGATTCTCCCACAGAGATGTTATCACTGGCTCCTACACGTGTGAAAATCTTATCCACTAAGCCGATATGAGCACTCTCTGCGGGGACGAAGCATCCCATTTGTGCAAGGAGTGTTATAAGAGCCGTCTGTCGCAGTAAGGCACTCTTACCAGCCATATTGGGGCCTGTGATGATGATGATTTGCTGACTATGACTGTCGAGCATTACATCATTTGGTACGTATTTCTCGCCTATTGGCAGCTCTTTTTCGATGACAGGATGCCTGCCTTGACGGATATCCAGCACATCATCGTCGCTGATTACAGGACGGATGTAGTTGTTCTCCTTCGCTACATTGGCAAAGGAAAGCAAGCAATCTAAGCGTGCCAACTGTGTGGCATCTATCTGGATAGCAGGGATAAACTCTCCCACGGCTTGCACCAATTCTGCGAATAGTTGCGATTCCAACGCTAGGATTTTGTCTTCGGCACCCAGGATTTTCTCTTCATACTCTTTAAGTTCCTGCGTGATGTAGCGCTCCGCATTGACCAATGTCTGCTTACGAATCCACTCTGCAGGCACCTTGTCCTTATGACTGTTTCGCACCTCTATATAATAGCCGAAGACGTTGTTGTATGCCACCTTCAAACTCGGAATGCCAGTGGCGTCTATCTCGCGTTGCTGAAGTTTCAGCAGATAGTCTTTCCCGCTATAAGCGATGCGACGAAGCTCATCCAATTCGGCATGATAGCCTTCCTTGATTACCCCACCTTTATTGACGAGCAGAGGAGGGTCGTTGTTCACTTCCTTCTCAATGCGCTCACGGATAGAGAGGCACACGTTCAGTTGTTCCCCCATGCGATTAAGCGTCTCATTATCAGCATGCAGGCAAGCCTCCTTGATGGGCTCTATGGCTTGAAGTGCCTGCTTCAGAGCCACCATTTCACGCGGACTTACTCGTCCTGTGGCTACCTTGGAAATGATGCGCTCCAAGTCGCCAATGCGATGCAATTGGTCTTCTATCTGTTCCTTGAAATCGGGTTGACGGAAGAAATACTCCACCACACCAAGGCGGTCGTTGATAGGGCCGACATCCTTCAAGGGGAACACCATCCAGCGACGCAGCAATCGGGCACCCATGGGGCAGATGGTCTTGTCGATCACGTTCAGAAGGCTGCTGCCATCCTCGTTCATAGAGCCTAAGAGCTCCAAGTTTCGGATGGTGAACTTATCGAGGCGCACGTACTTCTCCTCTTCGATGCGAGAGATGGAGGTGATGTGTCCTATCTGCGTATGCTGCGTGATGACGAGGTATTGCAGGATGGCTCCAGCGGCGATGATGCCTTGTGTAAGATGCTCTACACCAAAGCCTTTCAGGTTTTTCACTTCGAAGTGATCGAGCAATTTCTTGCGTGCTGATTGCTCCGTGAATACCCAGTCGTCAAGCTCGAAAGTATAGAACTTATTCCCGAAATACTGCTCGAAAAGCGGACGTTTGCCACGCATGAAGAGCACCTCCTTCGGATTGAAATTGCTCAGCAGCTTATCGGCATAGTCGAAAGGCCCTTCTGCCACGAAGAATTCTCCTGTTGAGATATCAAGGAAAGAAAGACCCACCACATCCTTACAGAAATGCACTGCTGCCAGGAAGTTGTTCTCCTTGTGATTCAGCACGTTATCACCCATAGCCACACCAGGCGTCACCAATTCCGTGATGCCACGCTTCACGAGTTTCTTGGCCAGTTTCGGATCCTCCAGTTGGTCGCAGATGGCCACCCTCTTGCCTGCACGGATCAACTTTGGTAGGTAGGTATCCAGCGCATGATGCGGAAATCCGGCCATCTCGATGGTCTTTCCGCTTCCCTTGCCATTGTTGCGCTTCGTGAGCGTGATGCCCAGGATTTCTGCAGCAATGACCGCATCGGTGGAGTAGGTTTCGTAAAAGTCGCCACAACGAAACAGCATCAGGGCATCTGGATGTTTCTCCTTCAGTCCTAAGAACTGCTTCATCATGGGGGTCATTTCTATATCTTCGTAAGCCATACGTTTCGGTTTTGAATGTACAAAGATAATGTTTGCCAACTGAAAAGACAAATTTATCCTCGCTTTTCCATGCGTTGTTTTTTGGGCCGAAAAACTTACGAAAGTTTAATAGAAGGGGTACTTATGCAAAAATATGTTATATAACACACTTTTTTGCTTTCAATATTTGCAGGTATCAGAAAAGTCCGTAACTTTGCATCGTGTTTTTCATAGTATTAGATTTAAGGTTAACAAAGGTTGGGATACGGCGGTATCCCTTTTTTTATGCCCGTCGCTTGTGTGTGTCTCCGTTATTTCTTACTTTTGTCGCAGTTAAAAAACATTATGCCCACAGTTATGAACATTTTTGCTCACAGTTATGAGCATTAGATTTTCCAGTTAGGTAATAAAAAGCAAGCAAGCTATGACTATTATTTACCCTTCACCGATATTCGGCCCTGTGCATTCCAGGCGCTTGGGCGTTTCGCTGGGCATCAACCTCATGCCTGGCGATGGAAAGATCTGCTCTTTCGACTGCATCTATTGCGAGTGCGGTTTCAATAAAGATTTCAAGCCTAAGGCAGCAAGGCCTACACGTGAGGAGGTTCGCCAGGCATTGGAAGCCAAGTTGCTCGACATGCAGCAAAACGGTCCTGCACCCGATGTGCTGACGTTTGCAGGGAATGGAGAGCCTACGCTCCATCCCGATTTTCCTGGCATCATCAGTGATACATTGGCACTGCGTGATCGCTATTTCCCAAAGGCGAAGGTGAGTGTGCTCAGCAACAGCACCATGATTCATAAGCCTGCTGTCTTCGAGGCACTGCGTCGCATCGACAATAACATTCTGAAGCTGGACACGGTGGATGAGGCTTATATTCAGGCACTTGACCAACCCGCCAAGGGCTATAGTGTGGAGCGCATCATCCAGCACATGAAAGCGTTTGAAGGGCGTTGCATTATCCAGACGATGTTTCTCAAAGGCAGCTATGAAGGCAAGGATATGGACAATACCTCCGATCAGTATGTGCTTCCTTGGTTGGAAGCCGTGAAGGAGATTGTGCCTCAACAAGTGATGATCTACACCATCGATCGCGAAACGCCTACACAAGGCCTGCTGAAAGCCACACGCGAGGAGCTTGATCGCATAGCAGCCTTGGTAGAGGCCGAAGGCATTTCATGCAGCGTGTCTTATTAGTTTCCCCAGCTCCAGAGGTTCTGATTGTAGGTGGCCTCCACCACATTCTCTATCTCATCGGGTAGGGCAGGGAAGAAGTCGATTCCAGTGATTTCCTCCACCTCATCAATGCTGTAGGCCTTCCAAGGTTTGCGAGAGCTGTTGTTCTGGAAAATGTAGCCAATGGCTTGAGGAGTCTCCTTATTGACCACCATGATGACTTTGAAGAAAGCATCGGGAACGGCTACTTTATGGCGTTTTCCGATGGTCTTGGGCTTATCGGGATTCTGAAGGACAGGTCCGCACACCACATATACCTTGCCATATCGACGTGCCCAACGACGGCAAGCAATCTCCAAATCATTCCAGGTTTCCTTATTCAATTCATGGTCTTGCGGACAGATATTGGTCATGTAGAAGCACTCATCCATCGCAGTGGCATCAAAGTGATTGTCGCCTGCAGGGCACATGTGTCCACGATCATATCCAGAGCCGCTATAGTCTTGGTATTCCACCGCCTTGGAAGCAGCAATGTCAGGATCAGAGACGAAGTAGTCATTGCGCTGATAGCGGTCGTTGTCCACTTCCTCCTTCGTGATATCCCATGCTACCCAATTAGGTATGTTCCACTTGGTATTGAAAGAAACCGTATAATTGGTGCGTTGCATGATGCGCTCCGAACGCTGCTGGATGCGTGCAGGAATCTCCAATCCTTGCTGTGCATAGAACGCATCGCTGGTCTCCGCCGTGATGGTTTGTTGCTCGATGGGGATGGAAATCTCCGTTTGCACAGGCTCGTTGATGGTAGGCACAGGCTCCACAGCAGTAGGTCTATAGCCGAAAAGCGCATAGAGCACGGCACCTATCAGCACGCAGATGCCCGATATGATTTTATAAAGTTTGTTTCGCATATTTTTCTTTTTGCTGCGAAGATACAAAAATTATTTGTACATTTGCTTCCATGTAATGATTAACTAACTAATGTCAGAATTATGAAAAGTGTAAAAGGAACTCAGACAGAGAAAAACCTGCTTACTTCTTTTGCAGGTGAAAGTCAGGCTCGCAATCGCTACACCTTCTTTGCCAGTGCTGCAAAGAAAGAGGGTTATGAGCAAATTTCAGCCATTTTTACAGAGACAGCTGAACAGGAGAAAGAGCATGCCAAGCGTATGTTCAAGTATCTGGAGGGCGGCATGGTGGAGATCACCGCTTCATTCCCAGCAGGTGTCATCGGTAAGACCATTGATAATCTGAAGGCTGCAGCCGCTGGTGAGAACGAGGAGTGGACAGAGGCTTATCCTCATTTTGCCGAGGTAGCTGATGCCGAAGGTTTCCCAGAGATTGCAGAGATGTATCGTCGTATCGCCATTGCCGAGAAGGGTCACGAGGAGCGCTATCGCGCCTTCATCAAGAACATCGAGGAAGGCACCGTTTTCGCAAAAGAAGAAGAGACCGTATGGCAGTGCCGCAACTGTGGTTATATCCATGTAGGCAAGGAGGCTCCAGAGAGCTGCCCTGCTTGCAACCATCCACAGGCTTACTTCGAAGTGAAGAAGACTAATATGTAAGTTGTTAAACCGCAAATTTTGCGGCTTATAAACCGCAAGAAGGCTCAAAAATGAAGATGGTCGCCTAAAAGCGACCATCTCTTTATTCTACTGCTTCTCCCATCAGCGTTGCTGAAGAAGAATCGGTGATTCTGACTTTCACGAACTCACCTACGTGGTGGTTGCCCTTATCAAACACTACCATCTTATTTTGCTCCGTGCGTCCGCAAAGTTGTGCGCGTGAGCGTTTTGAAAAGCCTTCCACCAGCACGATGTATTCCTTACCGATGCACTTTGCGTTCTGCTCAGCGCTGAGGCGGTTTTGCAGGGCAATAATCTCATTAAGGCGACGGATCTTCACGTCTTCTGGCACATCGTCAGGGAGATGTTTGGCAGCATACGTGCCACTGCGCTCAGAGTACTTGAACATGAAAGCTGCATCGTAGGCGCATGCCTCCATCAATGAAAGCGACTCCAGATGATCTTCCTCAGTTTCAGAGTGGAAACCACAGAAAATGTCAGTGCTGATGCCACAATCAGGTATGATGCGACGGATAGCAGCCATGCGATCGAGATACCATTCACGCGTATATTTACGATTCATCAGTTTCAGTATGCGATTGCTGCCACTTTGCACTGGCAGGTGGATGTGCTTGCACACATTCGGATACTGAGCAATGACTTCCAAGGTCTCATCGCACATATCCTTAGGGTGCGAGGTCGTAAAGCGGATACGGGTTTGTGGAGCCGCTTCTGCTACAATGCGCAGCAGGGCTGGGAAGTTTACCACTTCACCATCAGCTTTCTCGAAGCGGTAGCTATCAACATTCTGCCCAAGCAGGATGATTTCCTTATAGCCCTTGCTTACCAAGTCGTGTACTTCCTTCAAGATGCTTTCCACATCACGGCTGCGTTCACGTCCACGGGTATAAGGCACGATGCAGTAGGTACAGAAATTGTTGCATCCACGTGTGATGCTAACGAAGCCAGAGATGCGATTGCCCCCTATGCGTGAAGGAATCACATCCTTATAAGTCTCAGTTTTTGAGAGCTCTACGTTGATGGCTTTCTCACCATTCTCTACCGCAGCAATTAGTTCTGGCAGATTCAAATAGGCATCTGGACCCACCACGAGATCGGCATGGTGCTTGGTGATAAGCTCGTCTTTGATATGCTCCGCCATGCAACCCAGCACGCCTACGATAAGGCCGTTCTTGCGCTTGCCCTTCAAGGAGCGGAAATACTCCAGGCGGTTGTATATTTTCTGCTCTGCATTTTCACGCACAGAGCAAGTGTTCATGAAGACGGCATCGGCCTCTTCAAGTGTCTCTGCTACCTCATAGCCAGCCATCTGCATGATAGATGCCACCACTTCACTATCGGCCACATTCATCTGGCAGCCATAAGTTTCGATGAAAAGTTTCTTAGTCTCCTTTTCAGTCGCAGATTTTAAGTCTGCTCCCGTTTCTTTCTTCATAAATATAATGTATAGTTGAATTTTGGTGCAAAGATAATACAAACCAGATGCAGAATAAAATCTACCCGCTTATTTTTTGATTGTATAGTAGCCTTCAGAGAGGTGAAAGCAGGTGAATGATGTCGAATTTGAACAAATCAAGTTTCTTCTCCGACAAATAACAAACTTACAAACTGATAGTTTACGAGGTGCTTTTGTTAAATAATCTAAATTAAAAGCACTTTTTCTTTCGGTTCTTTATTATTTCAGAAATTATGGTTACCTTTGTATCAGAGAAAAAATTAGATTTTTTCATAGTTAAGGTTTAGGTTAAAATTGGAAGGAGGGTAGTTGTGAAACTGCCCTTTTTTTATTTTCCCTTGCTTAAATGAAAATAACTCCCTATATTTGCTTGTCGAACCTTTAAAAACGAAGGATTATGGATGACGGACTTTTTGGATTTCTCATATTCCTGGGCATGATGGTGGCCAGTGTGGTGTACAGTAAGCGGAAGTTGGCCATGGAGGAAGCTGCCGAAGAGGAGAAAACTGCCCCTACGCCAAAGTCGATCATCAAGGATTTGACAAAGCTCCGCAAGAAAGTTGCTGCTCCCAAGCCTACCACTAAGAAATCTTTCCAGCCTTCTTCCGACTTCATCGGGCGCAACAACTATGTGAAGGATGAACTGAAAGCGCCAGAGGAACAAGTAGAGGAACCTTCACCCTATGCCTTCGAGTCTATGGACGATGTGCGCAAGGCTTTTATTTGGTCAGAAATCCTAAAACGCAAGTATTAATTCGTCACAAAGCTTGTCTTGGAAATTACGTGCAGCTTGTGCAGAGAGGGCATTCTGGTTCATGATGGCGAAAGCGATGTCATGTCCTTTCTTGGTTTTCAGATAGCCCGCCAAGCAATTCACAGCAGTGTAGGATCCAGTCTTGGCATGTACCACATTATAAGAAGGAGTACCCTTGCGCATACGGGTCTTGAGAGTGCCGTCGATACCTCCGATAGGGAGTGCTTTCAGAAGGCGTTGGTAGATGGATTTGTTGTTATAGGCGTATTTCAAAAAGGCTACTAACAATTGTGGTGAAAGATAATCGTAGTTGGAAAGTCCGCAACCATCCACCAATCTGTAATTGTCGGCTTTCAAGCCTAAACGCCCAATGAGTTTCTTGATGGCATCCGTACCATCAGAAGCAGAGAGGTGCTTCTTACCTTTAGTTTGGGCAGCTATTCTGTAAAGCATAGCTTCAGCATTCAGATTGTCGCTCTCCTTCAGCATCTGATCGAGTACATCCTGCATAGGGGTAAGAAAGACCATCAACTGTTTGCAGCCTTTTGAGGGTAGTTCTGTGTAGCTGTATCCCTGTGCCACTACTACACCACGTGTCTTCAGTTGGTCAAGCAAGGTATGCATGAAGAAGTCTTGCGAGCGATACATGTTGATGCTCGCAGTGCCTCTGTTGCTGATGTTACCACTCACGGTGATGTGATTATCGTTTTCCAACCATCCGCGTGTCACCTTGAAAGCACCAGCTTTAGTCTGTTTGCTTACTGTCTGATTGCTGATGGTGTAGTAGGTTGATGTAGGAGTGGCAACAAGGCGTGCGGGTTCTCCAGCATTACCCGCTGTGGCTGTGATTTTCACAGCGCCCTTGTTGAGCATCAAAGGCGAGAGATAGGGTTGGAACGCTTCAGGATTATCATCCCACAGCCATCCGCTGCCCCAATAAAGGGAGTCTTTCATGGAAACATCGCCGTAGAGTCGCCCTTTGATGTGCCTAACTTTCAGGGAGGCGATGGTATCAGCAAAGAGGCTCAATGCCTCCTCATCAAACTCAGGGTCGAAGCCCCCCACCACATAGACATTGCCAAAGAGGGTGTCTCGCTTGATTTCCCCATCATACCAGAGTTCCGTGCGGAAAGGCTCTTCGCTTTGTGGCAAGGAGAGAGCGGTGATGGAGGTCAGCAGCTTCATGGTGGAGGCTGGACGCCCCAACACATCTGACTGGTATTCATAGGAAGCTTTGCCACTCGTGAGATCATAGACCATGATGCCCACGTTGGAGCCACTAGGCAGATTCGCTTTCACCACACTGTCCAGATGTAAGGCCAGTGCGTCAGTTTCCGTCTGTGTCTCCTGGGCTTGCATCAGCCACGGCAGGAGAAAGCATCCTATGAATACCAGCAGTTTTTTCATCTTACCAAATCTTTACGCGATCTTCTGGTGCACGCCACATGCCGTCACCTTCTTTCACATCCCAAGCCTCAAAGAAAGCATCGCAGTCCTGCAGCGGACCCCATACTCTCCACTTGGCAGGTGAATGTTCGTTGCTCTTCACGCGCATGGCGAGAGCCTCTGGGCGCATCTGCACCATCCAAGCCTGTGCATGTCCGAGGAAGAAACGCTGCAGTGGGGTATAACCACCAATAATCACATTGTTCTTATACTGTTCCGTCTTCTTGAAGGCATCCAGGCCTACCATGAGACCACCCAAGTCGCCAATGTTCTCACCTGCTGTGAGGGCACCATTAATGAACAGACCAGGCTGTACCTCATAGCTGTTGAACTGGTCGATGATCTGCTGTGTCTTGGTTTCAAACTTAGCGCGGTCTTCCTCGCTCCACCAGTTAGAGAGGTTGCCTACAGCGTCAAACTGGCTGCCCTCATCATCGAAGCCATGGCTCACCTCATGTCCGAAGGTACTGCCACCGATAATAGCATAAAGCACGGCATCGTCAGGCATGCGGCCTTCGAAGCCAGGAACGATGATGTTGCATCCAGGGATGCAGATCTCATTGTTTGATGGACTATAGTAAGCATTGTAGGTATGTGGCTGCATGTGCCATTCTGTGCGATCCACAGGCTTACCATAGCGATCTATCATGCGGGCAGTGCTCCATTTTGAGGCGTTGATAGCATTCTGCACGAAGGAGTTGCGCGTGATTTTCAGAGCGCTGAGGTCCTTCCACTGATCTGGATAAGCCAACTTCATATTAACGGCTTCCAACTTCTGCAGGGCTTTCTCCTTGGTGGCATCGCTCATCCAATCCAAAGCACGGATATGCTCAGCAAAGGTCTCCTTGATGTTCTTACCTATCTCCACAAACTTCTCCTTAGTGCCTGCAGGCAGGTACTTAGCCACATATTCCTGACCGATAAGGTCGCCCAGAATGCTGTTGGTGATGTTCACGGTGCGCTTCCAGCGTGGACGTGGTTCCTCTACACCATTCAGTGCCTTGGAGAAGAAATTGAAGCTTAGCATGTAGGTATTGTCGTCCAGATAGCTGGTCAGACCATTGATGTACTTGAACTTCAAATAGTCCTTCCAAGCATCGATGCTATACTGCTTCAGCGTCTTGTTCAGAGCGGTGAAGAATTCAGGCTGACCAACGTCGATGGTATCTACATTCTGCAAGCCAAACTCTTTCAGATAAGCGGTGAAGTCGAAATCTGGAGCCAACTTCTGCACCTCCTTGAAAGGCATTGGATGATAGTTCTCGTAAGGGTCGCGCAGATCCTCGCGCTTGCGAGAAGCCTGTGCCAATGAGGTTTCCACAGCCAGCAATTGCTGTGCTGAAACTTTGGCCTTTGCCTCATCATAGCCTAAGATCTGGAAGATGCCCTGAACATATTCCACGAACTTGGTGCGAATCTCCTTGGCATTGGCATCGTCCTCTACATAGTAGCGACGATCAGGCATGGAGAGACCGCCTTGAGAGAGGCTGGCAGTATTCTTACTGCTGTTTTTGGTATCCTGACCAATGCCGAAGCGGAACATCGGAGAACCAGAGATGGTAGATACATAAGCCACCATAGCAGGCAGTTCCTTGAGGTTCTTTACAGCGTCTATCTTAGTAAGGTCGGGTTGCAGGTCCTTGATGCCGTTTTGGTTGATAGTCACACTGTCCATACCACTGAAATACAGGTCGCCTATCTTCTGCATGTTGCTGCCTTCAGGGGCACCAGCCTCCATCGCCTCCAGACAAATGTTGAATACTTGTGCGTCAACCGTATCGCCTACGGTCACGAAGATACCATTGCTGGTTTCAGAAGCAGGGATAGGATTCTGCTTAAACCAAGCACCGTTGGCAAACTCGAAGAAATCGTCTTGCGGACGTACGGATGAGTCGATGTGAGAAATCAGAGGGTCTGATTCCTGCTGTTGCTGACAAGAGGTAAGTGCGCCTGCCATGATGAGGCTCAGGCTTACCACATTCGATATTAACTTTTTCATTTGTTTCTGATTTGTTATAATGTTTCTTTAAAAATCTCTCCAACAGTGGGGTGAGGAAATACCATGCGCTTCCAGTCCTCAGCTTTCAGCTTCATGCCGATGGCCATGCCTGCCAGCGTGATGATCTCTGACGCAGGATTACCCAGCAAGTGAGCGCCAAGAATGGTATCATCCTCTGCTATCAGAAGCTTGCAAATGCCGTTCACGCCCTCGTTTTCAGCCACGAAGCGACCAGAATAAGCCATTGGCAGTTTAGATACGCGATAGTTGATACCTTCGCGTTTCAAAGCTTCCTCCGTGAAGCCCACACTGGCAACCTCCGGATTGGTGTAAACCACGCCCGGAATGGCATTGTAGGCCATCTCATCGGCTTTATTTAGTATATGGTGTACAGCCACTTCTGCTTCTCTTACAGCGGTATGCGCCAGCATGGAGACACCTGTGATATCGCCACACGCATAGACACCTGCAACGGAGGTTTGCATGTGTGCATCTACACAGATTCTGCCTCTTTCATCCGTCTTAAGTCCCAGGTTTTCAAGGCCGTAGCCCTTGGTTACAGGTCTGCGACCCATGCTCAGAAGCACCTTCTCTGCGATGATCTCACCACCTTCATAGTTGACTTTCACGCATTCCTCTGCTTGTTCGAAAGAGAGCACCTTGGTGCTAAGCAGGAACTGCACTCCGCGTTTCTGATACTCTGCACGCAGCAGGGATGAAATCTCCTTATCCAATCCGCCCAATATCTCGTCAAGCATCTCCACAACGGTCACTTTCACGCCAAGGCTGGTGAAGTAGGAGGCAAACTCCATGCCTATCACACCACCACCGATAATGGCCAGTGTCTGAGGCAGTTCCTTGCAGTCGAGTGCCTCGCGATGCGTCCAATAAGGGATGTCTTGCACGCCAGGGATAGGAGGCACGAAGGTCTCGCTACCCGTGCAGAGCAGCATGTGGGCGCATTCGTAGGTTTCTTCGCCACAACGGATGTGCTGTGCATCCACGATCTCTGCCTCACCAGTCACTATCTGCACTTGATGCGCCGTGAGTTTGGCTTTCACGCCCAGGACCAACTTACGTACCACTTTCTGTTTGCGTGCCACGATTTTTGGAAGGTCGAAACCTTCCACCGTTACGTTCACGGCATATTTTTGTGCATGGCGGGCATTGTCCAGCGTTTTGGCACTATAGAGCAATGTCTTTGTGGGGATGCATCCCTCATTCAGGCACACACCTCCCATGCTCTTCTTCTCAAAGAGTACCACACTCAGACCTGCCTTCCCCGCTGCTTCCGCAGCCGTATATCCCGCAGGACCGCCACCTATGATTGCTACATCATACTTCATTTTCAATTATAAATTATGAATTTTCAATTATTTTCAATGCTTTCAAAAACTCCTCTTCATTCACGGGTTGCACAGCCACATGCTCATTGGCTCCATAGAAGATATCCACGCCATGCGTCATCCATCCTTTGAAACGTTCAGCCTTGTGGATGTCCGAGAGTTTTATCTCCCGGCCTTTGGTGAATCGTCCATAATAAAGCACCAGCATCCCATCCGTAGTCACCGTATAGGTGGTATGTATGATGCGCTCTATCAGCACAATGAGCATCAGCAGGAATACCACGGCCAGCAGTGCCTGCTTGATCCAAAAGGCCCAAATAGCCAGCACGGCAGCCACCACCATGACCACCACTTGGTTCCATGTAATCCGTGCGTGAAAGGTTCTGTTCATCTCTTTTCTCAAATTTTGCGCTAAGATAGTGATAAAAAAGGAAATAGTGGTGTAGATGTAGAAAAAAGTGATGCACATACGCACGAAATAGCGCAACTGTTGACGCGGCCAAAAATTGCCACTATTGGCGTTTTTTAGTCGTCGTTATTTGATTGAATGAATAAAACTTATTATCTTTGCATTACCAAAAAGTGCCAATAGTGGCAAAATTTAGGAACAATATGAAGGAAATTAAAAGAGATAGGTATCTTAAACAACTGATAGATAGCCGGCAGAACGGCTTTATCAAAGTGGTGACAGGAATCCGTAGATGTGGAAAGTCATATCTACTGAACGTTTTGTTTTATCACTATCTATTGGATAGTGGTGTGGTTGAAGACCACATCATTCGCATTGATCTTGAAGACCGCTTGAACAAGGAACTGAGAAATCCAGATGCAATGCTCCACTATGTTCATGATAGAATCAAGGACAATGACTTATATTATATCATCATTGACGAGGTGCAATTGATGGATGAGTTTGTAGATGTATTGAATAGTTTCCGTCATATTGATAATGCCGACACATACGTGACTGGCAGTAACTCTCACTTCCTATCATCTGATATTCCTACTGAGTTCCGTGGCCGAGGTGAAACCATACATGTGAATCCTTTATCTTTTGCCGAGTTCTATTCTGCTGTGGGAGGCGACAAACAAGACGCATGGCGCGAATATTACACATATGGAGGTTTGCCTCTTGTTCAGTCATTCGAAACAGAGCAGAAGAAGATTGGTTATTTGAAGAACTTGTTTGAGACTGTTTATTTGGCAGATATCATTGAGAGGCATAGAGTACAAAACGAGAATGAAATGCGTGAACTGGTGCTCATCATGGCATCATCCATCGGCTCCCCATGCAATCCAACAAAACTTTCAAACACTTTCAAAAGTGTAAAGAATGTAAATATCACAAACAAGACTATTGGAAATTACCTTACCTATCTGATGGAATCGTTCCTGCTGAACAAAGCCATACGTTATGATATAAAAGGTAAGAAGTACATCAATACGCTCACCAAATACTATTTCTCTGATATAGGTTTGAGAAATGCCATCCTGGATATGCGCCAACAGGAAGAGACGCATATTATGGAGAACATCATCTACAACGAACTTATCACACGTGGCTATAGCGTAGACGTTGGGATGGTAGAGATAAAGAAGCAAGACAAAGATGGTAAGTGGGTTCGCATCCAACTTGAGGTGGACTTCATCGCCAGTCTCGGCAGTAAGAAATACTACGTACAATCTGCTTTGTCCATTCCAAACAGAGAGAAAGAAATCCAAGAGTCACGCTCGCTGATGAACATCGATGATTCTTTCAAAAAGCTAATTGTTGTAAAAGACAACATCATGCCTCGTCGCAATGAAGAAGGAATACTTACAATCGGTCTATTCGACTTCTTACTCAAAGAGGACAGTTTGGATTTATAATCATTTTGGGTTTTTATAATCATAATGATTAATCAGTGAACACTAATTAAGTGTTAACGGCATCAAATGTAAGAAGATTTATCGAGATGTGCAAATGGATTATTTTACCGCAAATTAATTTTTAGTCTTCACACTTCACGATTACCGTGTAGATGTCTGATAATCACACTATTACGTGCCGTGTTTTGCTTTTGAGACTTCACGAGACTTCACACAGACTTCACGCTATTGATAGACAAGAGGTAATGATATTCATTGGTTATTTACAATTACGCAATTCGTAAGACTCATGTGAGGTCTCCGTGAAGTCTCGTGAAGTCTCACGTACATAGTTGTCTTAGAAAACAATTGAAGAATATGCGGTATCTAAACAAGCGTGAAGTGTGATATCTTGTCACCGCAGACCAGTGTATCCGCCCATCCTGTATGTGGCAGACAGCCTAACGTATGTAGCACCGCGACAAGCATTACAAGTGTTGGATAGCATTGGTGAGGAGATGGCAGAGGCAGACAAACCAACCCGCA
>ERZ842401.938-NODE-938-length-43161-cov-12.499582_pt1 | contig 43161 bp, 38 predicted proteins | sample MGYA00521270_ERZ842401 | MGnify/ENA primary metagenome ERZ842401 (study PRJEB31892, sample SAMEA3878208) | bioreactor metagenome | biome: Moose rumen | place: Sweden | collected 2011-10 | study: EMG produced TPA metagenomics assembly of the PRJEB12797 data set... | reverse complement strand
CTACATAACTAAGCAAGCTGCTTGATGTTTGCGGGTTTTAATTTCCGAAGTAATAATACAAAAGTGAAGTTAAGAATAATCCATAGAAAAATTTTAAGTTTCTTATTAATTTTTGTAATTGAAATAAGAATATTCCCAAAAAAAAGTTATTAGAAAGTAAGCAATCAAAATGTAATACTTCCAAAATCTTATATAGTCAAAATTTAACCAAGTCACCTGCTGTTCAATGCATTCACAGGACAAGGGTGAAGAAAAAAATTGATATAGACTTTAGGAACTAAAAGGTGTCCGACATAGTGCTTTCTGTTGCAAAGATGTGCAGCAAGTCCATCACCTTCTACGATACCGTTGCAGGAATTGCAAGCTTTCACTTTGAGGACATGAGTTTTGATGTTGTTGTACGCCGTTTCTGCGATGCAAACCATATATTCATAGATGTTGTCGATGACATCTACTGCCTGACGAAGGTTCACTTTGAGAAAAAGCCCGAAGGATACTCTATTGACTGTGAGAATGTTCCTGTAGAACCGTTTCTAGAGAACTTTCCCGATTTACGCATACTACGATAATGAACAAATATCACTGCAAGGGATAAATTTACAGGAAATTCTTTTTTTCTTACATAACTGCTTGACAATAATTTTATTTTTGTGTAACATATTAATCACGTTAAGTAAATGCTCCCTTAGCTCAGTTGGTAGAGCAACGGACTGTTAATCCGTCTGTCGCAAGTTCAATCCTTGCAGGGGGCGCTAGAAAGACTAGGTGTATGCCTAGTCTTTTTTATTTTTCCGTGCAAGAGTTTCTGGCACAAGTCAATCTTTAGGACAGCTTTTCAATACGCAAATCTCATGGTATAATATGGAAATCGGATAGTTTCCATGCATATCGGTAATTCGCTGCTTCATTTTTTGACTAACCTTTCCTTTTCCCGGCGGCTGCTTCTGCTGTTTATTATGAGCAGCATTGTACCATTGTTTTTGCTTTCATTCGTATTCATGGAAATTAGTCAGTGGACACTCAAACGGAATTCGATGCGGCAGGCTCGTGATGTTGTTAGCTCCGTCATGGACGCAACAGAGGCTACTGTTGACGATGCGTTTTCCTTGGGAACCGCTCTTGCTTCTTCTTCATTTGTGGAGGATTTGTGTTCTGGACGTGGGGATTTGGAAGAAAATAATGCAATGATTTCAAACTTGTTTCAGGATATTGCCCAGCGAGGAAAAGATTCTGATTATCAGGTGTATATCGTTTCATTTGAACCGGAACATACCATTTCACGAGGTACGGTACCTCCTGAGTATCATCTTGCATCATATTCAGACTGGGGGATATTTCACAGGATGAAGGAAAACGGTGCTGCTACCATGTTTGTTCAGCCTCATCCCCTTACGGGAAATTGCATTGCCGCAGTATGCGTTCCTGTGGGAGCTGTTGGATGTGTCATTGTTGATATTCTGAGGAGCGGATTTTCTAACAGGCTTTCCGAAGTGTCTGGCATGAATATATTTTCTCAATTCTATATCTATGATGCCAGCGGATGCATTGCGTACAGCTGTTTTTCTGGCGAAAATGAAGGCTCTTTCATTCAGGACATTCACTGTTCAGTGTCAAAAATAATATCGTCATCTGTGGCGGAAACCATTCCGTCTCCTTTTTTGCAAACGCATCTTTACGTGTGCGGTATTCTTCCTGAAGATGAAAACCTTTGGTTCATTCATGGCCTTCGTCATCTGACCGTCATGACTGCTTTTTTGACAGCGTTGTTTGCCATTGTCATTTCGGCTGTGTTTTCTCGTTCTGTTGCACAACCTGTGCGAAGCCTTGCCGATGCCATGCAGCTTGCCGAATCAGGGGAACTGGATGTTCAGTGTCCAGAACCTTCGAATCCTCTGGCGGATAGGGACATGATGTTTTTGATTCGCCGCTTTAATAAGATGGTAAGTCATATTTCAAAATTGACCGATGATCGCGTTGAACAGCAGCGGTTGTTGCGTGTTGCCGAAGTAAAATCTTTGCAGGCTCAGATAAGCCCCCACTTTCTGTACAATACGCTTAATTCTATTAAGTCAATGGCAAAATTTGCCGGAGCAACTAAAATCTCAAAAATGGTAACCAATCTTGGAAAGCTGTTGCGAGATAGTTTTGCTTCGAAGGGGGATTTCTGTTCAATTGAACATGCACTTGAAATTGTCCGCAATTACTTTGATATTGAAGCCATGCGATGGGAAAATAAATTCCTTTTTGTAGAAGAAATTGACCAAAAACTGTTGTCGTATCCTATTCCAAGACTCGTCATACAGCCCGTGGTTGAGAATGCTCTTGTGCATGGGCTAGAAGAAAAAGGCATGAGCGGAACGCTGTACATTCGGGGATATTTTAAAACTCGTGCAGATGGCAAGCGTGACATTCTGATAGAAGTGCAGGATGATGGAATCGGGATGGATGAAAACACGTTGCAGGAAATTCAGGAAAATCTGCGCACGGTAACGAGGACAAAACGACTGGGCAGCAATGGCATAGCACTTGTGAATACACATGCTCGGCTAAAGCTTTTGTACGGAGATGGTTACGGGTTGTCTATTCATTCAAAGGCTGGAAGTGGTACAACCGTAACGATATGCATACCGGAGGATTCCCGACATGATACGAGTGCTGGTTGTTGAAGATGAACCTATTGTTCGCCGCGATTTAGTTCTTACTACTCCATGGGAAGAATTGGGCTGTGTCTGCATTGGAGGTGCAGAAGACAGCAAGCAGGCATTGCAGTTTATTAATGAGCAAAAGCCTGAGCTTGTCATTACTGACATTAGGATGCCCGGTATGACAGGACTCGATTTGATTGAAATCATTGCAGAAATGTGCGCCGTTTCGGATGATGGATATGTGTGTGAATGCATAATACTTTCTGGGTATAGCGATTTTGAATACGCACGTCAAGCAATGCGCTCTGGTGTTCAGGAATATTTGGTTAAGCCTGTAGACGATGAAGAACTGGCAAATGCCGTGCGCAGGGCAAAGCAGCGTATTGAATCTCATAAAAACAATGACACGCTAAAGAAAAAACTTTCAGATTCGAGTGAGAGCATGCTAATGCTCTTTAAGGAATATCAGCTGGGGGAGCGGAAAACTCCCAATGCAAGATATGTGGAACAGGCCATAGAACTTATTGCATCATCGTATATAGGCGGCATTACTATTGAAGCTGCTGCCGAAAAAATGTCGATTTCGGCAAGCTATTTGAGCCGCATCTTTAAGCAAGAAACGGGCTACACTTTTGTTGATTATTTGACGTATTACCGCATAAAGAGGGCGACGGAACTGTTGCGCTCTCCTGCCACGAGAATATATGAAGTTGCCGACCTTGTCGGATATACCGATGCACGGTATTTCAGCCAGATATTTCGCAAACTGACAGGGGTAACACCTAAAGAATTCCGAGACAGCCAAAAATTGTAAAAGAGGGGAACCTACAGTGCTCGCCAAAGTTGCAGCAGTTTGTCTTTTTGACGTGCAGCCTCGTAGATGTTGTACTGCAGCAAATCTGGTTCTGTAAGTGGCCGTGCTCCTTCTGGCAGTGGAATGTCTGTACGGACACTTCTTCTGTACCAGTTGTGTGCAATGAGCCCCTGCACGGTCTTGCTTAAAACAAAATCAATGAACTGCTGTGCCTGTGCTTCGTGGCGAGCACCTTTTACCAGTGCCACTCCATCTGGAACGGCAACTGTGCCGTCTGCGGGATACACGATGGAAAGCGTGGCTCCTGCGTTTACAAAGGACAGTGCAGCATCTTCCGATGTGAGCCCTGCAAAAAACTCACCGCAGGCAACCGAAGCATGCACTGATGTTGATGATGAAGCTATCCCCGCAGGAAATGTCTGATGTTTTATGGCGCGCAGCAGATCCCAGTTTGATCCGTCAGAAGTAAGTAGTATGGCATTCAGCATTGTGTATGCAGAACCCGATTTTTCTGGATCGGGGATAATGAGCCTGTTTGTAAAAAATGGATCTTTAAGGTCTGACCAGTGCAGAGGTATCTTTTTTGCAGGAACAAGGTCTTCATTATATACAATCACCATTGTCATGACGGAAAAACCTGTCCACAGGTTTTCATTGTCAACATAAGTTGATTCAATGTTTTTTACTTCTGAAGAAATATATGGTTGAAACAGTTCTTTTGCAGATTCAAGTGATTCAACGCCTCCTCCCCAAAATACGTCTGCTGTAGGAACTGGGGAACCTTCTTTCATGGACAATTCTTCTTGCCTGAGCTTGGAAAGAAGTTCCCCCGTTCCTCCATGTACAATCTGTACGTACATGCCGGTTCTCTGCCTGAATTCTCTAACAATGAATTCTACTTTGTCAACGGGATGTGGCGAATAGATGAGCAAATCGGGCTGAGCCGCTTGCTGCTGAACGGAGCCTTCATGCACATTGTGCTTTTTGTGCACCGTGCATGAAAGCAGACTCGTGCACAGGATTGTACACGAGAGGCTCAGCAGTATATTGCGTACAGCAGTACATACAGTTGTGCATGTGGAGGACGTATGCTCTTTTTTCATTCTTTTCCTGCTGAGTAAACGGATGAACCGCCTACAAAATATTTAGAAAGGCTAAAGAACAGTATGAAGATAGGAATGCTTGCAATAACTGCAACTGCCATCATGATGCCTTCATCTGCATATTTTTCTGCAGCAAACTTAACGATGTATGCAGGAATCGTCTTCATTTTTTCGCTCTGAGCAACAAGCAGCGGCCACAGCAGATTGTCCCATTGCTGGCGGAACGTCAGGACTGCCAGCGTTGCAATTGCCGGTGTACAGTTTGGAAGCACTGTCTTAAGGAAAATCTGAATTTCAGATGCTCCATCAATGCGAGCTGCATCCAGCATGTCTTCGGGGAATGTTATGATGTACTGTCTCATCTGAAAGACTGCAAATGCATTCACCATGAAAGGCACAATGAGTCCTCCGTAGGTGTTCTGCATGTGCAGGTTCATTACAACCATGTAAAGTGGAACCATAATTGTCTCAAATGGTATCATCATTGTGGCCATAATTGCAAGGAATACGACGTTTCTTCCCTTGAATTTATATTTTGCAAGTCCGAATCCGACAAGAGAAGCCAAAATGATTGTCGTGCATGTTACGGCGATGGCAACCAAAAGGCTGTTGAAAATGTTCCTCAGATAGATGAATGAACGGTCATTGCCTGCAATGGCATTAAAGTAGTTGTAAAAGTGAAACGGCTTTGGAATCCACCGGTAGGGCATTTTCATTATGTCTATAGCCCGCATGAAACTTGCTGTCAGCATGAATAAGAGCGGAATAACTGTGAGAGCACAGCAGAGAATAAGGAATATCCATATTACAATGTTTGCATTTTTTGCCCTTACATCTGTTTTCATAGAATTCTCCTTTTGTATGTGTTTTTCCTTTGTGCAAAAAACGGTGCATCAGTATGAAATGTCATCGCTTTTTGAAAAGCGGAACTGGATGCATGTCAGTGCAAGCATGATAAGGAACAGGATGATGCTCATGACGCTTGCTCGGCTTATGGCAAGGTCTCTCATTGCAGTATTGTAAATGTTCAGTGTAATTACGTTTATTGGTGCAAGAGGTGCTCCACTTTGCGTGAACATGTACTGTGTACTGAATGTCTTTATGCACTGTATCATTGCCATGATTGACACCATGACAATGGTTGGCTTAAGCAATGGAATGGTGATTGTCCAGAATTGCTGAAACTTTGTTGCTCCGTCTATTGTGGCGGCTTCATAGACGCTTGTCGGAATCTTGCCTATTCCTGTAATGTAAAGGATTGTAAAGTAACCTACATATTTCCAAAAGTACACCAGTATGGTAGAAAAGCGAACCATCTTTGAGTCTGCAAGCCACTTGTAGTCTACTCCGCTTGTCCCATGAACCATGTTCATGAACTGGTTCATGATGCCGCGAGGATCAAGGAGTATCATCCAGATAAGGGCAATGACAACGGATGACAGCACTGCTGGGGAATACAGAACCATCTGCATTGTACGTTTAGCATGGCTGCGCGTAGAAATGAGTACGGCAAGCAAAAGGCATACGATGACAAGAGGAACAAAGCAACCCACGGTAAATATTGCCGTTGCCTTCATTGAATTCCAAAAATCTGGACTGGATAGTACTTTGATGTAATTGGAAAGTCCTACAAAAGTCGGCTTTTTGAGGGAAAGCAATTTTTTGTTGTAAAGACTTGTGATGATTGCATTTATGATGGGGTAGAATGAAAAGAGTGCAAAGAATATGAGCCCCGGCATGGTAAAATACCACCCCCATCGGGCTTTTTTCTGTTCAAAAGATGTTTTTTTATGTTTGGACATACGATCCTCCGTTGATAACTGTATTTAAGGACAAAAAAGGCTGTCTTGCGACAGCCTGCGGATTATGTTACTCCTCGTCTAAGACTGCCTGAACATTTTTTCTCAAGTCAGCAAGTGCTGTTTCCGGGGAGGTGCCGGACAACATTACTGATTCTACGGCATTTTTGAGCAGAGAGTCTATTTTTGGAGAGTTTTCAGCATAGTATACAATGCTTCCGCTTTCAAGATCTTTTTTGAATACCTCTGAGTACGGCATTTCTTTGAATGTGTCTGATTCAAAGAGAGCTTTTGTTGGCTGCACGATGGCAACTTTTTTCAGATACTCTTCGCTGTGGCTGAGCATGAATCCAAGCAGTTTCCATGCTGCTGTACGCTGTGCAGCACTCTTTTGAGCATTGACCATGTAGTAGTGTCCATAATAGTGGCATGGTACTGTCTGCTTTGCATTTTTCCACTGTGGGTATGGAATGACCATCCATTCATCGCTGTTAAAGAATGATGGATTTGTTGAAGCCATTCTTTGTTCTTGGTACAGACCGCTCAAAGACATTGCAATTTCATTCTGGTTGTTGTCGAATATCTTGCGTGCAGCCGTGTATGTTGGAGAACCGAGGTTTTCTCCTGAAGGACCAAAATCTTTCATGTAGCGCAGGGCAGTAAGCCAAGCTTCGTCATTGATGATTGCTTTTTTCCCGTCATCGCTTACAAGCTTGCCGCCAAGCTGTTCTACCATTGGAACCCAGCTGATGAGATAATACGGATAGCGGAAGTCAAAGCCGCGCCTTGTAATGATTTCTCCGTCATGTATTGCAATTTTCTTTGAAACGGCAACAATGTCTTCCCATGTTTTTGGTGCATCTTTTTCAGGATCAAGACCTGCATCCTTGAAAATTTTCTTGTTAAGATATATGCACCAGTTTGTAAGTTCCAATGGAAGACCGTAGACTTTTCCATCCATGGTTACAGGGTCAAGCATTTTGTCCATGTAAGATGCTACCAGTTCCTTCTGATTTTTGAATCCTGCGGCAACGACATCAACGGGGGCAACACGTCCATTGATGACAAACGGATATTCGTCATTTATTTCAATGTTGAAAATGTCCGGTCCCTGATTTGCGGCAAATCCTGCAACAAGGATGTCTTTGATTTTTCCCGATGGATATGTCACGTAATTGACAGTAATGTTTGGATTGTCCTGCTGGAATTCCTTGATGAGCTGCTGTTCCAATTCAGTTCGGTTCTGGTCTTCATGTGTCCAGATTGTCAGTTCAACAGGCTGTGATGGATCAAGTGCTGCCTGTTCCTCTTTATTTTTTCCGCAAGATACGAATGATGCTGCGGCAATGGCGCATCCTGCAAAAAATAATGTTTTCAACGCTTTTTTCATAGTGTTCCTCCTGAAATTTTCTTTCTGATAATAGAATCTGTCTGTTTTGTCTTTTTCGCAATGCGAGGAATCTGAACTAATGTTGAAAATTCTATCTTATCATTCATGGAATTTCTTGTTTTTACAATCTTACACGCATGAGTTTGATTATGATAAACATACGATGGAGCCTGTTGCAAAAGTCGGTTGCTTTTGAAACAGGCTAGCAAGAACCCCATTTCAGTGCGGTTCTTGAGTTGAATTTTGAACAGTTTCAAAACTGCTTTAATACATCATTTATCAGGAGTTGTGGCATGGATTCTGAGAGAATCGAAGAACATCCAATTTTGGGTGTTCCAGAAAAAGGTTCATTAGTGACATTTACTTTGGATGGCAAAGAATTGAAAGGCTATGAGGGAGAACCTATTGCTGCGGCTTTAAAGGCTGCTGGCATATTGAAACATCGAGAAACCGCAAGGTTTCACAGACCTCGGGGAATTTTCTGTGCAATAGGAAGATGCACGGACTGTGTGATGATTGTTGATTCTGTTCCGAATACCAGAACATGCATAACACCATTGAAGGCTGGAATGAAAGTTCAGACTCAGTACGGTTGTACTGCAGAAAAAACATGGTAGGAGTGTGAATATGGAAAGATTTAATCTGATTGTTGTCGGCGCAGGTCCTGCAGGATTAAGTGCTGCTATAGAAGCTGCAAAACGAGGATTATCGGTCATTGTTTTTGATGAAAACAATAGGCCTGGTGGGCAACTTTTTAAGCAGATTCATAAATTTTTTGGCTCCAAGGAACATAAAGCGAAAATTAGGGGATTCAACATTGGAATGGAGTTGCTGAAAGAAGCCTCTGATACAGGGGTACTTGTGATGCTCAATGCAACTGTGACCGGCATATTTGAAAACAAGGAGGTTACGGTAAATTACGATAATGTTATTCATCATTATAAGGCTGATTCTGTTATTATTGCAACAGGTGCAGCAGAAAATATGGTTCCATTTGAGGGCTGGACATTGCCTGGTGTTATTGGAGCGGGTGCTGCACAAACTTTGATGAATATTCATGGCATAAAGCCTGGGAAACGAGTTTTAATGCTCGGCTCTGGAAATGTCGGTCTTGTTGTTAGCTTTCAACTTTTGCAGGCAGGATGTACTGTGGTTGCTGTTGTTGATGCTGCTCCGCGAATTGGAGGTTATGGTGTTCATGCTGCAAAGGTTTCTCGTACAGGTGTTCCATTTTATTTGGGATATACAATAAAAGATGTTGAAGGTACGGACTGCGTTAAGGATGTGACAATAGGAAAACGTGATGAAGAATTTAAGATTATTCCAGGAACAGAAATTCATTTTGATGTAGATACCGTATGTGTAGCTGTAGGTCTTTCACCAATGAGCCAGCTTTTGAAAATGGCAGGATGCAAGATGGAAGATAATCCTCGCCGAGGTGGACAGGTTCCTGTTGTTGATGACTATGGAGAAACTTCTGTTTCATGTCTGTTTGCAGCAGGTGACGTGAGTGGTATTGAAGAAGCAAGTTCTGCAATGATAAAGGGGCGTATGGCAGGACTTCGGACTGCCTATAAACTGGGATTTACAGATGAAAATACAATGACAAAGATTGAATCATTGTATGATTCTGATTTGAACAGTTTACGGCAGGGAATGTTTGCACCAGAAAACAGGGGTAAGCGTATTGAAAAAACAGAAGAAGGCATACCTGTTTCTGAAAATCTTTTGACAAAGGGGTTCATTGGCGATGATGAAATTGTACGGTTCCCGGGATTTACAAAACAAAAGGGTTTGCATCCTGTAATCGAATGTACCCAAAACATTCCGTGTAATCCCTGTCAGGATTCATGCAAAAAAAACTGCATAAAAATCGGTTCTCGTATTACGGCACTTCCATGTGTTGATGCACAATCTTCATGTATAGGGTGTGGAATGTGCATTGCAAACTGCTCTGGTCAGGCAATTTTTTTAGTAGATGAAGATTTTGAGCCTGGGTATGCAACTGTAACCTTGCCGTATGAATTTTTGCCGCTACCAGAAAAAGGTGAGCATGGCAAAGCTTTGAGCCGAAGTGGACAAGTTTTGTGCGATGCAGAGATTGTTCAGATAAAAAGTTCTCCCGTATTTGACAAGACTCATTTGCTTACAATGAAAGTTCCTATAGGATTTGTTGATGTCGCACGATTTTGGAAACGAGGATAGGGGAATAGTATATGAATGACAGGTTGAGGAATATAGGAGAGTATGTTTCTGCTCCCGATGATGACATGATAATTTGTAGATGCGAGGAAATTACGAAGGGTGAGATTCGTCGAGCTGTGCATGAAGGAATGTGGACAATGCAGGAAATCCGTAGGTATCTTCGTTGTGGCATGGGGTTGTGTCAGGGACAGACTTGCTCTCGTCTGGTAAAAGGAATTGTAGCTGCAGAACTAAAGGTAAATCCTAGTGTGATTAAGCCTGCAACGAGTAGGGGACCAATTCGTCCAACTGAAATGAGCATTCTTGCAATGGAGGAACTGTAATATGCAGACAAAATCCGATGTTATTGTTGTGGGTGCAGGAATTGTCGGAAATGCAACGGCATATTATCTTGCAAAGAAAGGTTTGCGTGTCACTGTATTAGAAGCTTCTGATTTTATTGGTAACGGAGGTTCTTCTAGAAACGGAGGAGGTGTCAGACAGTCTGGCAGAAATCCAAAGGAACTTCCTCTGATGGTATGGGGAGTAAAAAACATTTGGCCGTTTTTGAGCGAAGAACTTGGCGTTGATACTGAATATATGCAAGGTGGAAATTTACGTCTCGGCAAGACTGCCGAGCATATTGCAATTTTGCAGAGACTTGCAGATGGAGCAAAGAAATGCGGTGTCGATGTAAAAATGATTGATGCTGCACAGGTAAAGGAAATCAATCCATACATAAGTGATGAAGTTATTGGTGCATCTTGGTGTCCTACAGATGGACATGCCAATCCACTGATAACAACGCTTGGGTATTATAAAGAGGCACGGAAACTTGGAGTGGACTTCATCACGGGTGCTCCTGTAACTCGCATTAGAACAATGGGCGGTCATGTTGCTGGAGTTGAATCTTGTGAGCAGTTTTTTGACGCACCCTTCGTTGTCGTTGCTGCTGGGTATGAAAGCAATGCGATATTAAAAACCGTAGGCATAAGTATCCCGATGAAGAAGATTGCTCTTTCTTGTCTTGTGACGGAGGCCGAACCACAAATGTTCCGTCAGATGTTGGGAACTGCCATGGCAGATTTTTATGGACATCAGACAAAACATGGCTCTTTTGTTATGGGTGGAACAGATGGATTTGATGAATTCCATTCTCGTGTTGATGATTCGTATCCTCTTGTAGGATCTAGTATGGTTAGCGCTACATGCAGGGGTATTTTGAACTATTTTCCCATATTAAGAGATGCAAAGATTGTTCGCGCATGGGGCGGTTATGGAGACTTCTGTCTGGATGGAGTTGCTACTGTAAGTAAATGTGATGAAGTTCCAGGTTTGTACATTGAGTGTGGATTTACTGGACATGGATTCGGCATTGGTCCTGCTGCTGCATATAATATTGCTCAGCTCATTGCAGAAGGTTCTTGTAATGCCGATATTAGCTCTTTGCATTATAACCGTTTCAGACCATTAAAATAAAAGAATTTTCTGAAAACTTCAATCCTTTGAGGAGCCTACATTCTCTTGACAGCGAGAAAAAAATCGGCTATCATTTTTTTCATGCAATGGCGCATCCAAAGTCTACATGCTTTGGATGCGCTTTTTTTTGTGGTTGTGTATATGAAAGATAAAACTGAACTCATGTCTATTCAGCCGTATTTTGTGTTGGATGCTGATAATTTTTGCCAGAGGGTACTTTTTCAGAATGGTATTTCGCATTTTTTCAGCTTCTGCAATTCTTCAGATTCTGATATTACAGTAAAACTGTTTGTGGACGGCTGTAGTAATATTATCTTTGAATACGGTATAGATAATGATGGCGGATTGACAGTTAGAAGTCATTTTATTGGCAGTATAATGGAACCTCGGAGTTTTTGCGTTAGAAAAGGCTGTGAGTATTTCTGTGCCCGTTTACAACCTAGTGCTGCGGGGGTCATAAAAGAAATTTGTGCAAAGGAGTCTATTGGAAAAATAGTAATTCTTGATGAGTTTCCTTCTATGAAAGAATTTTGTCTTGCAATGAGAGAACAGAAAGATTTTGATTCTCGCATGAAGACATTTCTAGATTATTATGGGAAGCTTGTGCAAAAAGAAGATGAACAGTCTCGTACAGAACTTTTTAGACAGATAGCAGACATTATTGTTCAACATAGAGGAATGATAAAGGTTTGTGAACTTGAAAAGCTTTCTGGATATTCATCCCGTTATATAAACCTTATCTTTGATAATGAGCTGGGCTTCAGTGCGAAACAGCTGTGCATGAGCGTAAAGTTTCAGTTCTTATTGAATGATCTTAACTGTGGTACATCTCACTCGTTTACAAATCTTTCTTCTGAATACAAGTTTTATGATCAGTCACATTTTATTCATGAGTTTAAGAATTGCACGGGAACAACACCTTCTGAATATGCTTTAGAGGTCTCTGAAAAAAAATATGCACAGAATATTATGAATGTGTAGGAAATGTGCAATAGAAAAAAAAAGTGTTCCGATTTTTACAAGAAGTTTTGTTGGCATAATGGTAGAGTATAGTATCAAAAGATTGTGAAGCAGCAAAGGCGCTGAGGTTTTCAAAGTTGAAAACTTCAGCGTCTTTTTTTGCTTCAAGGAGTATATGTATGAAATATCCAAAGATTGACTTCCTGTATTTAAGTGAAGAAGACATGATTGCTGCTGGTGTAAAGGATATGAACGCCTGCATTGAAGCAATGGAAGAAATGTTTAAGCTTTTAAAAGCTGGCAACTATCGCATGGGAGGTGCAAATGGAAATTCTCATGGATGCATGGTTACATTTCCAACGACATCGCCGTTTCCTGAAATGCCGGTAGATGGTCCAGATCGTCGCTTCATGGCAATGCCCGCATATCTTGGAGGTCAGTTTGATATGGCAGGAATGAAGTGGTACGGATCTAATGTTGAAAATCGCGAAAAAGGATTGCCCCGTTCAATTCTTATGCTGACTTTGAATGATAAAGAAACGGGTGCCCCATTGGCCTATATGAGTGCAAACATTTTGTCTGCATATAGGACTGGAGCTGTTCCAGGGGTTGGCTTTAAATATTTTGCTCCTGAAAATGCGTCTGTTGCAGGCATCGTGGGACCCGGTGTCATGAGTAAGACAGCTCTTGCTGCAATTATTGCTGCAAGACCGACAGTAAAGACCGTAAAGATAAAAGGCCGTGGCAAGAAATCCCTTGAATCATTTATAGCCTCTGCAAAAGTAGATTATCCTCAGGTAGATTTCACTGTCGTAGAAAGTATAGAAGAAGCAACCCGTAGCAGTGATATTGTATATGTAAGTACTTCTGTTCCTACTGGTAATCTTGATGAATACCCATACATCAAAGAAGAATGGATACAAAAAGGGGCAATCATCTGTACTACTGCCTCACTGCGTTTTGATGATGACTTCATAATAAATCGTGCACGAAATGTGGCTGACAACATCAAACTGTACGAAGCCTGGGAAGAAGAGTATAAACCTAATGCGTACAATACAATTCCTATTCCTGCTGTTCGTGTTGAAGATTTGATTGCTGACGGAAAAATGCAGAAAGATAGAATAGACGACTTGGGAGATGTGCTTTCAGGAAAAATTCCTGTACACAGGGATAAGGATGAAATTGTTGTATATTCCGTTGGTGGAATGCCAGTAGAAGACGTTGCGTGGGGAACAATCGTGTATCGCAATGCTCTTGCAAAAGGAATAGGTACAAAGTTGAATCTGTGGAACAAGCCGTACATGGTTGTGTGATTCTGTATCATTTACAACTGAAACAGGGGGTGTCATTATGGAATTCTGTAGAGTAGAAGTTATAACGGGAATCTCAAAAATCTCAGCCTTGCAAAAGGCTCTGGGGCGATTTCGTATTTCAGGCATGACTGTGTACCAAGTACTGGGGTGTGGTGTCCAGCGTGGTACACAGGAATTTGAAATTGATGAAAGAAAGGATATTCAACTGCTTCCAAAAGAAGTTGTCATGATTGTCCTTCCCAGTGAAGAAGTTCTTGAACTTATCGAATTCTTAAAAAAGGAATTGTATACAGGACATATAGGTGATGGAAAAATCTTTGTAAGCAACATAACGAATATTGTCCGTGTCCGTACGGGTGAAGAAGGTATGGATGCTTTGCTGTCGGGGGAAAAATAATGAAAAGGGTAAACTATTCTTCGGGAGCACCGTTGGAACAGAAAATGGGATACTCTCGTGCTGTACGGATTGGAGAGTTTATCTTTGTCGGGGGAACAACCTCTGTACAGCCGGATGGTTCTGTTTATGGCGATGGTGATTCGTATGCACAGGTGAAATACATTTTGGAAAAGCAAATTGCACTCGTTGAGCAGGCGGGAGGAAGAAAGGAAGATGTGTATGAAATTCGCATGTTTTGGACTCCTGCTTTTGACAAATCTGGTATGAGGGCATATACGGAGTTGTTTCATGATGTAATGCCTTTGTGCACTGCTGTTACAATTTCTTCGTTGAACAGACCTTCTCAACTTGTAGAAATTGAAATGGCTGCAGCTGTCCATGCAGAACTCTCATGACTTGAAATAAAAAGGAGGTTTTATGCCGATCAAAGAACTGAAACTCGGACTTGGAAGTGTCATAGCTACAGGAGTTGGGCTGATTGTAGCTACAAGTTGTCTCTTGTCCATTGGTCAAGGAGCAAGTACAATAGGTACTCCGTTTATAATCAGCATGTCTCTTGCCTGTGCGTTTAATATACTGACAGCTCTTTCTATCTGTGAATTAAACGCCCTTATGCCTAACATATCAGGAGGTATGGCTCAGTTTACACTTGCCAGCTGTGGACCTCTGATTACAATTGTGACAAACATGGGAGGGTTTCTGTGTTGTCAAGTCATTTTAGGCAGTTCAGAGGCTTCCATGTTTGGCAATACGTTAAGTCAGGTTTTGCCAAAGATTCCAATTTCAGGGGCAACATATTCAATTGTAATGATTGTTTTACTGTGCATTTTGAATTTACGTGGAGTTGACATGTTTGCAAAGATTCAGAATGTTGTGGCGTATGGTCTGACAGTTTCTCTTGTTATAATGGGAATTTTGGGGGTCATAAAAGTGAATCCTTCATCTGTAGTTGAGCAACCGTCTGTACTTTCTTCCCAAATAGGCGATGTATTTTCTCTTTTAGGATTGTCTTTCTTTCTGTTCATTGGTGTGGAATTCATTGTTCCTATTGCTCCTGAAGTAAAAAATGCTCGCAAAGTTGTTCCTTTAGGAATGGTATTGAGTCTTGTGATTATTCTTGTAATGCAGATTCTTATTACTTTGGGATTTAAGAATTATACGGCATGGGGAGAACTCTCTCAAAGCACCATTCCTCATGTTCTGTATGGAACTGCCCTTTTGGGAAAGACTGGAACAGTTTGGATGAGCATCGTTTCAATTCTTGCTGTCGTGAGTTCCGTAAATACAATCATGTTTGGAATTCCACAGCTCTGCTATGGTATGGCGAAGATTGACTTGCTTCCAAAATTCTTTATGCGAAAAAACAGTCGGGGAAATCCATACATTGGCTTGATTCTGGTAACACTTGCATTGTCCATAATCAATGCGACAGGGCTCAGTTCAAGCGAAAAACTCGTGTTTCTTATAAATACAGGATGTGTGTTCTGGATTTTCTGCTATGTAATGGTTCATATAGATGTAATCATTTTGCGCTATAGAATGCCGAATGCACCTCGCACGTTTAAGTTGCCTTTCGGAATAGCAATTCCTGTTGTTGGAATTGCCGGAAATATGTACATGATATGGAACATTGCTCCTGATTCAAGAAACCGTATTGTAATATTTGGAATCTTTGGTGGAGTCTCGCTTCTCCTTTCTGTGTACGCATTCTTCTGGGTAAAGTTCAGAATGAATAAGCCCTTCTTTAAGCCGCTTGCAATTAAGGATGTAATGGCAATGGATACTGATTTGTATCAGATACGTCACTATCCGATTCTTGCAAAAAAGTTTCATATTGAAGCAACCCCTGATGTTGTTGCCGTAAGTGCGGAAACAAACACTGGTACACGGCCTGATTTGGATGATGCATGAATATTTTTGACATATTAGGACCTGTTATGGTTGGGCCTTCCAGTTCTCATACAGCTGGTGCTGTGCGAATGGGGTATGTTGCTCTAAAACTTCTAAAGGACAAACCTGTGTATGCCAGCATAGAATTGTTCGGTTCATTCGCTGCAACTGGCAAAGGACACGGAACTGACCGTGCCCTTGTTGCAGGTTTGCTTGGAATGAAAAGTGATGACATCCGGATACCATACAGTCTTAATATTGCTCATGATGAAGGTCTGCGTGTGTTTTTTGAATATCCTGAAAACAATGGAGTTCAGACTGCTGATTTTCACCAGGGTGATATGCACCCGAATACGGCTGTTTTTAACTTGCAGGGAGAACACGGCAGAAAACTTTGCATGCAGGCTTCTTCCATTGGCGGTGGAAGAATTATGGTAAACAAGATAGACGGCATTACTGTAAACTTTTCTGGAGAAATGCATACTCTGATTGTTCACAACTATGACATCCCTGGTCATGTTGCCGCCGTAACAAATCTTTTATTTGAAAACAAAATAAATATTGCCACAATGAATTTGTATCGTGTTGGACGCGGTGCTTATGCTGTAATGGTTTTGGAAACGGATCAGAGTGTTGATGAAAAAATTGTCTGCGATATTGAGAAAATAAAAGGTATAATAAAAGTAACTTATTTTGACGGAGAACAATAATGGCTTTTAAAACACTCAAAGAAATTGCAGATTATGCCATTGCAGAAAACCTTCCATTTTGGAAAGCAGTATTAAAAGATGATTGCGAAGAAAATGGAACTGACCAAAAAAGTTCCGTTGAAAAAATGGCTCACCTTTGGGCAGTCATGCTTGATACTGTAAAAAATTATAATCCCGATGAAGTCTCTGCCAGTGGTTTGAGTGGAACTGATGGTGAAAAATTTGCCCGCTACGCATCTGAGAATAAATCATTATTTGGAAGTCCTGTATCTGAAATGATAAGTGTTGCAATTAAAACTGCAGAAGCCAATGCCTGTATGCACCGCATTGTTGCATGCCCTACAGCTGGTTCTTGTGGGGTTGTACCTTCTGTGTTTATTCCTCTATTTAAAAGCGGTGCTGCTACAGAAGAAGATTGCATTCACGCACTTTTTACGGCTGCAGGCATTGGAAAAATCATAGCTATGAATGCAAGCATTTCTGGAGCAGAAGGTGGGTGTCAGACAGAAATAGGTTCTGCATCTGCAATGGCAAGTGGTGCATTGGTTGAAATGCGAGGTGGAACTCCAGAGCAGATTGTTGCAGCCGTAGGTTTTGCACTTCAAAATTTAATGGGACTTGTGTGTGACCCTGTTGGCGGACTTGTAGAAATTCCATGTGTAAAGCGTAATGTTATTGGATGTGTGAATGCTGTGTCGTGTGCAGAAATGTCTCTTGCAGGAATTTGTGTCAGAATTCCTGCTGATGAGACTGTTTGTGCAATGGCAGCTGTAGGAAGAGCTATGAATGTTGATTTACGCGAAACAGGACGAGGCGGTCTTGCAGCAACTCCTTCTGCTCTGAGTATTGTTCATAGATAATTATCCAATGTAAAAAAAATATGTTTCTTTCCTCGTAACCTTTGCATTCTTTTATCTTTTTTTGTTAGGGAGACACATTAAGTCTATGAATGTATTCAAACGTATTTTTGTAAATGTCAGGGAATCTGTTGTAAGGTTTCCTGTAAGCCTGTTGCTTGGCATTGCCTGTTCTGTAATTGCATCAATCCTTGTCATTGGGAATGTAAAAGAGCCTGTTGAAAAAATCCTTATATCATATTTGAAAGCTGGTTCGTGGGGCATTGTATTTTCTGTTTTTGTGCAGCTGCTTTTGGAACGCTTTGTTGCATTTAAAAAGCTTTCGCATGCGACTGTTCTGTATACAGTTTTTCAGGCAGTAGCTCTTGTGTTCTGCCTTGTTCCTATGCGCATTCTGTTTAATTCAGAAAGTGTTTTTACATGGATATGCTATTTTGGAACCTTGTTTGCATTAATTTTAGGCGTGTTTTTTCTGCTTAAATTCATTCAGGGAGAAAAACTTCTTGCCTATACAATTTCCTATTCATTTTCAATAGCATCCATTGCTTCCTGCTGTATAGGCATCGGCTCTACAATCATTGCAATGGCAATTGAAAAACTCATATTAAAAGCAGAAAGTTTTAATGAAAACATCTATATAGTAATCTGGACTTGCTCTTTCTTTATATTTGCCATACAGTTTTTTATTGCATATTTTTCACGCAAAGATGAATTTGTAATTCCGAAGGCTGTTACGGTTATTTATTTTTACATCTTGTTTCCTTTGTATGCAATCCTTCTTCTGGTTCTTTATGTCTACATCGTTCAGAGCGTTGTGTTAGGAAGCATGCCTCACATGAACTGGTTTGTTTCCCTTGCAACAGCAGTGTTCATTGCTTTATGGTTTGCGTTCAAGCCTTTTGAAAACAAAATTACTAAGTTTCTTTACAAGGCAGGTGCTTATTTCTTAATGCCACTTGTTCTTATTCAATGGATAAACTTTATTCAGAGAATTAATGCTTACGGTTTTACAACTACACGTGTGGCAAGCCTGTACTATATTATTTTCAGCACTGCATTTTTGATTCTTTCTGCAATAAAGTGTGGAAAATATAATTTTCATGCAATATGGGTGCTTGCTGTAATCTTTCTTGTCGCATCTATTACACCTCTTAACATAAAACGCATGGCATTAAAAAGCCAGATGTCAAGGATTGAAAAAATATTCAAGGCGCACAATTTATTCAAAGACGGCAAGGTTGTTCCTGCTTCAAAGGAAAGTGAATTTTCAGACGAAGAAAAAGAGCAGATTCTGGAAAGCTTCAGTAGCTTTGATCTTTATACAAAAGACGTAAAAATTCAACGTATTGTCAGCATTCTTGATTACGAAGGTTTTGATGATGCTAACTGGGGAGATTTTGAACTGTTTAAGCATAACTTCGGTTTTGAAAGAAAATCTTCATATTTAAAGAATAATAGTAATTATATATCTTTTTGTGCCTCTGAAAATCTCGTATATGATGTTTCGGCATACAAAAAAATGTCAGCATTTGACGGTTATAAAAAGGGAGGAAAAGTCTTTGCAAAAACTGAATTTGGCGATGTTGATATTACAAATTTTATAGCTGAGCAAAAAAAATCAAATTCGTTAGAGGATAGAAAAGAGCCATTGTATTATGTGGCTCCTGATGGAATTGAACTTTATTTTGTACGCATGAGTTTTTGGGAAGATGAATTTGATTATCCAGATGATCGTAAATACTTCAATTGTTCCGGTTATGCATTCCTAAAATAAAGATTTTACAGCAGTTATGGCTATGACTGCTGCTGCAACCAGCCTTAAACCTGTACCTGTTACGAACCCCAGAAAGGAGTAGCAGGCAGAGTTTAAGGCTTTTTTTATGTTTGTGCTGTCATGAAGCATTTCGCCAATAAAAGCCCCGATGAATGGTCCTAGGAATATCAACACAATCTGTCCTGTGAACATTCCTGCAAAAACTCCTATTGTAGAACCCCAGCTGCCAGCTTTTGAGCCACCCGATTTCTTTGTAAAATAAGATGGAACTAGGTTGTTTACTATCTCGACGGCAACGCATACTACCGCAAAGATTATGATATGCATCCAGGTAAGCGATGAAAATGAAGCAAAAGAACTGACTAACATTCCTGCCCAGCACAGTGGCGTGCCAGGAAGTCCGGGGATGATGCATCCAATAATTCCCACAATAAAAAGCATGGCTGCTGCTATGATGAGTGCTATGTTTACGACTGTCATTATTAATTCTCCCTGACAAGATTCCATGAAGTTCTGTAAAATTCTTCAATTGCCCTTATCATCAGTGCAGGATCTTTTGCACCGGCACTTTCGTAAGGGGAATGCATTGCCCACTGGGCAAGACCAATGTCCACGCAAGGAATTGAAACCTGACTTCCGCTTATGTTGCCGAGAGTTGAATCTCCTGCCATGTCAGAGCGGTTTGTGAATGTCTGATATGGAACCCCTGCATTTTCACATATCTGCTTGAAGAGTGCCGCACTGAATGCATCTGTTGTGTATTTTTGTGCCGCATTGAATTTTATTACAGGGCCTTTGTTTACCACAGGTCTGTTTACAGGATCTGCAACAGATGTGTAATTAGGATGCACTGCATGTGCATTGTCCGCACTTATCATGAAGCTTTGTGCCAGAGCCGTGTAAAATTGTTCGTCTGTTCTTTTTAGTCCTGCGTTTATTCTGTTGAGGGTATCTTTTAAGAAAGTTGATGCAGCCCCTTGCTTTGTCTGACTGCCTACTTCTTCATTGTCAAATACACAATGCACAGTGCAGTAACTGTCGTTTTGTGAGCTTATAAAAGCTTTGAATGTTGTCCATGCACATTCTAGGTCGTCCAGCTGTGCTGAGGCAATGAATTCATCGTCTGCACCCCAGAATGTGCCGGGAACTCTATTGTATAAAAACAGGTCTGCACTCAAAATGTCTTTTTCTTGCACCCCTGCTGATTCTGCAACTGTCTGCATGAGCTTTTTGTTAGAAGATGTAACTGTGTACACAGGCAGCAGTTCTTGCTGCACGTTATATTTCTGTCCGTCATTTGCGTTTCTGTTCATGTGTATTGCAAGGTTTGGAATTATAAGAAGGTCTTTATTTACGTTTACAAGTTTTTGTACAAGCCCTATTGTTCCGTCTTTGTTCTGCCCCCTGCATATAATTCTTCCTGCAACTGATAGTGGCCTGTCAAACCATGGTGCACACAACATGCCGCCATATTTTTCGATATTGAGGGCTGTGTATTCGCCGGATTTAATCTCTTCGTTTTCTTTTATCTTAAAAGATGGAGAGTCGCTGTGCGATGCTGTAATGGAAAATCCCTTGAATTCGGCTGTAGGGGGAATCTTGAATGATACTATGGAAGAACTGTTTCGTGTAGTAAAATAGTTTTTTCCTGCTTCAAGGTGCCACTCGTCTTCTTCTTTTAATTCCGTAAATCCTTTTGCCATAAGAGTTTCTGCAAAGTTGTGCACGGCATGAAAACAGCTCGGACTTTTCTGTATGAAGCGGAGCATGTTTTCTGCCGTTTTTTTATAGGTGTGCGTCTGTGAGTTTATTTCTTTCATATCTCTGATTATAACGCATAATGAATGTTTTGTTCTTGAAAAACAGACTATATAATACTATAATGAGTAAAAAATGATGTTTTCCATAAAGAAAAAGCTTGTTTACCTTTTGGTTGTCTGTGTTTTTTTGACAGCAGTTATTTTGGGTGGCATAGGACTGTTTAAGGTAACGAGCGTAATCAATCAAAAATCGCATAGTGCTCTTACGCTTGTTGGTTCTGCAGAAAAGCAGCGCCTGAATGTCATTATCAGCAATTTGGAGCAGTCCGTGAATTATTTGGAAGACATTACGATAGGCCACATTACGGATGTAAATGCCCTTGTTCAGGATGAAGCGTACCGCAATTCCATCACGAAAGAACTTGAGTATCTGGCGTACAGTCTGGTGACAAACACCAATTTTGCCATGTCTTGCTATTTGCGTTATAATCCTGAGCTGTTTTCGCCTACGGAAGGTTTTTTCTGGTTGAAATCATCATCTCAGTCTTTCATGCCTGAATCGTGTACGGACATATCAAAATATGATGCAGATGATATTGGACATGTGGGGTGGTATTACATACCGGTCAGTCGGCAAACTCCGACATGGATTGTTCCCTATTATAATGAAAACGTCGGCATCTATATGGTTTCGTATGTTGTTCCTGTATATGTAAGGAATAAGCTGGTATGTGTTGTCGGTATGGACGTTGATTTTTCCTACATTGTACGCGAAATAGACGAAATCAATCCGTATAAAACAGGATACGCGTATATGCTGGATCAAAAGGAAACGGTTATCTATCATAGAGATTACAAGTTTGGTTCAACAGTTCAAACAGAAGAAGATTCCCTTGAAGAAATGTTCATTCTGTCAAATGGATGGCATCTTGTGACTGCTGTTCCCAAAAAGGAAATCAGTACCGAAAAGCGGCAGATTCTGCCCTTCATGATTATTGCGACTCTTATTGTTGGCTTCATCTTCATTGTCATAGCTGTTTATAGCGTTGCACACGTCATTAATCCGCTGCTTGAATTGAATGGAGCCATCAAGGAAATTGCTGCCGACAATATGGACATCAACATTTCCTGCACTTCGAACGATGAAATCGGTATGCTTGCTGAAAACTTCAGGAAGGCAATTCAAAAGCTTCCGACCTATATGTATACCGATGCCCTGACCGGCATTAAGAATTCCGCTGCATACAAGCGCTCTGTCTCTGATTATGAGTCAAGGATTGCATCTCGATCCATGACGGAGTTTGCAGTCCTTGTGTTTGACGTAAACAACCTTAAGACGACAAATGACAGGTATGGACATGAAGCCGGCAACAAGCTGATAGTGACGGCATCGTCTTTTATTTGTCATTCATTCAAATCAAGTCCGGTCTTTAGAATTGGAGGCGATGAATTTGTTGCCGTTCTACAGAACTCTGATTATGAGCACAGAAATGCCCTCATACAAGCGTTTGATATGGCAATGTTCAACGAAAAAATTGAATTGCCTGCGGTAATGCTCAACCTTTCGATTGCCAGAGGACTTGCAGTATATGATGCTTCTGTTGACAATACGTATGCGGATGTATTCAAGCGTGCTGATGATGCTATGTACGAAAATAAAAATAAAATGAAAGGGGTTTTGAAATGAAGGAAATTTCCTCTTTGTTGGGGTACCGCGAGGGCATAAAGGTGGTTGATGCAACCCTGCGAGATGGTGGTCTGGTAAACGATTTTTACTTTACGGATGATTTTGCACGGGCATTGTATCAGGCAAACTGCGATGCTGGTGTTGATTATATGGAAGTCGGCTATAAGGCATCGAAAAAAATCTTTGACGTTGAAAAGTTCGGTAAATGGAAATTCTGCAATGATGACGATATTGTTTCCATTATTGGTACTAATGCCGAAAAAAAGGTGAAGCTTGCCGTCATGGCAGACGTTGGACGTTGTGACTACAAGGAAGATATTCATGACAGGGGAAACAGTCCCATTGATGTTGTTCGGGTTGCCTGTTATGTCCACCAGATGCCGACTGCAATAGACATGATTGAAGATGCAAAGAAAAAAGGCTACGAAGTGACTTGCAACATCATGGCAATTTCTACTGCGCAGGAAGGTGATATCCGCGTTGCTCTAGACATGTTGGGAAGGTCTCCTGTTGACGTCATTTATATTGTTGATAGCTTTGGTTCTTTGTATCCTGAGCAGATTGCACGAATTGTTGCACTGTATAAGGAATATGCTGACCGATATGGCAAAAAACTGGGCATCCATGCCCATAACAATCAGCAGCTTGCCTTTGCAAACACGATAGAAGCTGTTGGCGATGGGGTAGACTGGCTTGATGCAACGTACAACGGCATGGGACGCGGTGCCGGCAACTGTTCAATGGAAAACCTTATGGGGCTGTTACGCAATCCTAAGTACAGCATCTATCCAGTGCTAACGTTCATCGAAAAGGAAATGTCAAAGCTGAAAAAGGATGGCATTGTCTGGGGCTATGATCTTCAGTACCTCATAACAGGCATTCTGAACCAGCATCCTCGCATGGCCATTGCGTTTACAAAAGACAAACGCGGTGACTATGCTTCATTCTATAATGAAATGCTTGCCCTTGAATAACCTTTGGAGACTAGGGCTTTTTAGGGGACATAAATATGGGAGACTGCCCGGAAACAGCACTTTTTTCTTATTTTCCGAGCAGTCTGTCATGCACTATTCTTCGATTGAGTGCGTTTGAATGTACGTAAAAAGCTTGTTCATCTGAAGCAGGAATGAAAGTCTGTCGTTTGTGGTAATGGAGTTTTCCGTTGAACGGGCTGCAATTTCCTGTACCTGCTTGATGTTGGCTTCTTCGACTTCCTTTGTAGATCGTACTATGTTTTCCTGATTCTGCTTCATGCTCTGATACATTGATTCCGTGTCGCGGGCATTGTTTTGCGAATCTTGCTTTATGTCCTCCAGAGATTTGCTGGAAGTCTGTGTAAGCTCCTTAATCTGTGTCAGAAAGTCATCGTATTGGGAATTTCCCTTGATGACCGTTCCAATCCGTGTGCTTAAATCTTCGATGTGATGGGTAATGTCCTCGGATGTTGTCCGTGTCTGTTCTGACAGTTTTTTTACTTCGTTTGCAATGATTCTGAATCCTGCCCCGGCACTTCCTGCGTGTGCGGCTTCAATGGAGGCATTGAACGAAAGCAAGTTTGTCTGGTCTGAAATGTTTTGGATGTTTTGGACAAAGCCCCTGATTTTCTTGATGAATTCTTCAAGTTCCTTCATCCTTTGATCCATCTCCCGTCGCTTTACTTGAATCTCTTCCATTTTTTTGTTCAGCTCTTCAAACTGTGATGAAATGGAGTCAATCTTTCGGGAACTGTTGGTGATTGAGTCGAGTATGTTGTGGGTTGTATCTTCGATTGATTGGCTGGTTCTTGAAAAAGCTTGCAATGCATCCGTCTGCTTTTTAAAGATGCCGTCTTCAGATGTAAGGCTGTCCAAGTATGCCTTAAGGAATGCTGCATCTTCATTGTCGTGGGTGGCAAGATCCGTGAGGACTTCGGTTATGTCAAAGCCTGCTTTTACAAGTGTCTGTTTTGTATATGTTTTTTCCATTCTCAGTCCTCTTTACGCTTCAATTACAAGTGCAAGCAGCGTCTGGTTGAAATTCAGGTGGTCTTTCTGCTCTCCGTAGCTTGAAAAGCCACAGAATGCAGGAAAGTATTTCTGCCATGCTTCGGCAATCTTTCCCGTTAGGTGTTGCTGTTCAAATCCAATGGTGCGCAAAATGCAGTTTATGAGGATGACACATCCTGGATTCGCAATTTCATGTTGGAATTCGCGTCCTGTTTTTTCTGCAATAGCTACTGCATCCAAAGGATTCATCAGTTCTACTTCTGAATTGGGAAGTACGCGGCAATACATTGCAATTGAGCCGTTTGCATTAAAGTTTGCAATGGATGAGATGAATACATCATCGCCATACGAACGGCCCATCGGGTGCGAAAGTACGGCTTTTGATGCTTCTGATTCTGAAATGCCAAGTGCCTGTGCGTACATGCGCTTTGGGTTTTGTTTGTTTATGGTATTGACAGTTCTTGTCTCGATGTTTACGTCTGAAAGCCGAAGTCTTTTTCCTGATGGAGTAAAAATGTTTTCCCTTTTTATGATGAATTTTTTCTGTGTTTTAAAGAACAGAACCGCAGCACCGTGAGATACAACTTCTCCGTTGTAGCTTACGTATGTCTGCTTGAACTGCAAGTCATCACCGGCAGAACCTCCTGCAATGACAAACTCCCTGTCGCCTATGACTGCATTCAGGAGTGCGAGAGATGATTCTTCTGCATTGCACAGTCCGTTTATGAAGGTAAGTGCAAAGCAGTCTTTGTTTGCTCCTGTACGATGCAGTGAAATGCCGACTTTGCGTGCTGCATCTTCTATTTTTGCTTTATGGACGATGGGAAACTGGTCTGTATCGTCAATAACGACACCAGAAACTTTTGTAGAAGAGTCTGAAATCGTGGTAACGACAAGTGATTTTTTTGAAAATCCCTTGGTGGTTATTTCTCCCGAAGTACTTGTGCCTAATACGTGGCTTCGTGGAAACAGTTCCTGCATCTTTTGAGCGAGCGTTGGAAAATCATAGCAGATGCTGGCAAAAAAAATGACGGCAGTATACGAGTGGCTTCCCTTGAGCTGCGACATGATTTCTTTGAGCGCCGCATCAAGATTTTGATTGGAAGAGATTGCTATCTCCTGTACCATGTAAAACTCCTTGGTTGATTGATTGTAGAAACTTTTTGTTACGGAAACATAAACTCTTCTTTTTTTGTATCGGCTTTTAGTAGTATGAACTTGCTATCTTTTTGCTTTTGCATTGATTGCAGCGGATAGAGAACGGTGCGTAGGGCGACAAAAAAGCCCTGTCATCTTGTAGAAAAGATGTACAGGGCTTGAAACAGTTCTTGGATGTTTGCTAGAATTTCTTTCCGAGTACAAGGCGTACGATGAAAATCAAGAGACATGCTCCTGCGACTGATACAATGAATCCTGCAAGACCGCCAGCCGTAATGCCAAGCAAACCTGCAAGCCAGTGTCCGAGAGCTGATCCGACAATACCCAAGAGACAGCTCATCCAGAAACCGTGGGCACTCTTCATGAACAGGCATGCCAGCCACCCTATGAATGCTCCTATTAAAATCTGAATGATGAGTGCTACTAATGAAGTCATAAAATGTAATCTCCTTTACAAAGTTGTTATCTCTGCAAATATTCTAGCATAAATATTCATTTTTTGGTATAGTTTTGTTACCATTTATTTTCACAAGAGGTACATATATGGCATCAATTTCATGGAATAACCTGGACAAACTGGAAAGTTTTAAGAAGCTTCAGTCCCTGAAAGGTAGCGTTTCTGTTGCTAAAGAGTTGGAAGGTGCAGGCGGTGCATCCCGTGTAGCAAAATATACAATTCCGATGGGTGGCGGACTTACATACAATTATGCCGCAAAGCAGGTAAACGATCAGCTTATAAGCGTATTCAAGAACCTTGTAGAAGAAGCTCAGCTTTTGGAAAAATATGAGGCACTGTATAACGGTGATGTCATTAATACTGGTGAAAAACGCATGGTTTTGCACCAGCTTACTCGTGGACAACTTGGCAACGATGTCACTGCCGATGGCGTAAACAAGAGAAGTTTCTACGTTGACCAGCAGAAAAAGATTGCTGATTTTGCAGAAAAAGTTCATACTGGCAAGCTTTTGAATGAAAAGGGCGAGAAATATACTACAGTATGCCAGATTGGTATCGGTGGTTCTGACCTTGGTCCCCGTGCCATGTATCTTGCTCTTGAAAACTGGGCTAAGGCAAACAATACGTTCAAGATGGATGCTCATTTTATTTCAAATGTCGATCCTGATGATGCAGCATCTGTCATTGCATCCCTTGATGTAGCAAAAACAATTTTCATTCTGGTGTCTAAGAGCGGTACTACTCTTGAAACTCTTACAAACGAGTCTTTCGTAAAGAACTTTATAAAGGATGCAGGGCTTGATCCGTCAAAGCACATGATTGCCGTAACAAGCGAGACTTCTCCTTTGGCAAAGAGTCCTGACTATCTTGCAGCATTCTTTATGGATGACTACATTGGCGGTCGTTATTCTTCTACATCTGGTGTTGGTGGGGCAATTTTGAGCCTTGCATTTGGTGCTGACGTATTTGCACGTTTTTTGAAGGGTGCAGCTGAAGAAGACAAGTGTGCTACAGAAAAGGACATTACAAAGAATGCAGCCCTTATGGATGCAGTAATCGGTGTTTATGAGCGCAACGTGCAGGAGTTTCCTGCAACTGCAATCCTTCCATATTCACAGGCTCTTTCTCGATTCCCTGCTCACTTGCAGCAGCTGGACATGGAATCTAACGGAAAGAGCGTAAACCGTTTTGGTGAAAAGCTTGGTTATGTAACTGGTCCTGTTATTTTTGGTGAGCCAGGAACAAACGGACAGCATTCATTCTATCAGCTTTTGCATCAGGGTACAGATATCATTCCATTACAGTTCATTGCATATCAGCAGAATCAGACAGGAAAGGATATTGACATTCAAGGCTCAACAAGTCAGACAAAACTCTGTGCAAACGTTGTTGCCCAGATTATAGCCTTTGCCTGTGGCAAGAAGGATGACAATCCGAATAAATTCTTTGCAGGGGAAAGGCCTTCAAGTTTGATTTACGGCAAGCAAGTAACTCCAGAGTCTTTAGGTGCTTTATTGGCACACTATGAAAACAAAGTCATGTTCCAGGGCTTCTTGTGGAACGTAAACAGTTTTGATCAGGAAGGCGTTCAGCTTGGTAAGGTTCTTGCAAAGACTGTTCTTTCTGGCAAGATGGATGGTGCCCTTAAGGCATTTGCGGACTTGATGATAAAATAGACGCGCTTTTTGAAGCGTTGCTTTGTAATGCACAGGCTTTGCTTTCAAGCCTTGTGCATTACAATTGTTGCCTATGTGCATGTTCCGTTATAATCAGATCTTCGAGCGTTTCAAACAGAATTTCAGGTTCTATAGGTTTTGAAAGGTGTGCATTTAACCCTGACTGAAGGCTATTCTGCATGTCTTCGTCAAATGCATTGGCTGTTAAGGCTATGATGGGAATGTTCTTTGCATCATCTGTGTCCATTTTGCGAATTGTACGGGTAGCTTCCAGCCCATCCATTTCCGGCATGCGTATGTCCATTAAGATTGCATCGAAATAGCCTTCTGGATGCGAAGAAAATGCTTCTACGGCTTGTTTTCCATTTTTAACGTGTACTGTCTCAACTCCACGTACGTCTAGAATCATCTGCAGTATCTCTGCGTTTATGTCGACATCTTCGGCAATGAGTATTCGTTTGCCACGCAGATCAGCATACTCATTGTTTTTGCTTTCATCTTGTAAAGATGTTTCTTTTTCACTCTTTACTTCTATGGTGGCATTTTTTTCTTTGCAGTCTTCCATCGTTATGGTAACAGTAAACGTCGTTCCTGTGTTTTTTTCGCTTTCAACTTGAATGTCGCCGTTCATCATGTCTACAATGCTCTTTGTTATGGACATTCCAAGCCCCGTACTGCCATAGTTTGTCTTTAGGGAATAATCTTCCAAACTGAACGGCTCAAATAGTTTTGGAAGATATTCCTTGCTCATTCCGATACCTGTATCTTTTACCGTAAACAGGAATACAGTCTTTCCCTCGTAATGGCGGACTCCTTCGGTCGTAAAAACAATAGAGCCCCCTTTAGGAGTAAACTTTACGGCATTCCCCAAAATGTTTATGAGTACTTCCATCAGCTTCATTTCATCGCCAATGTAATACTCTCCATTGCTGCCTGTCAGTGACCAGTACCATGACAATCCCTTGTCGTTGCACTGTGCTCCTATCATTATGTTTATCTGTTCCAAAAGCTTTGGCAGTGAGAACGTTTCATGCCGCAATATCATTTTGCCAGACTCTATGCGGCTCATGTCCAGAATTTCGTTTATGACGTTCAAAAGATGTTCTGCAGATGTTCCGATTTTTTCCAGATAGTCGCGTGTTGTAGACGGTAATTCCTGATTGTTCAGTGCAAGTCTGTATAATCCGATGATTGCATTCATTGGAGTTCGTATCTCATGACTCATGTTGGAAAGGAATATGGTTTTTGCCTTGTTTGCACTTTCTGCAGCTGAAAGGGCGTTACTCAGTGCATTGCTTTGCTGTAGTGCCCTTCGCGTTTCTTCGTCTACATCGGAAAATCCTATGCAAACCTCATGGACAGGAGCATCTTCTTCGCTTTCTGTCTGCTTTAAGGCTGCCAGACGTACCATTTCGTAGCATTCCTGACCATTGCGGTTGACTGTATATAAAAAGGATGAAGTCCTTTCTTTTTCAAGCTTTTGCTTCATTTCGTCAAGACTCATGAAATGGATGAAGTCATTCCGATATTTTTCAGTAACATATATCTGTGCATAGGAAACCATGGCTTTTTCATATTCAAAATACTCATCTTGTTTGCGTCCGTGGGACATGTTGGTATTGGCCAGATAGCAAAGCCCCTCGTCTTTGTCCACGTTGATGCAATATACGCCGTAATAGTCGGATGACAGTGCTGAAATCATGCTGATGGCTTGCGAGTGCAGGCTGTCGGTGTAATTCTTAAGCCCTTCCTTTACGCTGTGTATGCGTTTTCCGATAATCTGTACGTTATCGGTGTTTATGCTGAACAAATCATTGTAGATGCCTTCTGTGTTCAGTTCATTTGCAAGTTCATCAACGTTCTTTGCAAGGTCTGAAATTTCCAGCGTCATGTGCTTTAGCTGTTGCTTCATGCGCCACGATGTAACAATTAAAAGGACAACTCCGAGAACGAGGGCAACAAGGCTGCTGGAAAGAATTGAGTAGGTCTGCAATGCCATCTGGGAATCGTACCACTCGGAAGAAAAGTCAACTCCGACAATGCCGGCAACCTTTCCGTTTGAATCATATACGGGGCTGTATGCGCTGTAAAAGCTTCCCCATGCATCTGTGTAGGCTTCATTGTCCACCCCAGGAATTCCGAGGCTTGCTGAGTAAAGTGCATCCGTGTAGACAATCGGTGAGCCAAATTCTCCGGGGTCTTCTGGAGCTGGATCTACAGAAAAGCTGAAGGTGCGGTTGCCGTTATCCTGTATGCAGTAAATGTATTCAAGGTCTATATTGTCTTGAAACGTTTTCAGGGTATCATAAATTTTCTGATACCCTGGAGTTCCGATGTCTTCGGCCGTAAGGTTTTTCAGGACGTTTCCGTCAATCATGTCGGCAGCTGAGTTTGCAATGTTGAGCATTGACGTTTGCATCAGCTTTTTTATTGCTTTCTTGGAGTTGCCCATCAGAAGCGTTCCGAGGCACATGTTTACAGCGACAAGCAGTATCGTAATTGCAATGGCAAATTCTGTCGTAAAACCGTGTGTTCTTTTTGCACCCATTGATTCTTTATGTTCCCATAATGGAATTTTGTGTGCCTAGCTGATTAGCAATTTTGGCAACAGATTCAAAATCTATCATTTCACAAGCTTCCTGCAGTTGTGCGAGACGTTCTGCATCTTCTTTTGACAGGGAAAGTCCTTTAATGCTTTCAACAAGGTCGTCCAGCTCATTCAAATTGTTGTGGGAACAGGCATCCAAGATTTTTCCTCTAATAGCGTTTAAGCCTGATCCCGAAACATCAGTGATGACAGATTCTGTTTTATCATCATTTTCAGATAAAGCCTTTGAGAATCTATCTTTATAAGATTCGTATAGTTCAAGCATGGGCGTTGTCTTTTTTTTCAATTCTGGCAAAACATCTTCCTTTCCTGCTCGGTTTCCGATGCTTTCCAATTCTTCTGCCATTGCAGACAATCTGTATGCACTGACAATCAACGCAGAACTTTTTAATGAATGCACTTTTATCGTATAGTTTTTTATGTCGCCGGAATCAAGAAAAAGTCGAATTTCCCTTGCGGTTGGCTCAATCATCCTTACAAATGTCCTTATTATGTTCTTGTCGGCAATAAATCCTGATTTTTTTTTATCGTTATCTTCATCAGCTTGTGCATTATTGTGCTTTTCATGTTGTTTTATCACTTCTGAAGGCAAAAATTTTTGCAAGACATCTGCAAAATCTTTTCCTTGTACAGGTTTTGAAACAAATCCATCAAACCCAGCGTTCAGGAACATCTGCTCTGCACCATTTGCAGCATTTGCACTCAGTGCAATGACTATTGCGTGAGGTATCTGTGCATTCAATGAAAAAGACATGCCTTCTTTTTCCATGCCACGAACTTTTTCTAGGGTTTCTATGCCGTCCATGACAGGCATTTGATGATCCATGAATATGATGTGGTATTTATTGCCGTTTTTTAGCTTTTCAAGGGCATCGTTTCCACTTGCAGCCGTATCTGGCTCAACTCCCAGTTTTTTCAAGAGCCCTTCTGTTACCTGAATGTTAAGTTCGTTGTCATCAACAATAAGAATTTTTGCATCAGGAGCTTGAAAGCTTGATTCCTGAATTTTTTCAGTAAAACAAGCTGAAAACTCGGGCTTATTCAAAGTGTCCATGGAAATTTCTTTTAAGAAAGAATGTCCTTCAACCGTTTTGGCAGAGTTGTATAGCAAAGGATATGCCTCTGCTACAGATTTGACAGTTCCTTTTGCTGAAATAGCAGCTTTTTGCGGAATGCAAAATGAAAATTCAGAACCTTTTTGATACTCAGAAACAACGTCTAGGGTACCTCCCATAAGAGTGACCAGTTTTTTTGAAATGGAAAGTCCTAAGCCTGTTCCACCCTTCGTTCTGTTCATTTTCATGTCAACCTGCTGAAATTCTGCGAAGATTTTATCTAAGTCTTCGGCCTTAATTCCAATACCAGTATCTTTTACAGAGAAGGTTATACATTCGGGACTTTCTGCTGCCGTCGCACTGATTGTTATGGTTCCAGATTCTGTAAATTTTGCAGCATTCCCTGCAAGATTTATGAGAACCTGTCGTATCCTCATGTCATCACCATGTACAATTGATGGTAAAGATGAATCGACTCTAATGCACAGGTCAATATCTTTTCCCGAAATTTTTGTCTGGCAGACATTCCCAACATCATACAGAAGTTTTACCATGTCATAGTCAGATGGTACAATCTCCATTTTGCCAGATTCAATTTTAGAAAAGTCAAGGATATCGTTTATGATTCCCACTAGGGCTATTCCAGAAGAATGGATTTGCCTGATTGTGTTTTTTTCTTGAGGCGCAAGGTTGTAATCCAAGGCAAGTTCACTCATTCCGACAATGGCATTCATTGGGGTTCGGATTTCATGGCTCATGTTTGCCAGAAACATGGACTTAAGGGTGTTCTGCCGGTCTGCATTTTCTTTCAGTCGTTGAATTTCGTTTTCGCGTCTAAGAGTAAACAATAGATAATATGCCCTAAATACAGATATAAAGCAGACGGCAATAATAAAGAATATGCCATAAGGTGCATACGGACTGTAGCTTACATTCCAATGGAACAGAATTGGCAGCAAGTTGAGGATGACAAAGTACAGGATGTTTACAGGGATGGTGACCGTACAGTCGAGGTAGAATACTCCAGATGTAATGAGTGCAATTAAATAAAAGAATGTAAAGTCTACTGGTCCAAAAACATACGCAGTTATGGCAACAGCCAGAAAACTGATTGTAAGCAGCAATAGTCCATAGCACTTTACAAGGTACAGAAAGAGGTTTTCCTTTTTTTCTCCTGAAAGGCGACCTTTTTTATATGCAGCATTTATAAAAAAAATAAGGGCTGATGAAAAGATTACAAAAGTATCCAAAACAAGGAATATGCCATATACATTTGTACTGACTGAAAAAAAAGTAAAAATGAATGCAGAACGCTCTGGCGACAGCAATTTTTTTAGGTCTGAAACAAATTCCGTAAGCATGTATAGAGCCAGAAAGGGTGGAAAAAGTTTCAATCGAAAGCTGTTTGCCTCGTTTACCATTTTTTTGAATGGGGCAATCTCTTCTTTTTTGATAAAATTTTCTCTCATGACAGGAGTTCCTGCATTAAAAATAGTGCTCGATCTTTTCCAAAAGATGTTCCATTCCTGCAGATTTTAAGATATAGTCCTGCGGATGCAGTGATATTGCATCTTTTACCATCTGAGAATCATTTACGCCCGTGAGAAAGAAAACGGGAATGTCTTTCAAGGCTTCTTGTGAACGCATCATTTTCAATGTCTGAAGTCCATCACATACTGGCATTTGGTAATCGAGGAGTATCAAATCTGGTTTTTCATTGTCAAGGAATGTTAAGGCTGCATAACCTGATGTAACGACAGAAACTTTGAACAATCCCTTGAGCATATTGCTAATGGAGCGCAGCACAACAGGATCGTCATCCACAATAAGAATGTGTTTTGGTTCAGTCTTTTCAACGATGACCTTGCTTTCCATTTCATACAGCTGTTCTATGTCTATGTTCTGCTGGTCAACTTTATTTAGTATCCGTTTTATTTCTGATATGAATTCAGAAAATAAAAGGGGTGTCTTTATGTAACGGAGAACTCTGGCTTCTGTTCTTCCAAAATATTTGTGCAAGTCATCTCGTATTCCCGTTAGAATAAAGGGGACAGTGCTGATGTCGTGAAGAATTCGTGCCAGTTCCCCTTTTGATTCCTGAGGAATCCCTGTCAGATATACAACTATTAGTGAAATGTCCTGTACTTCCAGCTCGTGTTTCAGCTTTTCTTCGTCAAAATCAACAAAGACATAGTCGAAGCTTTTCCTGACCTTTTTGTCCAAATGTTTATTCGATACAGGCACTTTCCCCATGAACAAAACCTTGCCCATACAGCGCTCCTCCAAAATAACTTCTCGCTTTTAGTATAGACCAAAGTTTTTCAATCGTCCAGTTTTTTTTAGAAATCAGCTGAAATACTACAGCTTGAAAAGGTTCTTGCAGTTTTCATCTACAATTTTGCACAGTTTTTCAACGGTAATGTTCCTTTTTGTAGCAATGAAATCATAGGTATACCGTATGAAAAGCGGAGTGTTCGGCTGCCCCCTGAAAGGAACTGGGGTAAGGTACGGGGCATCCGTTTCAAGAAGAATGCGGTCGTCTGGAACATAGCGCAACAGGTTTTCCATCTCGTACAGTTTGCTTTTCTTGGTGTATGTTACAGCTCCACCGAATGCAATGTGCCAGCCTCTGTCAAGAAATTCCTTGACTTCATTTTCACCGTAAGAATAGCAATGTATAATGCCTTTGTGGTATCCAGCTTCGTCAATGCACGAAATGGTGTCTTCAAATGCATCCCGCGAGTGAATGACAACGGGGAGCTGAAGCTTTTTGGCAAGCTTTATCTGCATGATGAACAGCTCTCGTTCACCTTCAAACATGTTCTTGTCAAAATCTTCTTCGTTTCTTCCGTCTGGATTCCAGTGGTGGTCAAGCCCGCATTCTCCGATTGCAGCAAGTTTTTTTGCAAAGCGACAATCTTCGTCTGTTGCATCTTCGATTTGTTCTTCCAGAGTTTCCATGCAATCAAAGCGCTCCTGAATGGAATCTTGGTCAGGCCAAATTCCTGCAGTAAAGTGAATCATCTTTTCTGCCCTTCCTTTTAGCACGGAGTCTTCGATTAAATCAAGACTTTCCTCGAAATGCTGTTGCCGTTCGGACAAATCATCTGCCCGTGTTCCAATGTCCATGGCAAATGATGTTCTGTTCTGTGCCATTTCTTCTAGAATGGCTGCTCCTTGTTCTGTGTCTCCATCGGTAAGATTGTGGAAATGAAAATGCGTGTCGCTGTACATAATGACTTTATTGTACTGAATTGCAAAAAGAATAGAAAGCAGAATTTAAAAAATAAACGGCCGAACAGCTCTACTGCTGCGGCCGTAAGGATTCAAAAGACTATTCTAGGTTCAGGCGGAACTTTAGGACAAGGTAGCAGATACACCCGCAGATTGCTGCAAACACTACGTTAATGGGAATGAATGTCCACAGTAGGGCAACAAAATTTGGTATTTGCTGGCTTTGGGCGGCACTCAACGCATACGCTGCAAATAGTTTTGTAATCACTATGTTTGCCACGGCTATGCTTACAACGACTGTTGCGAATTGCAATAGCATGCGGTGCTTTTTAACCAAGTGGCCTACACAGCTTATCATGTACAAAAAAAGTATAAAGAGTATGCTTCCTACTAGAGTTGCAATAAATGCTGAAATGAAAAAAACGATAATGGAGCAGTGAAAGTTCCTCTCAAAAGCGTCTTGCACAGTATTCCACGAAAGTATGGTGACATTATGGGCTTTCATGTAGCCAATTACCTTGTCAATAATGGTCAGTCCAAAAATAAGGAATGACATGAGTATTGCAACCGAGAACATGAGGTACCATGCAGCGGCGGACAATACGCGTGCAAGCAGGTGTTCTCCCACTGACACTGGCAGCGTAAAGTTCAGGTATGCTTCTTTTCCGAACATGCCTTTCTTAAACCTGTTGTATAGGACAATCAGAGTTGTAACGGTTGCAACAATCATAAATATGTAAGTAAAGAAATACATCATCATGCCTGTTGTTACAAGTCTGGTTTCTACGGCTTCGTCCATTGCGTCTGCAGCATTTGACAAAATTACATTTAACAGAGTGTTGCGGAAGAGCAGTCCCATGATGAGTGCGACTACAGGAATGAGTGCATAGATGAGTGCAAGTTTGCGTGCTGTAGCAATGAATTCGTATTTGAATACTTTGCCTACCATGGTAAACGGATTGCGGGAATTGTCAATACTGTCGGTAAATGTGCTGACTGTTTGAGGAACAGCAGCTTCTGCGTTTTGATTTTCTAACATTTAAATTCCTCCCTGAACAACTGGTCAATGGTCTTTCCTGTTTCGGATCTCACGCGGTCGGCATTGCCCTGACGTACTATGTGTCCTTCCTTTAAGAAAATGATGTCGTTCAGGACAGACTCGATGTCAGTAATGAGATGTGTAGAAATGAGGACGGTCGAACCTTCTGCATGACCGTGAATGATTGTGTCAAGGATGTAGTCGCGGGCTGCAGGGTCAACGCCTCCAATCGGCTCGTCAAGAATGTACAGAGGCACGTTTCGACTCATGGTAAGGATGAGCTGAACTTTTTCCTTTGTTCCTTTTGAAAGGCTTTTCAGTTTGTCTTCCCTATTTATCTTGAGACGTTCCAACATGCTGTATGCTTTGTCGATGGAAAATGTCCTGTAGAAATCTGCCATCATGCTTATAAGCTGAGCTACATTCATCCAGTCATTCAGATACACACAGTCCGGCTGGTAAGCCACAAGTTCTTTCGTCTGCACGCCAATAGGCATGCCGCATGCTTTTATCTCTCCTTCTGTGGGCTGCAGCAATCCTGCTGCAAGTTTTAGCAATGTGGTCTTGCCGCTTCCATTTGGTCCTAAAAGACCTACAACGGAGCCTGCTGGCACTTCAAGAGTAATGCCGCCAAGGGCACACTTGTTTCCATACTTTTTTGTAAGATTATTACATTCTAAAGAAAACGTATAATTCATAATGGCACAAGGATATCATAAGGTCTATACCTGTTGCAACAGGTATGGGCATCATTGTTGAAAGAATACTAAAGCTTCTTTACCTATAATAAAGAGTTTTGTTGACTTTCACTACATTCTTGGCTAGAATGAGTTTATTATCTTTTGTTCGAGGTACTGTCTTATGGCAAAAAAAAGCGATAACGCAACAAAGGGAGCAGCTCGTGCTCCTCACCGATCTTTGTTTTATGCATCTGGTTATACAGACGAAGAGTTGAACCAGCCGCTTGTCGGCATTATCTGTGCAAAAAACGAACTTATTCCTGGGCACATTGAGCTTGACAGAATAAGTGAGGCTGTAAAAGCCGGTGTACGCATGGCGGGTGGAACTCCGATAGAGTTCCCTGCAATCGGTGTCTGTGACGGCATTGCCATGGGACACGAGGGCATGAAGTACTCTTTGGTAACGCGCGAATTGATTGCCGATTCCGTTGAATGTGTGGCGAAGGCTCATCAGTTTGATGCCCTTGTCATGATTCCAAACTGTGACAAAATTGTTCCAGGCATGCTGATGGCAGCTGCTCGTCTTGATTTGCCAACTGTTTTTGTAAGTGGAGGTCCTATGATGCCGGGACATCTTCCTGGAAACGATGCTTCCAATCCCTATTCGGGGAAAAACCTTTCTTTGACAGACATGTTTGAAGCTGTCGGTGGTCTTGCTGTTGGCAAAATCAATGAAGAACAGCTGAAAGAAATGGAGCACAATGCCTGTCCTGGTTGCGGTGCATGTTCCGGCATGTTTACTGCAAATTCTATGAACTGCCTTACCGAAGTGCTTGGCCTTGGATTGCCGGGCAACGGAACCATTCCTGCCGTTACGGGCGAGCGTATTGCTCTTGCAAAGCATGCAGGCATGGCTGTCATGAACATGTACAACAAAGGCATTACGGCACGCCAGATGATGACTGCCGAAAACTTCCGTAACGGTCTTGCTGCCGACATGGCATTGGGATGTTCAAGCAATACGATGTTGCATTTGCCTGCCATTGCCCACGAAGCCGGCATTGAAATTGACTTGCATGAAGTAAACGAAATCTCCAACCGTACTCCAAACTTGTGCCATCTTGCTCCTGCCGGACACACCTTTATGTGTGAGCTTAACGATGCCGGTGGCGTACAGGCTGTTCTTGCGGAGCTTGCAAAAAAGAACCTTATCAATACAAGTCTCATGACTGTAACTGGCAAGACTATTGCAGAAAACATAAAGGGCGTAAAGAACCGCAATCCAGAAATCTTGCGTCCTATAGAAAATCCTTTCAGCGACAATGGTGGCATTGCAATTCTGTTTGGAAACCTTGCTCCTAATGGTACTGTTGTAAAGCGTTCTGCCTGTGCCAAGGAACTGATGTTGCACACGGGACCTGCACGGGTCTTTGATGATGAAAGCGAGGCAATGGAAGCCGTTCAGAAACAGCAGATAAAGGCTGGAGATGTCGTTGTCATCCGCTACGAAGGTCCAAAGGGAGGTCCTGGCATGAGAGAAATGCTTGCTGTTACAGCGGCTCTTGCTGGTCAAGGACTGGACAAGCAGGTTGCATTGATTACGGACGGACGCTTTTCAGGTGCAACTCGAGGTGCTTCGTTGGGTCACTGCTCTCCAGAAGCAGCTGTGGGTGGTCCAATTGCCCTTGTTCAGGAAGGAGACAAAATTACGCTTGACATCAACAATTACAAGATTCATCTTGAAGTAAGTGATGAAGAACTGGCTCGGCGCAAGGCTGCTTGGAAAGCTCCCGCACCAAAGGTTACGTCTGGCTATCTTGCACGTTATGCAAAACTCGTTTCATCTGCTGACAAGGGTGCAATCTTACAGTAGGTAAGGAAGATAGTTTATGAATGTGCTTATGGAATTGCTTCAGAACAGGGGTAAATTTATTGATGAAATTACAGGCAGTATTAATATAAAAAAGAAAGTTTTAAGCCTGCTTGTAATATGTGTGTGTTCTTTTGCTATTTATGGCTTTATTATGGGACTTTCCAACAGTATAATGCAGTCTTTTTCTTCTATGGTAAAACTTCCTCTGCTTTATCTTGCTACAACGGGAATTTGCTTTCCTACTTTTTTTATATTTTATAGTCTCTTTGGAGCGAAAACGACTCTTTCAAAATGCATTGCATATATGCTTACATCCATTTGTGTAATGGGTATCATACTGCTTGCTTTTGCACCTGTCACGCTGTTTTTTCTGCTCACAAGCAAAAACTATACTTTCTTTAAGTTACTGAATGTCCTGTTCTTTTCCGTATCGGGCATTGTAGGAATTAGCTTTTTCTACAAAATGATTATTGCGGTTGATTCAAAAGGTTCCAATTCTTCTGATGATGCATCAGCAGTTGCTCATGGAGCTAGAAACAAGATACTCTTTTTCTGGTTGATTTTATATGCGTTTGTTGGAACTCAGTTAGCTTGGACATTGAGACCTTTCTTTGGTGCTCCAAACATGCCGTTTGAATTAATCAGAAAATTAGGCGGTAACTTTTATGTGGATGTATGCCGTTCATTCTTCCATTTGTTTAATTTATAAAACCTCTTGACTCATCATAATTCTGCACCGTATTCTCAGGAATACGGTGTTTTTTATTCTTGCGAGGCTTAATTTTTGAGGGCCATGTGTTTTGTCTTGAAAGAAATCTTTAAGAACAGAGGTTGAAAATAAATATTAGTACTATTAGTACATAGCCTAAAATCATGCTTATGACTAATGCCGGCACAAACATTCTTGTAAAATTGATTGATGCACCATGCTTGACAGCTGTTCTGTAGGCAAGAAAGACCATGCACAGCGTAATGATTGTCGTATAAGCTACATCAGAACAAGACTTTCGAGGTATAGTTCTGAAAGGCTTTGTGGTTTTTGGTTTAGCTTTTTGCACAGCTGTTGCGAAATCTTACGTATTGGAACGCCGAAACCTACCACAAGGCTTTTTACCGTGCTTACTGCAAAACTTATAAGAAATCTTACAATAATACAGGAAACCTCGAAAAATTCACGAAAGTGAGTTTTTCGAGGTGTTTTTAATATCCTAAATTTTCATCTACCAGAATGATTTCGTATTCACAGCCATACGGTCTTGACCACAATACGGCAAGACCGTTGCATATCCTGTCTGGACTTGAGCAGTTGTAGCATTTGTCTGCCTTTACGGCACAAGGAGTTTTCAGCTTTAGCCTTTGGGCATTTTTGGGAGCGGCAATGTTCCTTGCACGGAACAACGCAGAATCATAGTCCGGGGCAAGTTTGTTTTTGCCCACAATAAGGATGACTTTCTTGTGTCCGTAGAAAATCTCGGAAACGCGGTTGCATCTGCCGTCAATGTTGATGATTTCGCCTGTCATGGCAACACCGTTTACACTGGAAATGTAATAGTCTGCAGTGGATGCTGCCTGAATGATGTCGGAAGCAGTTTTGCCTTCTGGAATCGGATGATTGTGCCAGTATACGTCATTATGGTGTTCAAGACGTTCATATAGTCCCATTTCTTTTATGGAGACGGATCCTCCAAAGCCAACTGACGAATGATCAATCTGTGCATCAATATACTCTGTGGCTTGTTCCTTTGTTTCAAAAACAGATACTTTGTATCCATGCTTTTCCAGTACTTTCTGTAAGTCTTTTAGATTGGTATTTTCCATGTTTCAGCCTCTGAGATCATCATACCTCAAAAAGGTTCGGCATTTCTATAAGGCAATCCCCAAAAAACACCGTTTTTAGAAGGTTCCATAAGTATTTAAAACTTTACAATGAACTTTTATCATATTAAAATTTTCTTACATAAGGGCACCTCTGAAGACTTCATTTTTTCAAGGTGCCCATAACACAAATGTTTATGTAAGGAGAAAAACGTCGTATGGAAAAGAAAAAAACGTATAGGCTGTTCAATCTGCCCTGGTACTATTTTGCCGTTTTTGGTTCTGTCGTTCTGCTTGCAACCTATTTTGGCGTTTTGCCAGAAGGCATGGCAGGATGCTTTGCCTTTATGATTGTGGTTGGTACAATTCTTTTTGAAATCGGCGAGCATGCTCCAATCATCCGTTCTTACTTGGGCGGAGGTGCGATTGTTGTTCTATTCGGTGTGGCCTTGCTCAATTATTTTAATCTTTTGCCTGCGGCCACAAAGCTTGCTGATGGAACAACGCAATACAACATGTTTGCCCATGTCGATTTGGTTGGCAACATACGCAAGTTTTTCCGTCCTACTGGCGCTTTTCTTGATTTTTACATTGCAGCCCTCATTACAGGTTCTATTTTGGGCATGAACCGCAAGCTTTTGGTAAAGGCTGCTGCCCGATATTTTCCTGCTATTTTGGGTGCCGTTGTCGTTTCTTTTGGTTTGACTACGTTAGTGGGCACGATTATGGGTTTTGGTTCCATAAAATCACTGCTTTTGATTGCACTTCCAATCATGGGTGGAGGCATGGGAGCAGGAGCTGTTCCTCTTTCCAAAATTTTTGAAAGTTCCGGCACTATGACTGCATCGGAAGCCATTTCCATAATGACTCCTGCCGTTGCCATCGGGAACGCAATTTCCATTGTCATTGCAGGTATCCTGAGCAAGGTCTTGCAGGGAAACATGAACGGTAAAGGTCAGCTGATGCAGGCTGGCGTTACAGATCCTTCTGAACTTGCCATTAGTCCCGAAATGCAGAAAAAACGTGATGACATCAGTGTCGGCAAGATGGGTGTCGGACTTTTAGTCTCTTGTTCTTTTTTTGCCTTTGGCTATATTGTTGCAAAATACTGGAACATGCTGGTTCCTGCTGTTAGCATTCATGCCTACGCATGGATGATTATTACTGTTGCCATCTGTAAAATTTGCAATCTGCTTCCTGAAGACATTGAAATTGCCTGCTACCAGTGGTTTCAGTTTATCATGAAGAATCTTACGACCACGCTTCTGTTCGGCATTGGCTTGTGCTATCTTGATTTGGATACTGTTATCAAGAATTTCAGCCTAACGTATCTTATTTTGTGCCTTGTGGCCTGTGGCGGTGCTTTTGCTGGTGCTGCATTTGTTGGTCGGCTTGTCGGATTCTATCCGTTGGAAGCTGGCATTACTGCTGGTCTGTGTATGGCAAACATGGGTGGCACGGGAGACGTTGCCGTCCTTTCTGCTGCAGACCGCATGGAACTTATGCCGTTTGCTCAGATTTCTTCTCGTTTGGGAGGAGCTATCATCTTGGTCATTGGATCGCTTATGCTTTCTGTTATGGGGGGCTTGTTGTAAGCTATGGAAAGCTTTTGGATTGCCTTTTATGCGGTTATTCCCTTCCTTCTGTACATGTCGTTCGGGGCATTTGTACGGAAGGTTGGTTGGGCGGAAGAATCATTCTTAAACAAACTTAATACTCTTGTGTTCAAGGCGTTTTTTCCGCTGTTGATGTTCAAGAACATTTACTGGATGGATACTGCTTTTGAAGTAAACGTACCTTTTGTGCTGTTTGCCGTCATAAGCGTTCTTACGGTTATTGTTCTTTTGATGCTGATTGTGCCTCGTCTAGTAAAGGGTAATCCTCAGAGGGGTGTGATAGTGCAGGGTATTTACCGCAGCAACCTTGCACTTTTTGCTATTCCCCTTGCAGAAAACATTTATGGCAGTGGAAGCAGCTTGCTGGCTACCATGCTGGTTGCTTTTATTATTCCTATCTATAATGTGTGTGCGGTTATTGTCTTGGAATATTTTAGCGGAGCGTCTTCCAGCAAGCTTAATCTTGTAAAAAAAATTTGTACAAATCCGCTTATTCTGGGCATTGTGGCAGGGGCGGTGTTCTATTTTCTGCACATCCCGATCCCTTCATTTATTGCAAAGCCATTCAAGGTTTGTGCCGACATGGCAACTCCCTTGGCTTTGTTTGCCTTGGGTGGAACTCTACGTTTTACGGCTGTGAAGGGGAATGCACGTATTCTTACATGCACTCTTGTTGTAAAAATGATTTTGCTGCCACTTGTGATTTTTGCAATTTCAATGCTGTTTCCTTTCTCGCCTGTTGAAAGATTCATGCTGCTGATAGTATTCGCAACACCTACAGCGGTGAGTTCTTACCCTATGGCACAGAACATGGGAGGAGATGGCCCTCTTGCTGGTCAGATTGTTGTGTTTACAACGACACTCTCAATTTTTACGCTGTTCCTTTTTATTTTTATTCTCCGCTTATTGGGATTAATCTGAAAAACTGTAAATGTTGCTGTGTTGGTGCTATAAAATTTCATGTCAGAAAACTATTTTTACATGACAAAATCAAAAATTTTGTAAGACTACGCAACATTCATCCCTAAAATTCGACGTTTATCCCAGTTTTGTTGACAGAACTTGAAATTCAGGTATAAAATTCAGTCAAATTTCCAAGGAATAGTAGACAAAACTGCTTGTTATGGTAAAATATAGTTAAATATAGGAGGCTGTATGTCAGTAAAAAATGTTAGCAAAAAGTCCTTCACGGGTATTGAC
>ERZ842401.937-NODE-937-length-43203-cov-12.994971_pt1 | contig 43203 bp, 45 predicted proteins | sample MGYA00521270_ERZ842401 | MGnify/ENA primary metagenome ERZ842401 (study PRJEB31892, sample SAMEA3878208) | bioreactor metagenome | biome: Moose rumen | place: Sweden | collected 2011-10 | study: EMG produced TPA metagenomics assembly of the PRJEB12797 data set... | reverse complement strand
AATACACGCTTGCCGACATCGCCTACTATCTTAAAAGCACCACACTCACCATAAAGGAAATCAGTGACCGTCTGGAATTTCCAAACCTTTCTTTCTTTGGCCGTTTCGTCAAGGAGCATTTCGGAGTATCGCCCATGAAATATAGGGAGAACCTGCGTAGAGTCTCCTACACTGGTACTGATGCCGCCTCTTCCGACCGCCATGAGCAATAGACTTGCTATGTAGTAGTTTACTTATGGGAAAACTCGGTATCGCGCCATGTAGCGTAGCAGCACCTTAGCTTTCTGGATGGTGTGGCGGTTGAGCCACTGCATGATGGTAAGCCTGCTGGCCTTCTTGATGAAAGTTCCGAGATGATTAGGCGTCACGCAGAGTTTGTCAGCATAGAAATCAATCTTGCGCAAGTAGGTGTTTTGAAATAAAAAACTAACTTATGTGTCATAATCTCCCTGTTTTCTAGAATTGGCAGGGAGATTCTTCTTTATTGTTATCAGTCGATGTTTTGACTTCTATACTCCTGAACAAGAGAGTTGAAACGTACTGAGAACTCGTCATGTCCACGGCACATCAGCTCGAACATCTCTGCACCGTCAAAGTAGCTAAGTACTTCACCCGCTTTCTTTCTGTTTTCCTTCTGTTCTTCGGCTCCCATGACAACGGAAACGGCATCGAAGAGTTCCTCGGTTGTGTAGCCTTCTCCTGTGTCGCCAGCATCGTACAGATTTTTGTCGGTGTTTTCATCTTCTGAGTATTTTATGCTTGCATACAGTTCCCTCACCTCTCTGGGTGTCAACTGACGGAATACCCCTCTTTGGTCGATAACTATAATAGCAGGAGAAATCCGATCTACATCTCGTTCCTTATGGTTGTTATTCACTGAAATGGATTTCACAATGGAGAAACTGACAACAAAAGAAGAGGAGATGATGGAGCTGTTATGGGCAAAAGGACCTATGTTTGTGAATGAAATAAGGAGCAGCTACAAGAATCGAAAGACTCCTCATCCGAACACGGTCTCTACCTGTGCACACAAACTTGAAAATAAAGGCTTCATTAGCCACCGCGCCTACGGAGGCAACTTCCAATACTACCCGCTTGTAAGTAAGAAGGAGTATAGGCATGCCTATATCTCTGCAGTGATAAACAACTACTATGAGGGTTCCTACTTTGATGCAGTGAGGGCACTGATAGAGAATGGGGACATTCCTATTGATGAACTTAGGAAATTTATAAAGACCAAGGAATAGAACCTGTTATAATGTCATAAACAGAATCATGACTTTTGGTGAAAAAGAATCGTGTAAGAGTTTGCATTAATTTTGCATCGTCGAAACAAATGAGGCCGCCCTCATTTAGGAAGCGACGAGAATCCATCGCCTTTGAATGTAATATGGTGGGCTTCAAAATGACGGTAATAGTAAAATAAATGTGTAACAAATAAAATTATGAGTTTGATTAAAGTAAACCCCGATTGGCAACCGCCAGTTATAACAAGACATCTATTTTTATGAAAATGAACTGTTTGTGGACAATAGGCTTTCTTCGAATTTTGGAGGATGGCCGATCTATTTCAGCGATGTCTTCGATAAGACTCTTTTAACGGGTGACCATACTTTTACCATAGACAGTCCTAAGCCTATAGGGTATTATGGTTCTAAAGACTATTTTACTGATAAACACTTTATTATGGAGCAAGTATTAAATGAGCCCGACGTTCCAGCCCGTGTAATGGTAGAGCTGCAAGCCCTTTCACCAGAGCTATACCGCTACCTGAAGTCAGTAGAGCTGTTCTGTATCACAGAAAGCGATGCCTTCTCGGAGCCAGTGCAGATATACAGCAACGTGCAGAACGGCTGGGGAATCCTCGGTGCCCTGAGCTATGACAGGCATTTCGTGGAGTATGGGGAATGAAAAGATAAGATTACTTAATTTTTTTGGCGATTATAGGGGTAATTATAAAATAATGTAGTATCTTTGATTTTTAAGAATGAAAAGATACTGCTATATGACAAGATATTTACTATCCATAATGCTGACACTCTGCACACTGACGCTGCACGCCCAGACACAGGCGCAGGCCAAGGCGCTCTTCGATGAAGGGAAATATGAGGAGGCGAAACCTGCGCTGGAGAAGCTGGTGAAGCAAGCACCTGCCAACGGGAACTATAGCCTGTGGTATGGGGTGAGCTGCCTGTATACGGGCGACATACAGAATGCGGTGAAGTATCTGGAGCAGGCGGTGAAACGCCGTGTGCCCAGCGGACAGCTCTATCTGGGACAGGCTTACAATGAGGCGTTCCGCTTTGAGGAGGCCGTCAGCACGCTGGAGGCTTACAGAAGTGACCTGGTGAAGCGTAAGCGTGACACGGACGAGGCGGATAGGCTGCTGGAACGAAGCCGCAACGGACTCAGACAGATGCGGGGCGTGGAGCGCGTGATGGTGATAGACAGCATGGTGGTTGATAAGCCTGCTTTCTTGCATTACTACAAGCTGAGCCCTGAATCTGGCACGCTTTCTACGGACAACCCGTTCTCTCCGAGAGCGAGCCTGGAGGGGGGCACGGTGTATTACAACGAGCTGGGGAACATCGCCTACTATACGGACAAGACGGACTCGCTGCTGAACATCTACAGGGCGGTGCAACTGCTGGACGGCAGCAATGAGCGCACTCCGCTCAGCGAGGAGATAAACGAGGGGCAGAATGCCAACTATCCCTACGTGATGCCTGACGGAAGCACGATCTACTATGCGGCTGACGGACCTGAGTCGATGGGGGGCTATGACATCTTCGTGACGCGATACAACAGCTACAACGGCTCTTACCTACAGCCGGAGAACGTGGGCATGCCTTTCAACTCGCCCTACAACGACTATATGTATGTGATCGATGAGTTCAGCAACCTGGGCTGGTTTGCGTCCGACCGCTATCAGCCAGAGGGCAAGGTGTGCATCTATGTGTTCATCCCCAATGAGACGAAGCAGGTGTACAACTATGAGACTACGGATCTGGAGGAGCTGATAGCCCTGAGCCAACTGCGCTCTATCCAAGACACATGGAGCGACGAGGAGGCTGTGAAGGCGGCTAAGCATCGACTGGCACTGGTGGACGAGGAGGTGGCTCAGCGCAACGTGAAGCGGGACTTCGAGTTCGTGATAGATGATGCGCATACCTACTACGTGGTGAACGACTTCAAGTCGGAATCGGCAAAGGCGGCTTTCGCACAGTATCAGCAACTGGCTCAGAGCCAGCAGGAGCTGGAAGGCCGACTGCAGGAGCTGCGTGGGGAGTATGCCTCTGCAAGCAGCGGACAGAAGCAGTCATTGGCTCCTGGCATACTGGATCTGGAACAGCGGGTGCTGCAGCTGGAACAGGAGGTACGCAGTGCGGCCAACTGGGTGAGAAGAGAAGAACAAACAAACTTAAAATAATAGTCTATGGATTTACTGATTATCATCTTATTAGTCATAGCAGGAGTGATACTACTCCTCATAGAGCTGTTTCTGATACCTGGCACCAGCCTGGCAGCCTTTCTTTCGGGGGCTTGCTTCATCTATGCCATCTATCATGCCTTCGTCTATATAGGCAGTGCAGCTGGTTTCATCACCTTGGCCGTATCTGCCATAGCGGGCGTACTCTCAGTGATCTGGTTCATGCGCTCCAAGACCTTGGACAAGGTGGCGCTGACGAAAGACATCGAGGGGAAGGTGAAGAAGGATGCCGGGGGCAGCGTGAAGGTGGGCGACAAGGGTGTCTGCGTGACACGTCTGGCGCTCTTCGGACAAGCCGAAATCAACGGCGAGCTGGTGGAAGTGAAGTCGTGCGACGGGTTCCTGAATCCCAAGACTCCTATCGTGGTGTCACGCATCAATGATGGCAACATCTTGGTGGAGCGTGCAGAGAAGTAACTTTTTTGTCTAATCATAAAATCTGAAATAATATGAGCGATCCTATTTTCTTTACCGCGTTTATCATCGTGGGGGCCATCATCTTCTTGGCCATCTTCTTCCACTATGTGCCTTTCTTCCTCTGGCTTTCTGCCAAGGTATCGGGCGTGAACATCTCACTGGTGCAGCTCTTCTTGATGCGCATCCGTAACGTGCCGCCATACGTCATCGTGCCAGCACTTATCGAGGCTCACAAGGCTGGATTGAAGACCATCACGCGCGACGAACTGGAGGCGCACTATCTGGCAGGAGGTCATGTGGAGCGTGTGGTGCATGCGCTGGTGTCTGCCTCTAAGGCCAATATCGACCTGCCCTTCCAGATGGCTACGGCCATAGACCTGGCTGGACGCGACGTGTTCGAGGCTGTGCAGATGTCTGTGAATCCTAAGGTGATAGATACGCCTCCTGTATCGGCGGTGGCCAAGGATGGTATCCAGATGATAGCCAAGGCTCGTGTGACGGTGCGTGCCAACATCCGCCAACTGGTGGGTGGTGCTGGTGAAGACACGGTGCTGGCCCGCGTGGGTGAGGGTATCGTTTCTTCCATCGGTTCGGCTACCAATCATAAGTCGGTGCTCGAGAACCCTGACTCTATCTCTAAGTTGGTGCTGAGCAAGGGTCTGGATGCAGGCACTGCCTTCGAGATCTTGTCTATCGATATCGCTGACATCGACATAGGTAAGAACATCGGTGCTACGCTGCAGATGGATCAGGCCAATGCTGACAAGAACATCGCTCAGGCCAAGGCCGAGGAGCGTCGTGCGATGGCTGTGGCTCAGGAGCAAGAGATGAAGGCAAAGGCTCAGGAAGCACGTGCCAAGGTGATAGAGGCGGAGGCGGAGGTGCCAAAGGCTATGGCGGAGGCATTCCGCAATGGCAACCTAGGCATCATGGACTACTACCGCATGAAGAACATCGAGGCTGACACCAGCATGCGCGATGCCATTGCCAAGCCTGCTGGAAGCAATACGCCACGCCCAACTAAATAAGTCGTGCGCATGAAGAAGTATTTCGCTCCCTCGGAGCTGATTATCAATGAAGACGGCTCGGTATTTCACCTGCATGTGAAACCTGAGTGGCTGGCCGACAAGGTGATCCTCGTGGGTGATCCTGGCAGGGTGGCGACCGTCGCTGCGCACTTCACGGACATAGAATGTGATGTGCAGAGCCGTGAGTTCCATACCATCACGGGGCAGTATAAGGGCAAGCGCATCTCTTGCATCAGCACAGGCATAGGGTGCGACAACATCGACATCGTGATGAACGAGATCGACGCATTGGCCAACATCGACTTTGAAACGCGTGAGGAGAAGGAACAGCTGCGCTCGTTGGAGATTGTACGCATTGGGACGAGCGGAGGCTTGCAGCTCTTCACCCCTGTGGGTACGTACGTCTGCGCAGCCAAGTCCATCGGCTTTGATGGCGTGCTGAATTTCTACGAGGGGCGCAATGCCGTATGCGACCTTCCCATGGAGCGTGCTTTCGTGAATCACATGGGGTGGACGGGGAATCTCTGTGCCCCAGCGCCTTACGTGATAGATGCCAATGCGGAGCTGGTGGAGCGCATCGCTGGAGAAGACATGGTGCGTGGCATCACCATCGCTGCGAATGGTTTCTTCGGTCCACAAGGGCGTGAACTGCGTGTGCCACTGGCAGACCCTCATCAGAATGAGAAGATAGAGGATTTTGAATTCAGGGGGATGCGCATCACCAACTTTGAGATGGAGAGCAGTGCCATAGCCGGACTGAGCCGCCTCATGGGGCATAAGGCTACCACCGTCTGCCTGATCATCGCCAATCGTGTGGTGAAGGAAGCCAATACGAGCTATAAGAACACTATTGATTCACTGATTAAGACGGTGCTTGACAGAATATGAGCGAGGTGAACTTTTACATAGAGAGCAAGGACAAGGCGGGCATTTATAAGGAATTCCTGCCCCAGTTTCGTGCCCTGCTCACAGGCGAGACGGAGGAAGTGAGCATCTTGGCCAATGCCAGTGCTGCCTTGCGTCAGGTGTTCGGATTCTTCTGGGTAGGATTCTATCTGGTGAAGGGTAATCGCCTCATCGTAGGTCCCTTCCAAGGCTCTGTGGCCTGCTCCATCATCAAGTATGGCAAGGGGGTCTGTGGCACAGCTTGGAAAGAACGCCAGACGCAGGTGGTGCCTGATGTGGAGCAATTCCCTGGACACATCGCCTGCAGCTCGCTCTCACGCTCAGAAATCGTGGTGCCACTGCTGAAAGACGGCGAGGTGAAAGCGGTGCTCGATATAGATGCCAAAGAGTTGGCTGCCTTCGACGACACAGACCGTATCTATCTGGAACAAGTGGCCGATTTTCTGGTTAAACTTATCTATAAATGAACAGAATAGAAGATACCATCTGCGCCATAGCGACTGCACAAGGAGGGGCCATCGGACTGATCCGTGTGAGCGGACCAGAGGCCATCGCTGCTACCAGTCGCATCTTTTCGCCGATGAAGGCGGGGAAGCGTCTGGAAGAGGCACTCCCCTACTCGCTTACCTTCGGACAGATCACAGATGGGAAGGAGGTTATCGACGAGGTGCTGGTGAGCCTTTTCCGTGCCCCCCACTCCTACACGGGCGAAGACAGCACGGAGATAGCCTGCCATGGGGCTTCGTACATCCTGCAGCGCATGCTGCAACTGCTTATCAAAGAGGGGTGTCGCTTGGCCAGACCTGGTGAATACACCCAGCGGGCCTACCTGAATGGCAAGATGGACCTGAGTCAGGCAGAGGCCGTGGCCGATCTGATTGCCTCCACTTCTGCCGCTACCCATCGGTTGGCGATGAGCCAGATGCGTGGGGGATTCAGCAAGGAGTTGGCCCAGCTGCGCGACCAACTGTTGCACTTCACGTCGCTCATCGAGTTGGAACTGGATTTCAGCGACCATGAGGATATCGAGTTTGCAGATCGCAGCGAGCTGTTCCGCTTGGCTGACCATATCGAGCAGGTCATCACACGCCTCACGGATTCTTTCCGCGTGGGCAATGCGCTGAAGAAGGGCATCCCTGTGGCCATCGTTGGCAAGACAAACGTGGGCAAGAGCACCTTGCTCAACAGGTTGCTGCACGAGGATCGCGCCATCGTGAGCGATATTCATGGCACCACGCGTGACGTGATAGAAGACACCATCGTGATAGGCGGCCTCACCTTCCGCTTCATCGACACAGCAGGTCTGCGAGAGACGGCTGATGCCATAGAGCAGATTGGCATTCAGCGGGCCTACCAGAAATTGGAGGAGGCTCAGATAGTGCTTTGGCTCGTGGATATGCCTCCCACAGAAGACGAGCTCCACGACATGGCTTCACGCTGCGAGGACAAGAAACTCATCATCGTGCGCAACAAAGCTGACAAGCAGACGGATGCCGACTTTAGCTTGGTGAAATCGCAAGCTGCTCTGAATGATGCGGGTGCTCAACGCAGCTTAAATTTCCAGTTTTCAGCTTTCCCTTTCCAATATATTGAAATCTCTGCCAAGTTTGATCCAAATATAGATGTCCTGCAACAACTATTGCTTCAAGCAGCCGATATGCCCGAAGTGACACAAGCCGACGTCATCGTCACCAATGCCCGTCATTACGAAGCCCTTACCCATGCCCTCGAAGCCATTCAGCGTGTGCAGCAAGGCCTCCACGATGGTCTCTCAGGCGATTTTCTCTCACAGGATATCCGTGAGTGTATCTATCACCTCAGCGACATCGTAGGTGAGGTCACTGCAGACGATGTCCTTCAGAATATCTTTAAGCATTTCTGCGTGGGCAAATGAACATTCTGCGTCGGAAAATGAAGCCGTGATAAAAAACACATAAAAAACAACTAAAATGCCCGTAAATCCTTTGTTTTCAGGCGTTAAATAATGTTGGCGACTTATTCGTTTTTTATCAAAATGTTTTTTTGTTATCATTTGTTTCGCTAAATTTGTCCCTAGTTTGTCCCCCGAGTTAACCGACGAGGGACAAAATCTGTCCCCCGAGGGACAAAAATCTGTCCCCCGACAGAATTTTGAGAGGTGATTTTTTAAAGTGAAATAAAGATGGCAAAAAAAAGCTCAACAGTCCACAAAGGACAAGTCAAACTCAGAGAAAAAAAACTGGCCAATGGAGGCTCCAGTTTGTACCTTGACATCTTAGATGATGGAAAGCGACACAAAGAGTATCTTAAACTCTATCTAATTCCTGCCAGAACAGCTGCAGAACGAGAACAAAACAAGCAGACATTAAGTGTGGCCAATGCCATGAGGTCTCGAAGACAATTAGAGATCATAAACGGAGAATATGACATTGCCATGCCGAAGAAAACTGAAGTTTATTTCCTCGATTATTACCGCAAGCTATGTGAGGAACGTCATAAGACTCCTGATACCAATGGTAATTGGGGGAACTGGCATAGCTGTTTGAAACATCTGGAGTTGTATTGTACTGAGAAGACCACCCTATCAGACATCACCCCTGAATGGATTGAAGGATTCAAGGATTATCTGAACTCTGCAGAGAAAGACCATCATAAGAAGAAAGACCCTCATGTTACTCATCTCTTCACTCCGTTATCTCAAAATTCGAAGGTCTCCTACTTTAATAAATTACGCGCGTGCGTGAATCAGGCTTTCGATGAAGGACTCATAAAAACCAATCCCATGAAACAGGTTGAAGGATTCAAGCAAGCAGAGACAGAGCGTGAGTATCTCACTATCGAAGAGGTCAGAAAGATGGCAAAGACACCATGCTGCTATCCTGTTTTGAAGAGATGTTTCCTCTTCTCTTGTCTCACGGGCCTTCGAAAGAGCGATGTTGAAAGACTCACTTGGGCAGAGGTTCAGAAATTTGATAAATATACACGTATCGTTTTCAAGCAGAAGAAAACAGGCGGTCAAGAGTATCTGGACATCTCGGAGGAAGCCGTCAAATATATGGGGCCACGCCGTAAGGACTATGAAAGGGTATTTGAAGGATTCCAGTACACGACATGGACTAACGTTGAGCTAAAACGTTGGGCTTTAGCTGCAGGCATCAGTAAACCCATTACCTACCATTGCTCGCGTCATACCTTCGCTGTGATGATGCTAAATCTCGGTGCAGACATCTATACGGTTTCTAAGTTGCTCGGCCATAGAGAACTTGCAACAACACAGATATATGCTCGTGTACTTGATAAGAAGAAGCAAGAGGCTGTCAACCTGATACCAAAGATTTGATTATAGCCTAATCATTATTCAGGAACTACCATGTTAAGTACAAGACAAGAAGCCGTCATCTGCCTGGCGAAATTTAACAAATTCGCCAAGCAGATTATTTATAATGTTTGTGCTTTAGGAGAACTCCGACTGTCGGATTATGCCCTTGAACTGATGGAATACGAGGATTGGATTGACATTATTAAAGAATATGCAATAACAACTTCCTGCCCCATCTTCATTGAGAACCTAAACAGGTTGGGAACTCCAATGCTATTGGAAACATATCTATCAGATAATGATGCAAGTCTCCCTGACAACTATAGGGCTGTCTTGCAGAGTATTGTCAGTGCCATGAACGACCTGCAAGAAATCTGTACACAATTCATCAATGAATCAAAAGGAGATTATTCAGACCTCGCCGATGGACTTGATAATCCTGATGTTGCGGATCTGTTATCCCGTGCTGTCAATGCAGGTTTCCTTACATCTAAGTATCAACCCAAGGGTGATACTGACAGACCTGCTTTGAAGTTGATTGCATTTGCGGTTATCGACATTCTTCATTTCGCTCCAAGACACTCCTGGGCGTTGTTTGAGCGCCAGTGGAATCTTGATGAAAGCAATAGACTGGCACCATTGTTCATTTCAGACCGCCAGTTCAACATCAACAAACAAATCGTAAAACTCTATCCTGAGGCAGACTTTGACAAACTCAACACGCCCAAGGATGTATATTTTACGAACAAATATGGACTGGGGCGCATAAAAAACATGTTCGTTGCTCTAAAACGAGAAGGCTATATAGCAAAAGAAACCACAGTTGAAGATTTCTACAGTATATTCAACGTGGGAAAAGAAAACATGCGAAAGATCATCTCCTGGCAGAAAGAACAATGGACTTTGGTATATTTTGCTAATCTTGCTTTTTCCCAAAGTGAAAGGGAACTATGGCTAAAGGTCTTCTCTTGTTTCACTATCAATGGGAATCCTCTTAACAGAGGTAGCTTAAAAACTTGTTTAGTTGCATTAAAGAAGAAACCCAATTTCAATACATTAGAACCAAAACTGCGAAAGATTGCTTCTGACTATATATATGGTTAGATTCACATTTTTTTATGAAGCAAAAGAGTGGTCAAACATGATTTGTCCGCTCTTTTTTTTGTTTTTTTTCCAACTGTGAAGATTGACTTCACAGTAAGTATATTACTTTGCATAGGCTTAAACCAGAAAATTGAAAAAAATGAAGTACTATCCTTGACAAGTCCATCTGAGTACAACCAAGTGATACGGAAGAGATTTTTCTCTAATACGGTAATGATACGAAAAACCTTTCAGCAAATGCTGAGGGCTTATATATTAACAATTAAATATCAAAACGCAATGAGAAAAAAAGAATTTTCCCTCTCTCTTTTTAGAGAGACTGGTGTGGTCAAAGAAGTTGACCGCTCCTAAATGTGGCGAATCTGGCATGGTTGAGCTGTGCCGTGAAGCGTATGTCTTGTATCAAGACGAGGTTGTCAAACAAAAGTGGATTTATACACGCTTCGTTGAAGATTTTCTTTCTGGACATGAATGCTGTGATGCCTTAGATGCCACGAGCATCAATGAAAATGCGAGATCACTTCGGACTATGAAGACTCTCCTGTGGCGAAGAAAAGACTTGGTACTTAGGTATTTCGGTATGGTCACCTTAACAGATGAGCAAATCAAAGAGATGATTTACCTACTCAACACTACCAACTCATCCGGAAATGACTATAGTACATCATCGCAGCTTTCCCAACATTCATTACTTTCTTGTCTAGATGCCCATGATTATGAACTGATTGCCGATTGTTGCAATCATCTGCGAATCTTCAGAGAATCTGTAAATCCCGAAATCCTCCTTTCTCTTTTCGACGGTACTTTGGAATCTCCTATTGTTGCTGAAAACAACAGGATGCTTGCTTTCCTGTTCCATTCCCTGAAACAGCGTGGTCTTGTCTGTGATAATTGGCAGATGGTTATTGCTAGACAAGGAATGATCCATTCTCGTAATGGAAATCCTCTGAACCAGAAAAAGCTTTCAGCTGCTTTGTACCAGGTGCAATGTAGGAACTATAATGAGCTCCCTTCACCCTACAAAGTAGTTATTGATGTTCTTGATAGAGTAAGTTTACAAAATTCAACGAAACGAAACCATTTCAAGTAAACGAAACTATCTTCTATAGAGAACGGGATAGAGAATGAGATAGAGCCTCTATCTTCTACCCTATCCCATATTGACATTCTCTCTACCTTTGCCCTTCCTAACCATTTTTTGGTTAAGGAGGGCATTATTCATCTTAATAAATAAATGTTTATGGCAGAACAAACTAAAGAAACAGGAGCATCGGTGTTAGACATACTGATATCCATTGACCATCAACTGGCTGACCTCCTAGCCTATGACTTGCAGCGTAAGCTACAGAAAATAGAGGAAAGTGTCAGCGAATTGAAAGCTTTTCCCAAACTACTGAGAAGCATCGAGGAGCTAGAGAAATACTATATTGGAGCCAAGAAGTGTCTGACCCTCCAGGAGGCAGCCAATTACTTGGGGTTGCAGAAGAGTGTTCTCTACAAGATGACAAGTGACAAAACCATTAGCTTTTATAAGCCAAATGGTAAGATGATCTATTTTGAGAAAGACGTACTTGATGAATGGGTGCGCCAAAATCCAACAAATCCCATTAACGCAGATAATTCCCAACAGCCATGATCGAGACTAGAAGCAGCGTTGCTGAATTACTGGAACGGTTGGAAGAGGCCAAAAGGGTTCTTGATAATCCAGACAGAATCGATGATATGATTCTAAAGCTCTCTCGACTTGAAAAGTTTCTCAGCAAATTCGGCACTATCAAAGAACTTGCCGAACACCTTCATTTCATTGAACATAAAATGTATATGGTGAAGGAATTCCTGACCACTGATGAAGCGGCAGATTTTCTTCGGATCTCTAAAAGTCTTTTGTACAAGCTAACCAGAACGAGGGAAATACCCATATACAAGCCCAATGGAAAGAATATCTACATCCATCGTGATGACCTAAACAGATGGATAAGGCAGAACAAAGTCCTATCAGAGGAGGAACTGGAGGAAGCAGCCATCACGAGATTGAATAACCTAAGAAGCAAGAATAAAAGATAATCATGATTGATATAACGACACTTGGAGGCCAAAGGATAGATGAAACCACATTTCATCGACTACTTGAACATATAAAGTTGAACATCACCGAGAAATATGTTTTCCCTCCGAAGATTATTTCTCTTGAAGGCATCACGATTGCCACACTTGGCAACTTCAGTGCATCTGTAGGAAAACCTAAGAGCAAAAAGACATTCAATGTGTCAGCTATAGTTGCAGCTGCACTGTCAGGAAAAAGCATATTGCACTACAAGGCAAACTTGCCTGCTGGTAGGAGTCGTATTCTTTATATTGACACAGAGCAGAGCAAATACCACTGCCATAAAGTTATGGAGAGGATATTCAAACTGGCCGGTCTTCCTTTGGACAAAGACAATGACCTTATAGACTTTTTTGCCCTAAGGGAGTACACCCCTGAGCAAAGACGTGACATCATTGCCTTGGCTTTGTCCTCCAAACATGACTACGGCTTAGTCATTGTAGATGGAATACGTGACCTCCTTCGTGACATCAACAACCCAAGTGAAGCTCTCGACATCATCAATGACCTGATGCGCTGGTCAAGTTACTATAACCTTCACATCCATACTGTTCTCCACTTAAACAAGGGCGATGATAACACAAGAGGGCATATAGGCACTGAGCTCAACAACAAGGCAGAGACTGTCCTTCAGATTACCAAAAACCTTGAAGACCCCAATATGAGTGAGGTTAAGGCGATGTTCATCCGAGACAAGGAATTTGCTCCTTTTGCCTTTCGCATCAATGATGAAGGCCTCCCTCAATACGTTGAGGGCTATGTGGCAGAACTCAGAAAAGACAAGAAGATGCATTTCTCCCGTCTCACGGAAGAGCAGCATCGTGAAGCCATCGAGAGTGTAATTGGAGACAACGTCCCTGTCGGCTATAGCCAGATGCTCGTCATCCTTCAAGAAGGATATAGCAATATCGGCTATTCAAGAGGAAGAAATACTATAATACAGCTGCTGAAGTATGTCACAAACATGGGCTACATCATTAAAGTAGATAAGCGTTATCAGTATGTACCCAAAGTATCTGAGAATGCTAACGACACCGCCCATACTTCGGTTTAGTTTAGTTTACGGGTATATATAGATGAACTGGAACAAAACGAAGACAATGAACATTAAACAAGCAAAGAAAGTTGACCTTATAGAGTTTTTGGAAAAGCTTGGGTATAAGGAAACAAAGAGGCGTGGCAAGGAACATTGGTACCTATCCCCTATCCGTACAGAGAACACACCCTCATTCAAGGTAAACAGTGAGACTAACGAATGGTATGACTACGGGATGCAGGAAGGTGGTGACATTATAGATCTGTGCAAGCATATATATAATGTGCGTAGTGTAAGTGAAGCCCTGGCTACCATTGCTCGGGAAGTGCCGACCCTCTCCAATCGTGCCCAGCGGATAAAAAATAGCGTTCCGACAAGGCAAGAGTCATTTGAGATGCGTAATATACAATATGTGTCTCTATCTCATACGGCCTTGTTATCATATCTGATAAAGCGGAAGATTGACATCCACATAGCAAGGGTATATTGTTGTGAGATTCACTATGATATAAGGAACAAGCATTATTTTGGTATAGCATTTAGAAACCGTAATGGCGGATTTGAAGTTCGCAACCAGTACTTCAAAGGGTGTGTAGGTCATAAAGACATATCCTACTTTAGGATGAACTCAGAACAGATCCAGGAACGTTGTCTTGTATTCGAAGGTTTTATGAATTACTTATCCTTTCTTACTTTACAGCATAGAAGGATTGTTCAATTGTTACTTGGTGAATACTGCGATTACGTCGTATTGAATTCTGTAAACAATATAAAGAAAGCCATTGAGGTATTACAGCCGTACAAGTATGTACACTGCTTCCTCGACAATGACGAAGCAGGAGTAAGAGCTTTGGAAATTGTAAAATCTGAGGCGAAAGCAGAGATAATCAATGAGGCCGGATTGTATTCTGCATACAATGACCTTAATGACTATCTTGTTTATGGTACTTAGCACTGAGCTTTTTCATTAGATTCATAATATATATTTATCTTCATGGAGTCCATTATGGGCTCCTTTTTTGTTTCTCCATATTTCGAGTATGATTTTCTTTGCAATATCATACTCGATTGTAAACACTCGTTAAGAAAGGACTTCCTCGATTATTTCTCGCCCTCTTTATAGATGAAAAGTATGTTCCTTTGCACAATCATTCGAAAGTTCAACCTATTAAAACCAGAGTAAATGAGTCCATTTTTAATATTCGTGACAGTACTTACAATTGGATATGTCATCTATTATGCCGTCATCATCATGCAAGATCTCTATGGCAAAAAAGGTGAACCTAAAGAAGACATTGAAGAGTTTGAAGTCAGCACAATGGCTGGGGAGGAATCCCCTATTGTAGTCAATGAAGATGGAACGAACTTCAAAGTCGGCAATGATGAAGATAATGAGTCTGAACAACGCATTGTTGTCTATGACGAAAGCAACTTCCCCTTGGACAACGACGCAGCTCCACAACCTACCGAAACGCCCGAAGAAGAGTGTGAGCGTTATCAGGCTGCCATGGAGGACATTAACGTGGAGAGTTCTGGAGAGACAGAACCTGATATGATGATTGAAATGCTGCTTAACCAAAAACCAGGTGGACCGAAAATTTTCTGTACCAGACACAAAGTATGAAAAAAGGGATAACGAGTAAATCGAACAAGGTAAAAGGATTGTTTTTTGCTGGCATCGCACTCCTCCAGCCTATGGTCTGCAAAGCCAAATGCGGTGGCGTTGACTACAGCTGGGGAGCCGATGCTTTATCAAACGCGCATGACTATACCGTGACTATGATGCTATATGTGGTTTATCTATCCTACGCTATAGCAGCCATCGTTGCCATCATCGGTGCCTTACAAATTCATTTCAAGATGAACTCAGGTGAAGGTGATGTCACTAAGTCAATCATGATGCTTGGTGGTGCATGCCTGTTCATGATAGGTGCATACATACTCTTCCCGGCATTCTTCGGATATAACATCATTTAGGATAACAAAGAAATCTCACCCTGCAGGAGAGAAATATCGAGTTAGAAAAAGTAATCTGTAAAACAAAAATGAAAGAAATGAAGAAAATCAAGAATTTCGTAAAGAGTATCTTCTCTTCCAATCGCGTGAAGATGTTGGCCATGCTCCTTATCTGTGGCACTGTTGCTACTTTTGCGCAGAGCGCTGCTGGTGACTACACGGCAGGTACAAGTGCTCTCTCCACTGTCACGGAGGAGATAGCCAAGTATGTTCCGTATGTCGTCAAGCTCTGTTATGCCATCGCTGGCATCGTTGCCGTTGTGGGTGCCATCTCGGTCTACATCGCCATGAACAACGAGGAACAGGATGTCAAGAAGAAGATCATGATGGTTGTAGGTGCCTGCATCTTCCTCGTTGCAGCTGCCCAGGCTCTTCCCCTGTTCTTCGGTCTTTAATCTATCAGCAAGTAATAGTGAACCGCCATGTCAGCTACATCGAATGAACAACAATATGTCAGTTACCCGATGTTCAAGGGTCTCCAAAAACCTTTGGAGTTCATGGGCATACAGGGGCGATACATTACTTGGGCTGCCTGTGCAGTCGGAGGTGCTATCCTTGGGTTTATCATCGTGTATTGTATCATCGGATTTGTTGCTGCCCTAGTCGTTTTGGCTGCTTCTCTCTCTACTGGCGCTATCCTAATCTTCTTGAAACAGAAGAAAGGACTGCATACCAAGAAAGAGGATCATGGCGTGTTCATCTATTCTTGCTCACATAGATTGTAGCGAACTATCGTGAGTGTAATAATGAGCAAGTGTGTTGGAATAAAGAACGATAAATAACCGGCGGGCTTATTCTCGCTATTGGATGAGCCTGCCCTATTACCTATTCAGAAGATAATGTTTTTATATGTTATCATAACATTTGCAGCAATCCTCCTTGGAATGGGCATTTCCGTCAAGGCTTTCGGTACTGGCGGAAAAAGGAAAAAGATCTTCCGGGACATCTACTTCTCTTTGGAGGACGTAGATGGTATAGGTGTTCTCTATACCAAGACAGGAGAATATTCTGCCATCCTGAAGATTGAGAATCCCGTCCAGAAATATTCAGCCAACATAGACAGCTACTATGAGTTCACACAGCTCCTGACATCCCTGGCGCAGACACTTGGTGAAGGTTATGCCATACACAAGCAGGATGTTTTTGTGAGGAAACAGTTTAAGGATGAGACCGCAGACAACCATGAATTCCTGTCGAATTCCTATTTCAAGTACTTCAAAGGGCGTCCCTATACAGATAGTGAGACCTATCTGATCATCACACAGGAGAACAAGAAAAGCCGTCTTTTCTCATTTGACAATAAGAAATGGCGTGATTTCATGGTGAAAGTCCGTAAGGTCAAAGACCAGCTGAAGGACAATGGTGTGGATTCCGTTTATCTGAACGGTGAGAAAGTAAGAATCTATGTAGATAGGTTCTTCTCTATGAACTTTAAGGATAAGACCGTCTCCATGACGAATTTCAAGGTTGATGACGAGACTATCAGCATGGGTGACAAGCGATGTAAGATTTACAGCATCGTGGATGTTGACAGCATTAACCTTCCCACCATTATCCGTCCCTACACTAATATCGAGGTCAATAACACATCCATGCCTGTTGACCTTTTATCCATGATAGACAGCATTCCAACGGCAGAGGTAGTCATCTACAATCAGATGCTTTTCATGCCTAACCAGAAACGTGAGCTGTCACTCTTGGAGAAGAAGAAGAATCGTCATGCCTCTATGCCTAATCCTAACAACCAGATTGTTGTTGAGGACATCAAGAAGGTTCAGGATGTCATAGCCCGTGAGAACAAGCAGTTGGTGTATTGCCATTTCAACCTGATGGTCTCCATTCCTATCGATGAGGACATGCAGAAGTGCACCAATCATCTTGAAAATGCTTTCGGTCGCATGGGAATCCACATCAGTAAGAGAGCTTATAACCAGTTAGAGCTGTTCGTCAATTCATTCCCTGGCAACTGTTACGGAATGAGTCCTGACTATGACCGCTTTCTCACACTTAGCGATGCTGCTGCCTGTCTGATGTATAAGGAACATATTCAGCATAGTGAAGACTCTCCCCTGAAAATCTTCTATACAGACAGACAGGGCGTACCTGTAGCTATCGACATCAGCGGAAAAGAGGGAAAGAACAAGATTACCGATAATTCCAACTTTTTCTGTCTGGGGCCAAGCGGTAGTGGCAAGTCCTTCCACATGAACAGCGTGGTTCGACAAATGTGGGAACAAGGAACCGACATCGTGATGGTCGATACAGGAAACTCCTATGAGGGACTGTGCGAGTACGTCAATGGCAAGTATATCAGCTATACAGAGGAGCACCCTATCACAATGAATCCGTTTGCCATCAAACGGGAAGAACTCAACATTGAGAAGATCGGATTCCTGAAGAATCTTATTATGCTCATATGGAAAGGGACGAACGGAAAGATTACCAAGACAGAAGACCACCTTATTGAAGATGTCATCACCGAATACTACGACGAGCATTTCAGAACGGGTCGAATTAAGGAGCTATCTTTCAACTCGTTCTATGAATTCAGCGTGAAGCGCATTCCTGAGATAGTGAGAGATAACAAATTAGACGGCATCGACCTGGCAACGTACAACTATCTCTTGAAGGACTTCTACAAAGGCGGTAATCACGATACGACACTAAATGAGAATCTTGACACATCCCTGTTTGACGAAACCTTTATCGTCTTCGAGATTGACTCTATCAAAGATGACCCGCTTTTGTTCCCGTTGGTGACGCTTATCATTATGGATGTGTTCATCCAGAAAATGCGTATCAAAAAGAACCGGAAAGTCCTCGTCATTGAAGAGGCATGGAAAGCCATTGCCAGCCCGATGATGGCCGAGTATATTAAATATCTCTATAAGACAGCCCGTAAGTTCTGGGCTTCAGTAGGTGTCGTAACGCAGGAGATCCAGGACATTGTAGGTAGCCCTATCGTCAAGGAGGCAATCATCAACAACTCTGATGTTGTGATGCTTCTCGACCAAAGCAAGTTTCGGGAACGTTTTGACGAGATAAAGGCTATCCTCGGTCTGACTGATGTCGATTGTAAGAAGATTTTCACCATCAACAGGCTTGAAAACAAGGATGGTCGTAGTTTCTTCCGTGAAGTGTTCATTCGCAGAGGCTCAGTTAGCGCGGTCTATGGTGTGGAAGAACCTCATGAATGCTACATGACCTACACCACTGAGCGTGCAGAGAAGGAAGCGCTGAAACTCTATAAGCAAGAGCTGAAATGTAACCATCAGCATGCGATTGAAGCCTATTGCCAGGACTGGGAACGCTCTGGTATCTCAAAATCTCTACCCTTTGCCCAGATGGTCAACCAGGCTGGACACGTACTTAATTTGAAAAAGAAGAAATAAACCTAATTTATACAACAATGTTTATCAAAGATTTCACAGCAGATGTAAGTACCCTTAACTTCGGTACGGATAAGGACACAAAAGTAGTGCATGAAACACTTCATGCCAAAGGCATCGTAACTATCAGTGAATTGTGCCATCTTTCGAAGAAAAACATCGAGGCATTCGAACTTGATCCAGCACTCATCGAGCTTCACTTGAAGAAGAACGGATTATCGTTTGGAATGAGTGATAATGACATCCTCCAGCACCAAAAAATCGTTTTTGAAATGATCAAAACGAACTGCAGCATGACTTCAATGAATCAATCTGCTGCCAATTCCAAAGCGAAGGAAATCATTTCATCCTTCTATAAGTTGGATGCTGATTGGTCTGAGCGATATTTTGAACTTGCCAAAAATATTTTCTTATCCGACCATTGCATCTTTCGCTCAACAGAGGAGAAGATGGAAAGGGCTTTGATATTGGCAAACAAGTTCATCGTTCATTATTTCTCAATGGGCGCAAAAATAGTTGAAAGCCTGATAGAAAAATAGACTATCATCACATGAAGAAGCTCTCCGCCATTATAATACTGATCATCCTTCTGACAGGAGCTGTTCCTGTCAGGGGACAGTATTATAGTGTGAACTTCGACACGAAGACTGTTGCTGCTATGGCCGCAGCCTTCAACACCGAAGCCGCTACTGAAATGTATTATAATGAGCAGTTGAGTAAGATTCGTGAATACTATCAGGCTGCCGAGGTAGCATCTGCCGGCATCTTCACCAGTAAGTTCCTTGACCGCAAAGCCCTGACAGACATAGGTGTCTGGACCAGTGCTACAGAAAACTATTACTATCGGCGTATCTACCACATGGTATCTGCCAAGATTATGCCAAAGATATGGACTGTCGCCGGTATGATGCTCAAAAGCCCGCAGAATGCCCTCTACTGGGGCAGTTATCTCTATAAGGTCTGTGATGAAACGAAGAACCTATGTTATCAGTTTGAGTCAATTGTCACCAATAGCAGCCTTTCGTTTAAGGACATTGCTTTTTTGGAGATAAATCAGGAACTCGCTTCTATCTTAAAGCTCTCTGAGCTTGCCAATGTTGACTGGAAGTCCATGTTAGACAACTTCTCCGACATAGGAAGTCATTTCTCCAAGGAAAGCCTACAGGAAGACATTGACAACCTTTACCGGATGGGTGTTAGCCTTGCATCTGCAGGTGCAGCAAATGTGGTGAATGCCATCCTTGCTAACAGCAACTTCAATGGCACCATGATGGACAAGACAAGTAGTGTCATTGAGATTGCAGATAATGTTTACCATCTTTATGACGGTATTAAAAACGACACAGGCAACACCCTGTTAGGTCTTATTGGAGGTGAGGAAGGAATTGCCAATCTCTTCAACTTGTCGAATTACAATGCCACCTCCTGGTTAACTGACTATGCTCGTGAGGGCATGGGACAGTATTACACCCAGCGATGGTATATATATCGTGTAGACAGTGGAAGCGAATCATTGTGCGATTACTATCCTCCTACTGATGACAACAGCATTCTTTATGGTGATCATTGGTACAGGATTAACACTACTGATGCCAACTTCAATCCTAACAGCAGCCAATGGGAGTCTATCCTCCAAAATTCAGAGAACCATGCTGGTTGGAGCCGAAGCCGTATACAACAGTTGAACAGCAGTAACGACGGTTTCAGTTACAACATCAGCTATTACAGTAAAAGCTATGTCCTGAGCAAGCAAAAAAGTGGGCAGTACGCAAAGGCTTATGCCTATGAGATTCATGTCACAAAAAGCTGGAATAACACTGAAATCAAATACGAAGATGTCTATGATTCCTATTCCATGGACTTGGCCTCATTCAAGGCCGGGTTGAATGCCCGTCTTGCTGATTACAATGACAATGATGAAGGCTTTACCTATTATCTTGGAAGCGATAGCAAGAAATACTATCAAGCTACAGATGCCCAGAAGATAGCCGGTTGTGAAACAGCAACCATCAGCGTCACTTGTCATGATGGAGCAAAACTTGGAGAAGGTAATACGCAATATAAATGTTCAGATTGTGGGGGGAGTTTGAACGAGCACACTAAACAATGCTCCATGGCTACATCAGTTTCAGAAGGAAGCATCAACACCTCCGAACTTGATGGTAAGATTGAGGATTGCGAGAATCACATTGCTTCTCTACAATCGCAGATAGCTGCTCTTGAAGTGGAGAATGCTGAACTTCTCAGGCTGATAGCCAGTGCAAGCATTGAAGATGCAGCTGCATACAGACAACAGTATAACGAGAACAAAAGTAAGATTTCTTCCCTTTCATCTGAGAAAAGCAGTTGGGAAAACCAGCTCTCACAATATCAGGAAGCAAAAAGTGATGCGGAACAAAGTGAGAACATACAAACCGATGACTACTATCGAATACCAGCCATCATGCAGGATTGCAAATCAGCTTTTAACCTCAGCTGGAATGGCAGCGGCTCATGGGATGGCTATACCTTTGTCCGCACAGCTACGATGCCCAACATCACTGGTACGATTACCTTTAAGGCGACCATATCCATAGCTCGTAAGCCAAAGTATTTCATGGGAATCAAGATTCATCGAGCCATCGTTCAGATCAGTTGGGAACTCACCACAGAATATAACGATTCACAGGTGGTAGCAGTCCTGAATCTTGACCCCGATAAGAGCGATGCAGAAAAGGCCAGTGAGGTAAACGCAAAAATCGCCGAGGTAGCCCGTACATACCCTAGTTGCGATGTGTCCGTTGAATATGCCAGGAGCGAACCCTTGGAGCAAGACACTACGGATGACACCTATCACCTGCTATGGTCAAGTGACCGCTTGGAGATTGCCCGGGATATTGACACAAGACTTACAAAGATATTCGCAGACCTTGTCTCATTGGAGAAGATGATGCACTATAAGCATTCCATCATTGATATGCTTAAATCCATAGCCCCCTATATCAACGATGAGCAAGGGAAAAGACTGACTTTGGTGGAACAATGCAGGAAAAGATGGCTTCGCCATGCAGCAAATAGCAGTCACTCTGATAGTTATAACGGCAAATACGATGAAGATGATGACTAGAACGATAACCTGTATGATTGTTACATTGCTATGCTTCATTCCAAAGGTGGCATGTGCTCAGTTTGGATTTGACGTGACTTCCGTCGAAGCCTATATTCATGACCACAAGCAGCAACGCAGCCTTTTACTGGTTCGCTCCACCTTGGAAGCAAGCAACAAGCTAATACATGAGTACAGTAAAGATGCCAACATAGACTACAAGGACATCAACCTCCAGCTCGACAAGTATACGAGAGCATTTGATGTCATTGACATCCTGTATCAGTCTCTTCGCACGAGTCTCAATATCTACGACACTTATGATGTGGTAAAAGACAGGATTGGTGATTATAAGGATATGCTTGATGACTATCGAGCAAAATGTCTTGACAGGTTGAACATTGTCAGCACCGACACGCTCATCATAACCATCAATGCCAGAGCATTGGCAAGAATCGCGGAGGAAGGTGACAACCTTTATAAATCTGTCAGCGACCTTGTATTGTACGCCACAGGAGCAGCGGCATGTTCTACCGCCGATTTGTTGATGGTGCTTAATAGTATCAACAACTCCCTTGACAATATCAAGAGGCATATCAACAAAGCTTACTTTGAGACTTGGAAGTATATTCAAGTCAGGATTGGCTACTGGAAGGCTCAGGTTTACAGAGCCAAGACTATCAAGGAAATCGTCAATGATGCTTTCGGAAGATGGCGAGGAGCCGGTTATCTCGGTTATTGAAAAGGAAAACAAAAACATATTATCATATGGTACACAAAGAAACATACAATCGTTTAGTTCTACTGACAGCACAAATCTTCATTTGCACCTGTTTGTCTGCACAGTCTTATGTGACCTATAATCATGATGCGACGAAAATGAATCAGATAACCGTACAAGAAATAGGAAGTGGTGGGCTTACTCCTGCTTACTATTACACGGCTTTTCACAATAGCTACCAGAAGACCGCATCAGCAAAGAACAAGCTTGGTTTCCGCACCCTTGCAGGTATTGAGTCTTACCAACAGATAGATGATGCAGACTCTATTAAGGCATCATTGGAAAAACGCGCAGAGATAGAGGCTTTGAACATTGCAGACAGGCAAATAGACATTGCATGGTTAGCAGAAGGAAACAAGATAGACAAGAAGCTATCAGACTTCCAGAATAACATCAACCGTATTGTCGGCGCAGGAGGTGCACCGTCTGAGAAGGAACGATGGACTGAATATTACAACATCTATCGATATGCCATCAAGGTTACCAAAGAAGCCTATATGCCCAATGCCCTGCGTAAGAAGGAATACTTGGCAATATATAATGATATAGCCAAACAGAACGAGACACTGATTGCCTATCTTGTGAGGCTGAACGCAAGAAGCAAGACACAGGAACTACTTTCTGCAACAAGCTCTAAGTCATCTCATAATGCCACATTTGCCAGCGAAGCCTATAATCGCTGGAAGAATGCAATGTCAAATGTCAAAACAAAAACAGACTAATTACCACTATGCCAGATACGAATATCCTTTCCGATTTTGGAATCAACATCCTTGAAGAGGAGATCGACGATGTCATCTTTCAGACCAATGAGTTTCTTTGCGATGCCACATTCACTGGTTCGCAAGGTCCTTTCTGGTGGATTCTTCAGATGTGCATGGCCTTAGCCGCCTTATTCTCAATCATTGTGGCTGCAAGCATGGCCTATAAGATGATGGTGAAGCATGAGCCCATTGATATCATGAAGCTCTTCAAACCCATTGCTGTCAGCGTTATCCTTTGCTGGTGGTACCCACCTGCGGATACTGGGATGACAAATAGTGGCAGTTCATGGTGTGTTCTCGATTTTTTGTCTTATATCCCAAACTGTATCGGTTCCTATACACATGACCTATATGAAGCCGAAGCTACTCAGATTGAGGACAAGTTTGCCGAGGTCCAAGAGCTAATCCATGTCAGGGACACCATGTATACGGCTCTTCAGGCGCAGGCTGATGTTGCTCATACAGGCACGTCAGATCCAAATCTCATCGAGAGCACGATGGAACAAGCTGGTGTTGACGAAGTGACCAGCATGGAACAGGATGCTTCAAAACTATGGTTCACCTCTTTAACAGCTGGAGCAGTCGTCGGTATCGACAAGATTATTATGCTTATTGCACTCATCGTGTTCCGCATTGGTTGGTGGGCTACGATATACTGTCAGCAGATACTTCTTGGCATGTTGACCATCTTCGGACCAATACAATGGGCTTTCAGTCTTCTGCCTAAATGGGAAGGAGCCTGGGCCAAGTGGCTGATTCGCTATCTGACAGTACATTTCTATGGAGCCATGTTATATTTCACTGGCTTTTATGTCCTTCTACTATTCGACATTGTGCTTTGCATCCAAGTGGAGAATCTGGAAGCTATCACACAGAGTACACAGACGATGGCAGCATACCTTCAGAACTCCTTCTTCTCTGCAGGCTATCTGATGGCAGCCAGCATTGTGGCTTTGAAATGTTTGAACCTCGTTCCAGACCTTGCAGCATGGATGATTCCTGAAGGTGACACAGCTTTCTCTACTCGTAACTTTGGCGAGGGTGTCGCACAACAAGCTAAGATGTCCACTCAGGGCATGATAAGTAAGATTGTTTAATGTAATCAATAGAAGAATATTATGGTTATAAAGAATCTTGAAAACAAAATCAAATTAGTGCTGATCATCTGTTCCCTTTTCTTGGCAGGCTGTATCATCATCTGCATTTCCAGCATATGGACGGCACGGGGAATGGTCACTGATGCACAGCAGAAAATTTATGTGTTGGACGGTAACGTGCCTATCCTTGTCCAACGCAGCTCAATGGAAGAAACGCTCGATGTGGAAGCAAAGTCCCACATAGAAATGTTCCATCACTATTTCTTCACTCTCGCCCCGGATGACAAGTACATCAAGTACACCACAGAAAAAGCCATGTATCTCGTGGATGAGACTGGTCTGGCACAGTACAATACCTTAAAGGAGAAAGGATTCTACTCCAATATCATGGGAACGAGTGCCGTTTTCAGTATCTTCTGCGACAGCATCAATTTCGACAAGGACAAAATGGAGTTTGTCTATTATGGCCGCCAACGCATTGAAAGAAGGACTAGCATCCTCACTCGAGAATTGGTTACTGCCGGACAACTGAAGCGAGTGCCGCGAACTGATAACAATCCACATGGCCTGCTTATCACTAACTGGAGAACCCTCCTGAACAAGGATATAGAACAAAAAACTAAAAACACCTACTAATGAGCTGGAAGAAGATGTTCGTCGGTGAGAAGATGCCCGACAAGAATGACCCGAAATACCACGACCGATACGAGAAAGAAGTTGCTGCCGGTCGTGAGTTCGCCCGAATGACGAAGATAGACAAGGTTGCAGCCAGAGTACAAAGATTTGCCAATCGTCATACCAAGCTGTTCCTTGGCATTATATTTACATTTATTTTCCTCTGTTTTGGTTTTAATATCTATCGGATCAGTCATGTCTGGAATCAGAGCAAGAATAGTAAAAGTGCCATTGAAAGACAAGAAGAACTAGTCCGAAATAGACATCAGCGGCTAAGTGATTCTGTCAGCGGCATAGTAGAGGATGATAAAGAGTATCAAGTGATTAACCAAAACAACAATGACAATGGACATAAAAAAGATTAACTGGAAACAGCCGAAGTATCTTCTGCCGGCAATCATCTATTTCCCGCTGCTTTTCGTGGGTTACTTTGTCATCGACCTGTTCCATACTGAGAAGGCTGAGATTCCCGACGAAAGCCTGCATACTACCGAGTACCTTAATCCTAAGCTCCCGGAAGCACAGATGAGAGGAGACGGTATAGGCAACAAATATGAGAGTATGCTGAAATCATACGGTCGGATCGATGACTATAGCGCAATGGAAAATATAGAACGTAATGAAGATGATACTAAAGAGACTTATGACTCTAAATACAGCGATGAAGAACTTCAGCAGCTTGAATCGAGTGAGAGTGAGAGACTCGCTGAGCTGCAAAGACAACTACAAGCGAGCGCGGAGAAAGGAGAAAGGATTGGTGAAGGCCAAGGCCTCAGTGAGGAAGAACGCATAGCCCGTAGTCACCAACGCGAGCAAGAAGCCATTGATGAGTTGAATCGTGCATTGGCGATGGCTCGGCTACAGGGGCAGCAGGCAACACAACCATCTGTCCCGCAAGAAGTCACAGAACCTGTTGAGACTAAAGATAATCCTGCCAAAACAGAAGGTAGTGTCAGTGTCAATGAGCGAAGTGTGAAGGCACTGAGCGAAGAGGATGAAGCACAAGAGGTCGTCAAAAAGGTCAAGGTCACTTCCGACTATTTCAATACACTTAGGGAAAATGACCCTGAGCCCAATCTTATCAAGGCTATTGTTGATGAGGATGTGAAGGCTGTTGATGGCAGTCGTGTTCGTCTCAGATTGCTTGACGACATTGAGATCAATGAAGTCATCGTACCAAAGGGAACATACATTTATGCCATAATGAACGGTTTTGGTAGCCAGCGAGTGAAAGGCAATGTAAAGAGCATCTTGGTGAATGACGAGCTGATTAAGGTTAATCTGTCGCTCTATGATACTGATGGTCTGGAAGGACTTTATGTTCCGGGAAGCAGTTTCCGTGAGACCACCAAAGATGTGGCTTCTGGAGCAATGAGCAACACATCTTCCCTTACCAGCAGTAGCACGAATACGGGTAACCCACTTATTCAATGGGGTAACCAGGCCATCACGAATGCTGTACAGAAGACCAGCAATTCAATTAGCAAAGCTATCAGGAAGAATAGTGCAAAGATAAAGTATGGCACATTCGTCTATCTCATAAACGGAAAAGAGAAAAAGAACAACTGAATTTTATAATCGAAACATCAAATATATGAAACCTATCAAGACCATCGGCACTTTTATCCTCTGTGCCATTTCAGTTTTGCCTGCATTTGCGCAGCAGACCTATGAAGAAATTGAGCAACTGACAGTGAACGAACAGATTACCACTGTTATTACTGCTTCTGAACCCATTCGTTTTGTGGACATCAGCACTGATATGGTCGTTGGCGACCAGCCTATCAACAACACCATCCGTTTGAAGCCCAAGGAAGGAGGCCATGCCGATGGTGAGGTGCTGGCCGTCGTGACGATCGTTACAGAACGTTACCGTGCCCAGTATGCCCTTCTCTATACGACAAGGCTTCAAGAAGCGGTCATTGACAAGCAGATCCAGCCGGAAGAGAAGATTGCGTATAACAATCCATCTGTCAGCCTGTCAACTGAAGACATGACAAAGTACGCACGTGCTATCTGGAACTCTTCAGCCAGAATCCGAAATGTCAGTACCAAACAGCATCGAATGATGATGCGATTGAACAACATTTATTCAGTTGGCGATTACTTTTTCATTGACTTCTCAATCGAGAACCGTACAAACATCCGATTTGACATTGATGAGTTACGAATTAAACTGGCGGATAAGAAACAATCCAAAGCGACAAACTCACAAATCATAGAGCTACCCCCTACCCTCGTCCTGGATCAGTCCAAGACTTTCAAACATGGCTATCGTAATGTCATAGTCCTGAAAAAGATGACATTTCCTAACGACAAGGTACTGAGTATTGAATTATCCGAAAAGCAGATAAGCGGTAGGACAATCACTCTCAACATTGACTATGAGGATGTTCTCTATGCAGATTCGTTTAATGCTATACTATTAAGGGAGGAATAGCAATGAAGAAGATTATCATCACCATAATCACATCTCTGTTAGTGGCAACTGCATCATTTGCCCAATCGCACAGTAATCGCATTGATTTCGGCATAGGAGCTCTATATGAAAGAGGACTTGATGCTACTCTCGCTTGGGAGCATGAAACGAAATACCATAATGCCTGGGAGTACTTTCTCAATGGGTATATCAAATGGGATGAATGCAAGTCATGTGGCCATGTCTGCCCCGAATCCTTTTGGAATAACTATCGGACATGGGGAGTTGGAATTGCCTATAAGCCTTGTGTCCATAGAGGACACAACAACTATGGCAACCTGCGTATCGGAGCCAGTGCCGGTAGTAATACAGACAAATTCGTTGGGGGCATACATGTTGGCTATGAACACAACTATTCACTTCGTAATGGATGGGTTCTCTATTGGCAAGCTAAATGTGATATGATGCTACCCAACCGTGAAGACCTGTTCCGAACAGGAATCGTTATAGGTTTTAAGATCCCGACACTAAAACAGTAAATGTTATGAAGATACAACGTACAATATCAATCGCTATTCTGTCGCTTTCTCTTGTGGGTTGTGACGAACATCGTGATTTCCCGGACACCTCCGTCAAGACATGTGACATTTTATGTACGGATGGCGAGGTCGTCCGATTTGACGATTTATCATCAGAAGGCAAAGAACCTATTGCTGTCGTTTTTCACATCAATCAAAGAGATGACATGGAAGGTACAGCTTATGCCGTCTATCTCTGGGATGTCTCACCAAATGCATATAGTGACAGCATCGGTGTCAAACAAAACACGTCTGCCAATGTCATGGCATTTGATGGTAATTCCAACACCTATGCCATGTACGGTTCTGGTTCTTCTCCTGCTGCCGAAGCTGTCTTTGATATGTGGCGGTATGGCCAGAGTGCCTATATCCCTTCTGTTGCTCAACTGCGTTTGCTCTATGCGGCTAAATATACCATCAATTCGTATATCGAACGATGTGGAGGTGATGTTATTCCCGATGCCCCTGACGAATGTTGGTATTGGTCAAGCACGGAAGTCAAAGGACAGGAATCTGCAAAGGCGTGGTTATTTTCCCTATCATCTGGAGCACTTCAAGAAACGCCTAAAGGACAGGCACATAAAATACGGCCTATCATTACGTTATACAACTAATATAAACTATTTCTTCAAAGCAAATGGAAGAAACCAAAGAACTTCAAACTGCCTATAAGATCTTCCGTGCAATCATCTACGTTTCTCTGCTCGTCGAGTTCTTTGAGTATGCTATTGACCCTGCTATATTTGACTATTGGGGAGGCGTTGTTTGTGATGTTCACGACCGCATCAAAAGGTGGTTTATCTATCTCGACGGCAATCTTGTCTGGAGCAAGACGGCTACTTTTGTTGTTATCTGTATCACCTGTGTAGGAACACGCAACAAGAAGCATATAGAGTTCGATGCACGCCGTCAGGTCTTATATCCACTCATAGGTGGTGTATTTATTACAATCCTTTCCGTATGGCTTTTTTATCATCGGATTGATACGCGTTTCTATAGAATCTCCTTGAACATCTGGCTGTATATGGCAGCCTCCATATTGGGAACCATTCTGATTCATGTATCTCTTGACAATATCTCCAAGTTCTTGAAGGAGGGGCTATTGAAAGACCGATTTAACTTCGAGAACGAATCCTTTGAGCAATGTCAGGAACTGATAGAAAACAAATATAGCGTGAACATCCCTATGAGATACTATCATAAAGGGAAGTTCCGTAAAGGATGGATCAACATCGTTAATCCGTTCCGAGGCACGTGGGTAGTTGGAACACCTGGTTCCGGCAAGACCTTTTCTATTATCGAGCCGTTCATTCGGCAGCACAGCGCAAAGGGTTTTGCGATGGTGGTGTATGACTACAAGTTTCCCACACTTGCACAGAAGCTATACTATCATTACAGAAAAAACCTTGATGCAGGAAACGTCCCAAAGGGGTGCAAATTCAACATCATCAACTTTGTTGATGTTGAGTACAGTCGACGTATCAACCCAATTCAGTTGAAATACATTCCCAATCTGGCAGCAGCCAGTGAGACTGCTGAGACATTGCTCGAATCTCTACAAAAGGGAAAGAAGGAAGGAGGCGGCGGTTCCGATCAGTTCTTCCAGACATCAGCCGTGAACTTCTTGGCTGCATGCATCTATTTTTTCTGCGGTTACAGAAAAGTTCCCTATGACAAGAAGACCGGCCAGCCTTTGGAGGCAGAGATGACAGAAGAGCCAAAAACCCATAGGCCAAAGCCGACAGGACGTGTCTTCGACAGGAATCATAATCTGGTTAATCCAGAAGATTATTATTGGTTAGGAAAATACAGTGATATGCCACATATTCTATCCTTCCTTAACCTCGACTATCAGACCATCTTCGAAGTGCTGGAAACTGATCCTGAGGTCGCTCCCCTACTCGGCCCCTTCCAAACAGCCATGAAGAATAAGGCCATGGAGCAGTTGGAAGGTATGATAGGAACACTAAGAGTCTATACGAGCCGATTGGCAACGAAGGAATCTTATTGGATATTCCATAAGGACGGTGACGACTTCGACCTAAAGGTAAGTGATCCTGAGAACCCAAGTTACCTGTTGATAGCCAATGACCCTGAAATGGAAAGCATCATTGGTGCCCTCAATGCCCTTATCTTGAACAGACTTGTCACCCGTGTGAATACAGGCCAAGGCAAGAATGTTCCTGTCAGTATCATCGTCGACGAGCTGCCTACTTTGTATTTCCATAAGATTGACCGTTTGATAGGTACAGCCCGTAGCAATAAGGTTAGTGTAGCATTAGGTTTTCAGGAGCTTCCCCAGCTTGAATCGGATTACGGAAAAGTCGGAATGCAGAAAGTAATTACAACTGTTGGTAACGTAGTAAGTGGCTCTGCCAGGGCGAAGGAAACACTTGAATGGCTCAGCAATGACATTTTCGGTAAGGTCGTCCAGTTAAAGAAAGGAGTGACTATTGACAGGGACAAGACCTCCATTAACCTCAATGAGAACATGGACAGCCTTGTTCCTGCAAGTAAGATTTCCGACATGCCAACCGGGTGGGTCTGTGGCCAGACGGCACGTGACTTTATCAAGACCAAGACAGGCCATGGTGATTCCATGAACATTCAGGAATCAGCCGAGTTCCAAACTTCTAAGTTCTATTGCAAGTCCGATTTCGACATGGCTGAGATTCAGAAAGAAGAAGAGGATTATAAGAACTACCCTATCCCAAAGTTCTACCAGTTCCCTTCAAGGGATGCAAGAGAGCGAATCTTGTATCAGAATTTCGTCAACGTTAATCTGGATGTAAAGAACATGATTGATGAAATCAACAAGTTCAAAGTCAAATAGACAATAATAAACGATACTATCAACCATGAAATATAAGTTACTTCTTTTATTTATTCTTACAACAATGAGTTTGGGAATGAGAGCCCAGATCTCAGTTCAAGCTATACCTAACATCGTTATCAATAGTATTTTCGACCTTCCCCCATTTGAAAGAGCTATATGTTGCATCAAATATTATGAAGGGATGCACAGAAAAAAGGATTATCCTTATGTCGGTTATGGACACCAAATAAGGGCTGGTGAAAAATACTCCTCTGATATGTCATTAAATGAAGCGGATGCTCTACTTCGAAAAGACCTGAAAGAGTATTGTTCCATTTTCCGCAATTACGGGAAAGACTCCCTCCTTCTAGCTGTATTAGCCTATAATGTCGGGCCATATCGTATTCTTGGGTGCAAGGGTAAACACCCAAGGCCAAAGAGCAATCTGCTAAAAAAGATTGAGTTTGGTATCAGAGATTTCAAAGAGGAATACATTCAATTCTGTCATTGGAAGGGAAAGAAGATTCCTTCAATCGAACAAAGACGTATGGTTGAGCTGCTGTTACTATACGTACAGTGATTATTTAGCCTTTTAGTTTTGTTTCATAAATAACTTTACCACGGAATAGCCTGTAATCCACATCATTTAGAGTTAAGGTAATATCAGGTATAGACACAGCCCTGACAAGTTTCTGAAGCGTATTCAAATGGATTTCAGTACCTATAACCCTTCCTAAAGTGACATGCAGGCAAAATGGAGAATTGATTTGGCAACCAGCAGTCATCAATTCAGAACGGATGGCATTATTAACAGACAAAAAGGATTGTGGAATATCTGAAGCTGTTAAATATATTATATGCGTGCCAGACAGAGTCGTGAAAACGTCCAATTTGTCAAAAGTCAGTGTTAATGCATTCAATCCATTTAGGTGTTTTTCAAATATCGGACATAAGTTGACATTCAATGGCGTTTCATCAAGAAATGCCGTTGTTATATGATAATACCCCATTTGCCACCTAACCTTGACATGGCTAAGCTCGTTTCTTAGTTCATTCAACCATTGAGCATCATACCTTAATGGCACTTGAATTTCTATATACGATTTCATTCCTAATTTGATCTATTCATTAGCACCTTCCAAAAACTTAGTGGTAGAAAAACATTCTCTAGCAGAACAGCACTTTTGAACATGGGAGCAATCTCATCAGGAGTGTAGCCAGCTATTCCACACCCAACAGGGGTTACGAAGAACTTCAACTCTGGATGTTCCTTAGCAAAAGCGGTAAAGCGATATGCTGCTGCTGACGTACTTTCTAATCCTTCCATTGTAGGAAGAGCGTAGGAACTCCCTTGAAGTCCTTCTCCATTTCCCCATTCTGCACCGAATCTATTATATGCAACTCTCGCAGCACCTCCTATATGCATTCCCTGGATATTGCTACCGAACACAAATATCTCATTCGACTCCAGTACGTTTATTATAGAGGGAGTTATTCTGTCAGGCAACGTACCAGCGTTCCCACCAGTCATCCAATACTGTTCTTCTTCTGTGTAAAGATTCATTATCTTATTGTTTATCAATGATACTTGTATCTATTTCGTTAGGGGTTCCATGAAGGATATTAGCCACTTCGCGACAGCCACAATCACACTTGAAAATCATCTTACATCCATTACACATAGATGGTTTACATTCACTATGAGCAAACAAGTTCCAATAGTTCAGATCTTTTATCATGGGTTCTTTGAATATGTGCCCAACAATATGCGGCGAATGGTTACATGTTCTAACAAATCCCGCTGGATCTATAACAAAAAATCCCTTTGCTGCCGCACATTGATAACCGATTTGTAAATGCTTATATTTATTGGGTTCCTTTATTGAGCAATACGCAACTTCAGTTCCCAAATTCCCATATCTATTTGACAGTGTCAACACCTCTTCCGCTGTATCGAGCATACCATTGACTTGTTTGGGTGTCAGAATAAGTTCATTCTTATAACTCAATCCCCTACCACCTGGAAGAAACCTATTCAACAACACTGAAGTAGCACCACTAACCAACCCCATAGAGATTGTTTCGAACAATTCATGGTAATTCTTTCGTGTGACTGTAATGTTGACTGTTGTATGCAGCCCAAGTAACTTTGCCTTTTCAAACCATCCTAATACGCCATCAGCATTATCTACGCCAGTATGCTCTTTGAAAGTATTATATCCTGGCAGACTCATACTTAGATGAACATTACAACGTTTGAAGAGTTTCAAATACTCTTCTTTCATTGCCAATCCGTTTGAAATAAGAACAATCGGATTCCTTATTCTTCGTTTAAGACCTTCAACATAGATATATTCAACAACCTCGGGCATACAGTCTTTTAGAATTGCTTCACCACCTGAAATAGAGAAAGACTGAATCCCATGTCGATAGAGGATGTCGATGGTTTTTTTCCACTCCTCCAGACACATTTCATCCCCTTTGTAATAGTTAGACTGGGGAGCATACCATGGACATGAGCAGAAAACACACCGATGATTACACCGATATGTAAGTTCTAAGACAACTGAAGGAGGTAATAAGATATCAGACATCAAATTTAATCCCTGTCATAAATTCAAGAGTTTCTATCTCGTCGGCAATATAATGACTTGCATCGTAACTATCGTAGTACATAGGCTTATTTTGGAATAATGTCAAAAGCGCCTTGTATGGACTCCAATAGTTTGCAATTGCCCTATGATATTCAGTGTCAGATGTTGTCTTAAAATAGAAAATGTGATTGATGTCTGACAGCCATATATCTTTGTCCCAATCGAAGCCATCATCATCTGGAGATTTCATATCAGGATAGACTTCTTTTTTGACCTTTTCCGCACAAGATTCGCAAACCGTTTCAACTTTTACATCATAACCCAGTTTAGCCATTTCACTTACCAGTTCCAATATAGTCTCATGATTATTCCAGTCACTATAACTCGTATCAGTTCCACATACATCACATTTGAAATGCTTCTCGGGAGGACTCATTTGACTATAACACATTGCACCAAAATTCTCGATTCTAGGCGAATCGTCTGAAGCAATAGCCTTTAACCTTGCTAGTAGCTCTTCTTTAGATAAAGATTTTTTTGCCATACAAATATTATTATTACGTTTGCAAAAGTATCAATCTTTTGTGCAGCCTATCTGCATCGAAAAACACTTCTTGGTGCACAATTATGTTGCAAAGATACAGATAAATAACCTAAAAAATGATAAGTTCGCCATTTTTTTAGTGAAATAACAAGAAAAAATACAAAGAAATCGCAGAATATCGAACAAAAATCATTATCTTTGCATCACTATTATTAATAATGTATAAGAAATGGACAATAAGCCTATTAACCGGATCAAAGTGATGATGGCAGAACGGATGGTAACCAACAAGGAATTGGGAAGATTACTTGGAAAGGATCCTGCCACTGTTTCAAAGTGGGTTACAAACACGTCTCAACCCACTTTGGAAAACCTTATTGAGATTGCCAGAGTACTAAAATGCGACATTGGCGATCTCGTGCGAAAAGACGATTCTGTTATTATTGAAAAGACAGGAACGGATGAACCCTAATTAGAGAAAACGATATGCCTACTAATAAGAACGCGCAGCTACGCTACCAAATACTTGACCGTTGTTTTAGTAATCGACACCGTAGATATACTATCGATGACCTTGTTGATGCTGTTAACGATGCCCTGTATGATTTATACGGGACAGAGGTTGGTGTCCGTCAAATCCGTGATGACATCAAGTATATGCGTGACCGGGTGGCATACGATGCCCCTATAGAGGCCGTTCCTTTTGATGGCAAAAAGTGCTACTATCATTATTCAGACCCATCTTTCTCTATCTTCAACAATGAACTAACAGTTGAGGAAATCACCAAGCTCAGCTCTACGATAGACATGCTTGGTCGTTATCGTGGTGGTGCAAACCGATGGTTGGAAGAAGTTATATCGAGTCTTGAATATCGTTTTGGAATCAAAGCAAATCGAGAGCATATCGTTTCATTTGAGCAAAATGACCAGTTGAGAGGCCTTGAATTCCTATCTGAGCTGATTGACAGTGCCATTAACCATCAGCCACTGAATCTTCAGTATAGGACATATAATGGAAGGGAGATAAATGTGGTCATTCATCCTTACCACGTCAAGCAGTACAACAACAGGTGGTTCTTGTTTGGATTGGAACAGACACCCAATGGTGACAGAATTGCCAACAGGCCTCTTGACCGTATCGTCAAGTTCTCTCTTTCCGACGTTCCCTTCATCCCGAACACGACTATTGATTTCTCAACAAGATTCAATGATGTTGTTGGAGTAACGATACCTGAGGATAATGTTCCTATTGAAACGATAGTCTTAAAATTTGATTCTGAACGATTCCCGTATGTTGTATCAAAGCCAATACATCATACTCAGAAGGTTCTAGACGAGAAAGAGTGTACTCTCCTGATTGAAGTTCGTCCTAACAAAGAACTTGAATCGGTCATCTTCTCGTATTTCCCACACGTGGAGGTACTGGAACCTGCTTTCTTAAGAGAGCAGTTCAAAGAAAAAATAGTCAACAACTTAAATAAATATCTGACTGTGCAGAAAGACTTCACTGACAAAGAATAATTTTGCCGCGCAGCATATAAATAAAGCTACAAAAATGAATATCAATAACAGTCCATATACAGCTGCAATTACAGGAGGCGGTTTCCTTTTCGAGGAGACCAATGCCCTTCTGCCGCTTTTAAAGTCAGATGACAGAGAAAGCCTTCTCAAAGATGAGAAGATAAACAATCATATATTGAAAATAAATGCTGAAACATCTAGGTATAGAGCTATTATGGAAATCGCTCGTCGTTATGATGCCATGCCTGCTTCTTTTTGGGATGATTATCTGGCCATGACTGAGGATGATCAGCGTATTGCCTTGTTCTTTGTTATCTTAAAGACCTACAAAATTTGCTTTGACTTCCATATTAACGTAACCATGCGGAAGTGGAATAGCATTAGCAAGTCATTAGTCTACGATGACATAGATATGGAGTTTAATGAAGTGTCTGCTCGTGATGAATTTGTTGACTCATGGAGCGACAAGACCAAACGCAAGGTGGCCAGTGCATACTTGACTATCCTTCGTAAAGTGGGTATTCTCGACAAAGATGACCAGCTCCATCCCCTCTCTGCAAGCAATTTTGATTACTATATCATCAACGGCGAACAGTGGTTTCTCGAAGCTTGTCTGTTGCAGCCGTATCAGATAGAAAACATTAAAAAGCAACTCGTATGACCATCAAGGAACTCGATGATAAGCTGAACAGCCCTGGTTTCCAAGACCCAGAGAATGGCGACCTGTTTTATAACTTCTTCATCTACCAGTACCCGGCAGAGAAGGAGTATGACATTCGTCGCCAGATACAGGAGTTTAAGGCTAACCTGATACGTCCCATTAACTATGTGGACGTTCTCTGCCTGAATCTCTTCGAGGAATTCTGCATATTCCTCGATCAGAAGAAATTTCTGAAGCATCCCAGTATGCTGAAGTATCAGTTGGAAAAGGAACAGGCAGACCCGTCAAAGGCTCAGAATACCCAAGACACACTGACACGCAATGCGCACAGTCCAGAGTTTGTGCAGTTCCTCCATCAACGTATCATCGAGCACGTCAGCATCGAAGACAAGTATCGTCGTCCATACGTGTTCGTCTATGGCGTGGGAAGTATGTTCCCATATCTTCGTGTAAATGAGTTGTTGGCCCTTTATGAGGACTACAACGACACGAGCAAATACAAGATTATCGTTTTCTATCCTGGTCATCGGGAAAACAACTCATTCCGACTCTTCGGAACACTTCACGACAACCATACTTATCGTGCAACCCTCCTAATCAATGAGTAATATGAAACTGAGTGAGCTATACAAAAAGCCGATTGGACGTGCAGTCAATCCTGCCGTTAGTGCAACCAAGTTCGATCCTGAGACTGAGAAGATAGAGATTGAAGAGTATGTGTTTACTGATGAAATCATCAACGGACTCTACCGAATCCTTGATGCCATCAAGAACAACAAGCCGTATGACCATGTGGGTATATGGATAGATGGTTACTATGGTTCTGGTAAGTCTCACTTCCTGAAGTATCTGGATTACTGTATCACTCCACGTACTCAGGAGAAAGCCTTAGAGCGTCTGCTGGAGGCTGTCAAGGCTATCGACCCATTAGACGAGAACCATAATATCAGCTGCGACTACGATGCCATACTGAGCATTGCCAACTGGCTGAAACGTGCCACCATCGACACTTGTATCTTCAACCTCGAAACGAGTTACGATAACTCAACGGATAAGAAGAAAGCCTTCCTGCATGTGTTCTGGAACGAGTTCAACGGCAAGCGTGGTTTCAACAAGTTCAACCTCACCCTGGCCCAGAACCTCGAAAAGCCTTTGCAGGAAAAGGGCGTGTTCGAGCAGTTCAAGGAGCGTATTGCCGAAGAAGGTGGTGACTGGAATGATCCAGGCGAAGCAGCCGACATGATTGACAACGAGCTTGGCATGGTGCTCGACATTGCTTGCGAATTGGCTCCTACACTCGATAAGGAAAGCATCCGTGAACGCATTTTGAGGCGCGACACCAATATCAGCATTGACCGTTTCAGCTCAGAGTTGGCTTCATACCTAAAGGACAAAGGCGACGACTATCGTTTGATTATGCTGGCTGATGAAGTAAGCCAGTTCATCAACAAGGAGCGTGACCGCTATCTGAACCTGCAAGAGATTATCACCAAGCTCTCTGAAGCTTGCGACAACAAGGTATGGGTGGCTTGTACGGCTCAGCAAGACCTCTCTGAGGTACTTGATGACTGTAACATTGCTGAGGAAAAGGATAAGGAGGGAAAGATTAAAGGTCGCTTTGAGGTCAAGGTATCGCTAAAAGGTACTCAACCCGAAGTTATCACTCAGAAGCGTATTCTCGACAAGAAGAAGGGTGTGATTCCTGAACTGGAAAAGCTCTACGACAAAGAGAAGGCTGCTTTCGGACTACAGTTCAAGTTGCCTAATAGCTATGTGGCCTACGAGTCAAAGGACGATTTCGTAGCATACTACCCATTCGTTCCATACCAGTTCAAGCTGATAATGCAGGTGTTTAACTCATTTCTGAATCTCGGCTATGTGGCCAAGGAGGTGAAAGGTAACGAGCGAAGCATTATCAAGGTCATCCACTCTACTGCCAAGAACAATGCTAATGAAGAGGTTGGAAAGTTTGTTTCCTTCGATGAACTTTACAATAACATGTTCGAAGAGGGCCTGCAGGCTCGCGGACAGAAAGCCGTTGACAATGCCATCCGCATGGCTCGCCAGTATGAGCATGACCCTAAGCTGGCTGTTCGCGTAGCCAACGTGCTCTTTATGATTTGTAATATCTCACAGACTGACCAACTCTTGTTCCCTGCCAATATTGATAACGTGACAACGCTTCTGGTCAACGATGTTACCACTCCCCGCCTTTCCATCAAGAATGAGGTGGAAAAGATTTTGGACTATCTTTGCGACAATAACATCATTCGTCGTGAACCAGGCAAGAATGGCACCCTTGAAACCTATACCTTCTACAGTGAGGAGGAAATGAAGGTGGCTCAGCTCATTCAGAGTCAGGGCGTGGACAACAATACACAGGCCGAGATGCTGCGTGAGATTTTCTTCAAGTATCTCAGTTCTCTGCGTAACAAGGAGCAGTATCTCACCCGTACTTTTGCAGTTGGAGCTTCTATCAAACAGCGTCAGTTCCTTTCCAATTCTCCCGACATCGTGGTAGAATTTGCTGTCGATGCAGACTATGACAGTCCTGAGCAGTTGGCTCTCACTAATACACCCAATAAAATGGTTTATTATGTTGGCCCTCAGTTCGCTGAGAACAAGAAACTGAAAAATGCCTTCTATTGGTACTGCCAGGTGAACCGCTACATGACTACTCCGGCATCCAGTGAAGAGAATGCCAATACTCGGAAGGAGTTCGAGAAACGAGCCAAAGAGCAGTTTGATACCATCATTGCTCCGGGATTCCAAAAAATTCTCGATACGTGCCCCGTTATCAGCGGTATGCGAGTGATTGATGATGTTGAGTTGGGTAACAAGCGTGGCAACGAGCGTTTCCATAATGCCATTCAAAAGCATTTGGCCGGCATCTATACCAAGGGCAGCCTCGTTGACCGTTCTGACATGCCTCATACTACCGAGGCTCTGAAGAAAGCTATCCTTCGCCCTGTTAACCCCGGTGATTATGACGGCATGAATGCAGAGCTGACTCCTGCAGAGCACGAGGTGGAGATTTATCTGAATAAGCAGTTTGCCGAGGTCAATGTGGCAGATGTAACCAGTAAGTTTGCCAAAGCTCCCTATGGATGGGATTCTATCTGCACACTATACATCGTCAATGAATTGGTGCGTCGCCATTGCCGTGACTATTCGTATACCAACAATCCAAACGTAGAGACAAACCTGATTGCAAGCCGCTTGGTTCAGGAAACCAACAAGTTCACACTTCGTCAGGCTAAGGCCATCTCGCCAGAGCTGATTAACAAGTTCACGGCTGCATGGAAGAACATCTTCGGAGTGACCGAGGCTTTCTCCACTACCGACAGTACGCAGCTCTTCCGTCTGAGCCGTGAACCAGAGAACCCTCGTAGCCTCGCAAAGTTCCGTGATGGCTATCGGAAGATTGAGTCAGAGATTGGCAGTTATCCTTTTGCTGAGCCGATTCATCAGGCAATCGACATCTTTGATGCCTGGCTTGCAGAACGTGATCCTCAGAAGTATTTTGAGGCCGTTATAGCCAAGCAACAGGAAGCACGTGAAATCATTGACAAGTGCAAGGAAGTCGTTCAGTTCACACATGATCAGCTGCCGAACTACAAGAGACTTCGTCGTTTCGCATCTGAGAACCAGTACAACTTCTCTTTTGTTCCGATGAATTGTCAAGGCAAAGTTGAAGACTTCATTAAGATCGAGAACGATCCTTGGCCAATCAATGGCTTCCGTACTTATATGCAACTCTATCGGGAACTGCAAATTATTCTCGAAGAGGTACGCAATGATTTGCGTGAAAAGATACGTGTTGCCTACAATGAGCAGTTTGACTATCTGGAGCGTGTTGCCAAGGAACAGAAAGTACCTGTTTCTGAACTTGCCAATCGAGAGAATACGATATTGACTAAGACCACCCCAGACAACATTCTCGTATTGAAGGGCAATATCAATACTGATAGTTTCTATCAAGAACAGATAGGTCGCATTCTTGATTATGCCAATAAGCATAAGCCACAAGAGCCAACTACTCCAGGTGGAGATGGTGGCACCCCCAAACCTCCCAAACCTGAGAAAAAGGTTCGTCAGGCTTCGCTTCAGACCAAGACAAGCATTCCTCTGTCAACAGAAGAAGACATCGACCGCTATCTGAAGGGTCTGAAGGATCAGATTACAAAACTGCTTGTCGATTATGACAGCGTAATGATTATCAAGTAAGCAAAAGGATTCATTTATGGATACTAACAAACTGAAGAAGTTCGCCACAGAGGCACGAAACAGACTGAAGGCCGGCATTGCCGCCAAGATTATCACGTTGGGATTCGACAAGAACGGCAACGTGCCAGACCACATGCACCCTCAATTGATGCAAGGTGGCACCCTCTGGAATGGCCGTTTAGAAACCGAGGGCTTCTACCACCAGTGGCAGGCCCTCTACAGCCGTGTGCAGCAGAAGGGCATCAAGGAGATCTATGAGGAAGCGGCCTACACCTGGTTCAACCGCCTTGTGGCCATTCGCATTCTTCAGAAGAACCAGCTCATCGAGCCTGTTTTAGAGTACGTTGATGAAGCTCGTACCCCTCGCATCGTCGATGAAGCCCGTATGGGGCGTATGCCTCAGATGCAGGAACGGCAGCGCCAGTTACTGACGGAACTGCTTGATGACGACTCGAAGACCACAGAGCAGTTTGCCATCCTTGTGACGGCTTTCTGTCACGAAAATCCCATCCTCTCCCGTTGCTTTGGGGCGATGTCCGACTATACGGAACTTCTTCTGCCCAACGACATCCTGACGGAAGGAGGTTTCATCGATATGCTCAACCATACGGAGTTCATCACCGACGAAGACTTCCGTTCGCCAGAACTGATAGGCTGGCTCTATCAGTTCTATATCTCTGAGCGCAAGGACGAGGTGTTTGCCAAGAAGGGCAAGTTCGAGGCTGACGAGATTCCTGCTGCCACACAGATCTTCACGCCCAACTGGATTGTGAAGTACATGGTACAGAACACCATCGGGCGCATCTATCTTGACAACAATCCCAGTGCTTCCCCTGAGTTCAAGCCCAAATGGAAGTATCTTGTGGAGCCATCAGAGCCGACTCCAAAAGACAGCGTCTTTCGCTTCAAGGAACTGACCGAACTACTCACAGGCGATTTGGCTTGTGGCTCTGGCCATATCCTCAACGAGTGCTTCGACTTGTTCTACGACCTCTATATCTATGAAGGCTACAGCCGCAAGGAGGCTATCGAGAATATCTTCAAGTGTAACCTCCGAGGCGTTGACCTCGACACTCGCGCGAAGCAGTTGGCAACCTTTGCACTCATGCTGAAAGCCTGTCAGAAGGATGCTTCATTTGCTGATGCACACATCTTGCCTCATGTGCTCTCGATGCCAACTCCTATTCAACAGGTGCAAGTGGCAGACCGCTTGCAGCAGTTCTTCCGTGAAACTCCATCGCGTCAGCAGTTGACAGACCTCACAGCAGCCTTTGAGTTGATGCAGGATGCTGAGTCTTTGGGGTCTATTATGAAGTTCGATGTGGCAGAATCCACATTACTCTCAATTCAGCAGACATTGAATTATTGGCGACATGAACAGTTTGTACCAGAAGAGGTTGAGGACATCCTGCCAGCAATGGAGTTGATACTCACGCTTACAGATAAATATGCTGTCCTTGTGATGAATCCACCGTATATGGGAGCCAGCAAATTTAACGATACACTATCTTCGTATGTAAAAAGCTATTATAAAGAAGGAAGGGCTGATTTGATGACTGTATTTATGCAGAAGTCAATGGATGCCATTTATGACAATGGTATTTGGGCTATGATAAATTTACCTTCATGGATGTTTATTAGTGCTTTCGAGGAGTTAAGAAAATTGTTAATATCAAAGAATAACATAGAGAGTCTTTTGCACCTAGGCAGAGGTGTGTTTGGGTCTGATTTTGGCTCCGTATCATTTGTTGTTAAAGCTACTAATAATTTCTCTGAAGGTATTTATCGTAGATTGTTCACTGAGCATGTACAAGTAAGAACTAATGATCAAATTCACAATTTGTTCATGGATAAGAATTACGGAGTCTATAAATTCAATCAGATTTTATTTTCAAAAATCAGTGGATCTCCTATAGCATATTGGGCATCGAATCAACTTTTTGAGGATATAAAAGTTGGAGAATCGATAGATTCCTATAGTGATTTTACAGGTAGTCAACATATTACTGCTGATAATAATAAATTTTTACGAAATGTATGGGAAATATCTAATCGAAATCGATGGAAGCCATATTCAAAAGGTGGTGAATTCAGACGTTGGTACGGAAATATAACTTACGTTGTAGATTGGAGTGAAGATGCTTTAGAATTCTATAAGAATAATAGCACATCAAATCTATTATCCAAAGAGTTTATCGACGTAGATGGCATAGCATATAATGGTATAACAGCCAAGTTTACAGGATTTAGATATTTTCCTGGCGGTGCCTTTGACAAAGGTGGACCTGTTATCTGTAGAGTAAAAAAAATGGGATATATTATATCCTTACTTAACACATATGTATTCAAATATTACGCTAATATTGTAAATCCCACAGTCAATCTACAAGTTAAAGACGTAAAATCGTTTCCTCTTCTTTTTGACAAAGACAAAGAGCAGTCAATTACTATTAAAGGAAATGAATGTGTGTCTATTTCCAAATTTGACTGGGATTCCCACGAAACCTCTTGGGACTTCGAAGCCAATCCCCTTGTAGCCCTCCGCAACGAGAAAGTAGCCCAAGGCAACTTGGAATCCTCTTTCCGTCTGAGCGACTTTGTGGAGGAGTTCGAGACCCAATGGACGGAGCGTTTCATGCAGCTCCACCAGAACG
>ERZ842401.935-NODE-935-length-43290-cov-5.761998_pt1 | contig 43290 bp, 33 predicted proteins | sample MGYA00521270_ERZ842401 | MGnify/ENA primary metagenome ERZ842401 (study PRJEB31892, sample SAMEA3878208) | bioreactor metagenome | biome: Moose rumen | place: Sweden | collected 2011-10 | study: EMG produced TPA metagenomics assembly of the PRJEB12797 data set... | reverse complement strand
GGTTCTGTTGAAAGCGGATCAGAAAAAATCGCCCGTACGGACCCACACGGCTCCATTTTGACTCTCACCTCAGTCTCCGTTGTCTTCGCCGCCCTACTTATCCTCCTCATTATTTTCTTAATAATGGGTAACGCTTTCTCCGGAAAGTATAAGAGGAAGCCTAAGGGTAAGAAAGCTTCGCTTGATGCCGAGACTGCGGCCGCGATTGCCATGGCCCTTAACCTTGACAGTTCAGAGGACGATGTCCCTGCCGCAATTGCAACAGCCCTTCATCTTTATTTCGAAGATACAGTTCATGATGCGGAGTCCTTTGTAATAACTATAAAGCCTCACACCTCATCATGGAGCAACAAAAGTTCAATGTTTAGAAAACCTGTCAGATAATAAAAGAAACGCTATAATGAAAGAGTACAAGTTCAAGATTAACGGGAAGGAATACGATGTCGTTATCAATTCCTTAGAAGGCAAAAACGCTTCGGTGAGTGTCAATGGCACGCCCTATGACGTAGAACTCGAAAACGCCGTAGCTGCTCCAGTCCAGACTCCCGCTCCTGCCGCTTCCGCTCCTGCAGCACCCTCTCAGTCAGCCCCGGCACCACAAGCAGCGCCGAAGGCGAGCGGAGCATCTGTGGAGGTAAAATCCCCAATGGAGGGTAATGTAATTGAAATATGCGCCAACGTCGGCGACTCCGTCAAGAGCGGAGAAAAGATTATCATTATCGAGGCAATGAAGATGGAAGTTGAGATCTCTGCAACTCAGGACGGCACTCTAACAGGAATCCTCGTCCACAAGGGAGACCACCTCAAAGAGAATCAGCCAGTTGCAACTATCGCATAATTCCCCATGAGCCATATTTTTGAAAGTCTTCAGCAATTCTGGCAATTCACCGGCTTCGCCAACTGCGCCTGGCAGAATCTGGTAATGATTCTTATCGGAATCTTTTTTATTACGATGGGAATCGTAAAGGAATGGGAGCCGCTTCTGTTGGTCCCGATAGGATTCGGAATGATTATCGGCAACATCCCGATGTTCCCCGGCCTTAATATAGGCATATACGAGGACGGATCGGTGCTGAACATCCTCTATCAGGGAGTCAAACAGGGATGGTACCCTCCCCTTATATTTCTCGGAATAGGCGCAATGACTGATTTCTCGGCGCTGATATCCCAACCGCGGCTGATTCTCATTGGAGCAGCCGCCCAGATGGGCATTTTCGGCGCATACCTTCTCGCTCTTGCACTGGGATTCGCTCCCAATGAAGCTGGAGCAATCGGTATCATCGGCGGTGCTGACGGCCCTACTGCCATCTTCCTGTCATCGAAGCTTGCACCTGATCTGATGGGTGCAATCGCTGTCTCCGCCTACTCTTACATGGCTCTTGTGCCAGTAATTCAGAGGCCTATCATGCTGCTTCTGACGACAAAAAAAGAGCGCCTCATCGAAATGCCCAAGCCGAGACAAGTCAGCCAGAAAGAGAGGATTATATTCCCTATCATCGGCTTCCTTACAACAGCTTTCATCGTTCCTTCCGGACTCCCCCTTCTAGGAATGCTGTTCTTCGGCAACCTCTTGAAAGAAAGCGGGGTAACAAGGCGTCTTGCAAATACCGCCAGCGGTCCGCTAATCGACATTGTTACTACCCTTATCGGAGTCACAGTCGGAGCATCCACACAGGCTGATAAGTTCCTTACAGGAAAGTCGGCTATGATTTTCGGACTCGGTCTTCTTTCATTCGTGATTGCAACGGCATCTGGAGTCCTCTTTGTGAAACTAATCAACCTTTTCACCAAGAACAAAATCAACCCACTTATCGGTAATGCAGGAGTTTCCGCAGTCCCAGATAGCGCACGCGTCTCAGAGGTCGTAGGTCGTGAAGCCAACCCTTCCAACCACCTTCTGATGAACGCAATGGCCCCCAATGTCGCCGGGGTCATCGGTTCAGCTGTAGCTGCCGGTATTCTTCTCGGATTCCTTGGTTAGGGAATATTTTACCATTTCTAAAACATATCCTCTAGAAAACGTAGGTAGTTGCCAACGAGACTCCGATCCCGTTGGCAAGTTGCTTTTCAAAAGCCTTACCTGCTTCTAATGAGAGGATGAAGTTGGTATTCATGTGGAGCTTCAGACCTGCTCCTGCACTGCAATGGATTCCATCCTTGACACCACTGTAGACAAGAGGGTCAGCGACTGTCATCTGCTCCTCCAGGCGGAAAGGATCGACAATCGCACCTGCATCGAAAAATGGATTCGTTATTATCTCGAAATACTGATTCCAGAGATTGAATCGGAAAAGCCTCAGGCGGAGTTCGAAATTACCCCATGCATAGCCATTGCCAAGAAGACGGTCATAGAGGGTACCTCTGACAGTATAGCGGCTTCCAAGACCCTCCGAATCGGAATCAAAGTAATAAAGTGTCGATATATCCTGAAGCATGTAGAAAGGCTGCTCTCCTGCGAGAACCCCCTGATAACCAAGATGATAGGCAACGGTAAACCAGTTTGCGACCGGAATAAAGTGGCGGAAGTGGGCAACAAGTTTCAGAAAGTCATAGTGCTTATGAGAAATATCCTTGTTGCCAAGAAGATACAATTCTCCGTATATACCTCTGTGGGGAGCCTGCTCAACGTCGCGGGAATCATAGACAAGGCCGGCTTTCAGCTCGGCGTTGGAGCCTCCGGCGACCTCGTCTTGATTGATAAGCCCGTACCGTATGTACCTGCGATAGAGGGTATTCTCTTTGTCATATACATCAGCCCGGGTATCAGAAAAGACAAAACGCCTAAAAGTCAATCCTGTGAGCCATGAAAGATTATCCGTAATCCGGCCCTGGAAGGAGCCAAGAGCGCGAAACATCTTTCTCCCGGTTGAATAGATTGCTGTTCCGGTCTCAGCATTGACATCAAGCAGCGGATTATATGGGGAAGCAAGACCGTTGTATCCGTAGAAATTATTGACCGTATTGTCCTTATAAGTCGATGAGAGTGTCAGTCGAAGGCCGTCTATGGCATCCTTAGAATCCCATAGACCATGGAGATACCATGCCCCTTTGGAAGTCCAGCAGTAAGCCACGCTGACCCTGTCCAGATAGTTTGGATAGGACGTTCCATCCCCGTAATAAAAGAAGTCACAGAAAGTGCCCAGATTGAGTCCCGTATCGCTGTTATAACCGAGGTCCGGCATTGGAGTGAAGACCCATCCTTTTTTCCCCGCATCCTCTTGGGCAAATGCGGAGATTGCAGCGAAAAGAAACACTGCCGTAAGTATAAATGTCTTTTTCATCAGAATATTATAGAAAGCAGGAATATTTCAATCATTGATCCCAGTCCAAGTACAAGCGTACCTGCCGTCTGCACTTTATAACCGCGCTCCGGACTCATGGCTCCAAAATTCGTCACTATCCAGAAATAGGAATCATTTGCATGTGAAACCGTCATTGCTCCTGCACCAATGGCCATGCAGGCAAGGCAGGACATCTGAGGAGAGGTAAAACCGAGAACCGGCAGAAGCGGGGCGAGGATTCCTGCTGTCGTGGTCATGGAAACGGTCGAGGAACCGAGAGCTGTTTTAAGAATAGCTGCTAGAATGAAAGGGAAGAACATCCCGACCGAACGGAAAGCGTCTGCATGGGATGTGATGAAATTGACCATGTCACTCGCCGCGATTACCTTTCCGAGGACACCTCCAGCCGCTGTTATGAACAGAATTGGTCCTACTGTCTTTAATGTCGTCTCTGTCACACTGTAGAATTTCTTCCCCTTTCCGCACTTGAAAAGGTCTATCGAAGCAATGCAGAAACCGGTTGCTAGCGCAATGACCGGGGTTCCAAGGAAGTTCAGACCATCTACCCACCATCCTTCGCTGCCGGTCATTTTGACGATGGAGGAGGAGGCCATAAGGAGAATCGGAACAAGAATCGGGGAGATAGCCGCGAGACCGCTTGGAAGCTTCCCAAAGGAAGCCAAAAGGGACTGATAATCCTCTGCTGCCACTCCGGAAGCCTCGTCATCCGCCTTTACCTTCTTCCCTATATACCGTGCATAGATAAGTCCTGCAATCATCGGAAACAGGGAGCAGAGCGCACCAAAACCCATGACCATAAGAAGATTGTCCCCTATTCCAAGAGCCCCGGCTGTGACAATCGGGCCAGGGGTAGGTGGGATGAATACATGGGCTATATACAGTCCGGAAGAAAGCGCGAATGTCATCTGGACCGATGAAACTCCGGTCCTGGATACCAATGCCTTCCTTATTGGATTCAATATAACAAATCCGGAATCGCAGAAGACCGGAATTGAAACTACCCACCCCATCAGCTGCATTGCGAGAGCCGGATGCTTCTTACCCACCAGCCTGACAATCATATCCGCCAGTTTCATAGCTGCTCCGGTCTCTTCCATGATGCTGCCGATAAGGGCTCCGAAGATAATTACAAGACCTATCCCGGCAAAAATACCGGCAAATCCAGAGCCGATGACTCCGGGGATATCATGAATCCCGGCGAGAAGAGCGAGAATGAGTGATATTCCCATGATAGCCAGAAAAGGATGGACCTTCCAGCGGCTTATTGCAACAATCATCAAGATTATTGCAACAACAAATGCTATTATCAAGGCTGTTCCAGTCATATCAAATCTAATTAGCTTGCAAATATATAATTAATTTTCCCTTTTAGATGATGTTTTATGGGAACTCAAATTTTGAAATGACATTCTAAAAGCCTATATTTGATATTTGATAACGAAATCAATAATATAAAACATAATTTATGGATAAATTACAGCAGCTAACGGACAAACTCTTCAACGAAGGGTTGTCAAAAGGCCGGCAGGAAGGAGAAGCTCTTCTCGAAAAAGCCCATGCTGAGGCGGAGGAAATAATTGAAAATGCCCGCGCAGAGGCAGCCAAGATTATCGCTTCGGCCGGTAAGGAAGCAGAAGATTTGAAGACCAATGTATCCGGAGATGTCAGGATGGCGGCAGTCGAGAGTATTCAGGCCACAAAACAGGACATCGAAAACCTGATTATCACCAAAATGAGTTCTGAGGCCGTCACAAAGGCTCTGTCAGAAGAAGATTTCGTAAAGAGCATCATCAAGGCGGTAGCAGAGAAATTCAGCACAGAAGAGTCTTCCGAAATCGCTCTTGTCCTACCGGAAAGCCTCAAATCCTCCCTTGAACCTTTCGTCAAGAATGAGCTTTCATCTCTCCTTGGGAAGGGGTTGGAGGCCAACTTCTCAAAGAAAATTGCAGGCGGATTCAGAATCGGTCCCAAGGATGGCGGCTATTTCATCAGCCTCACCGACGATACATTCAAGAATCTTATCGGAGAGTATCTCCGCCCTACGACAAAAAAGCTTCTGTTCGGCGAGTAAGGCATGAAGAATTACGAATACATAGTAGCCTCCCTGCCGGTACTTACCACCGACTGGAAATACGGTTCTTCTGAATCCTTTGACACCATCCTCAGTGAGATTCGCGAGCAGCTTTCCAAAGGGGACAATGCCGTCTTGGATTTTCTTTTGGAGGGATTCGATGAGAATTCGCTCGGCGAAGAGTTCTATTTCAAGGCACTCAGGCATCATAACCGATTCATCCGGGAGTACTTCCGTTTTGATCTCAACCTTAGAAACGCCAAGGTTCGTTTTCTCAACAAAGCGCTCGGCCGCAGAGCTGACGAGGATGTGATGACCGGGCTCGGGAAGGATGATGATACCCGCACGGATATAGACGGATATCTGTTCACCGGCGGAGAATTCGAAGAAGCTCTTCGGACAGATGCCATCTTCTCTGGAAGCGACCTGCTTCTGAGAGAACGGGCCCTTGATGACTTGAAATGGGGAAAGATTAACGAGCTGACAGTTTTTGACGATTTCGATATGGAAGCGATTCTAGCTTTCGTTGCCAAGCTGAAAATCGTCGACAGATGGCTCTCTCTGGATGAAGAGGCCGGAAAGGAAATGTTCAAAAGACTCGTAGACGAGGTACGTGGGACCTTCAAGGGAGTCAATTATCAGGAATAATCAAACAATCAGATATTTATGAAAACCACAGGAACAGTCACGGGAATAGTTTCCAACCTTGTCACCATACGGGTGGACGGTCCTGTCGCCGAGAATGAGATCTGCTACATCGACCTCAACGGAGTGAAAATGATGTCAGAGGTTATCAAGGTGAACGGAGACCTCGCGCAGGTACAGGTTTTTGAAAGCACCCGAGGACTAAAAAATGGAGACAAGGCTGAATTCGAGGGAAAGATGCTCGAAGCGACCCTCGGCCCCGGTCTTCTGTCAAGCGTATATGATGGTCTTCAAAACGACCTTACAACAATGGAGGACGTATTCCTAAAGCGAGGTGAATATACCGATCCTCTCGACAGAAGTAAACTATGGGAATTTACCCCTATAGCAAAGAAAGGCGACAAAGTCATAGCCGCAGATTGGCTTGGAGAAGTCAAGGAAGGCTGGCTGCCCCATAAAATTATGGTTCCTTTCTCGTTAAAAGGAGAATTCACTGTCAAATCCGTGATAGAAACCGGTTCATACAATGTAGACACCGTCATTGCCACCCTCATCAGTGAGGATGGCACGGAGGTTCCGGTCACAATGACACAGAAATGGCCAGTAAAAGTAGCTATAAAGGGATATAAGGAGAAGCCCCGCCCCAACCGCATCATGGAAACTGGAGTACGCGTTATCGACACCCTCAACCCCATCGCTGAAGGCGGTACCGGATTCATTCCAGGGCCTTTCGGTTGCGGAAAAACAGTCCTTCAACATGCAATCGCAAAGCAGGGCGATGCCGATGTTATTGTCATGGCCGCCTGCGGAGAACGAGCTAACGAGGTTGTTGAAATCTTTACCGAATTCCCTGAGTTGATCGACCCCCACACCGGACGCCACCTCCTGGAGCGTACAACCATCATCTGCAACACTTCCAACATGCCGGTAGCTGCCCGCGAGGCATCCGTCTATACGGCAATGACTATCTGCGAATATTACAGGGCCATGGGGCTGAAATGCCTCCTTCTTGCCGACTCTACCTCCCGCTGGGCACAGGCTCTCCGCGAGATGAGTAACCGTATGGAGGAGCTCCCAGGAGCTGATGCCTTCCCGGTTGACCTTTCGGCTATCATTTCCAACTTCTATGCGCGCGCAGGCATGGTTGTTCTCAACAATGGAGCTACCGGAGCCGTCACTTTCATCGGGACAGTCTCCCCTGCCGGCGGTAACCTCAAGGAGCCTGTAACCGAATCTACCAAGAAGGCTGCGAGATGCTTCTATGCACTCGAGCAGAACCGTGCAGACCAGAAGAGATATCCTGCCGTAGGTCCTCTGGAGTCATATTCCAAATACCTTGAATATCCCGAAATCGAGCGCTATCTCGATGAGACTATCGAAAAGGGCTGGGTAGATAAGGTCAAAGAGACAAAGAATATTATCCGGCGCGGAAAGGAGTCATCTGAGCAGATAAATATCCTCGGTGATGACGGCGTTCCTATGAGCTACCACGTCAGTTTCTGGAAATCGGAGCTTGTCGATTTCGTAATCCTCCAGCAGGACGGTTTCGACCCGGTTGACAGTCTCTGCCCCCTCGAAAGACAAAAATACATGCTCGATATGATTCTCGAGATTTGCGAAAAGGATTTTGATTTCGAGGATTACGAGCGCTGCCGCGACTTTTTCAAGGAGCTTATCAACCTGTTCCGCCAGATGAACTATTCCGAGTTCAAGAGCGAGGACTTCGAAAAATATCGCAATTCCATTCTCAAATTCGTCGAAGACTATGTCAACTAAAGCATACCAAAAAATATATACAAGGCTCGAGTCCATCACCAAGGCTACAGTATCGCTAAGAGCCAAAGGAGTCAGTAACGACGAGCTTGCCACTGTCTCCGGTCGACTTGCCCAGGTCGTCAGGACAAAGGGAGACATGGTTACCCTCCAGGTCTTTGCCGGCACTGAGGGCATCCCTACCGACTCCGAGGTCACCTTCCTCGGAGAACCTCCTACACTTAGAGTGTCCGAGCAGCTCTCGGGTCGATTCTTCAACGCTTATGGCGATCCCATTGACGGGGGGCCTTCAATTGACGGCGAGATTCGCCAGATTGGCGGTCCTTCTGTCAATCCATACAAGAGAAGACAGCCTTCTGAGCTTATCCCCACCGGTATTGCTGGCATTGACCTCAACAATACTATCGTCTCAGGACAGAAGATCCCGTTCTTTGCCGACCCTGACCAGCCATACAATCAGGTAATGGCGGATGTCGCCCTCCGCGCCGATGTCGACAAGATTATCCTCGGAGGCATGGGTCTTTCAAATGACGACTATCTCTTCTTCCGACATGCTTTCGAAGGAGCAGGCGCTCTAGAGAAGATTATCTGCTTTGTAAATACGACGGAGAACCCTCCGGTCGAAAGGCTTCTTATTCCTGACATGGCCCTGACCGCTGCAGAGTACTTTGCTGTTGATAAAAATGAAAAGGTGCTCGTGCTCCTTACAGACATGACCCTTTATGCTGATGCTCTCTCCATCGTGTCTAACCGTATGGACCAGATTCCTTCCAAGGACTCCATGCCGGGCTCGCTCTATTCCGACCTTGCCAAGATCTATGAAAAGGCTGTCCAGCTCCCCACAGGAGGATCCATCACTATCATAGCGGTCACCACCCTCAACGACGGTGACATCACCCACGCAATTCCGGACAACACCGGTTATATTACTGAAGGTCAGCTGTTTCTACGTGCTGATACAGATACCGGAAAGGTTATTATCGATCCGTTCCGTTCGCTTTCACGACTCAAACAGCTCGTCCAGAACAAGAAGACCCGCGAGGATCATTCCCAGGTCATGAACGCATCTGTCCGACTCTTTGCCGATGCTCAGAATGCAAAGACCAAGCTCGAAAACGGATTCGACCTCTCGGATTATGACCACCGCTGCCTCGCCTACGCCAAGGAATATGCAACAAGACTTCTTTCCATCGATGTCAACATCAAGATAGACGAGATGCTCGACACGGCATGGGAACTCTTCGCCAAGTACTTCAGCAAGGCGGAAACAGGTATAAAACAGGCCCTTATAGACAAATACTGGAAATAATGGCGATTAAATTCCAATACAACAAGACCTCTCTTAACGAACTTGGCAAGCAGCTAAAAGTCCGTCAGAAAGCACTTCCTACCCTTCAAAGCAAGGAAAGCGCGCTGAGGATGGAGGTTCGCAAAGCCAAGGACGAGAGCGAGCGTCTTATCGCCGATCTTGAAGCCGCGCTCCAAAGGTACGATTACCTTGCAGCCCTCTGGAACGAGTTCGAGCCAGGTCTCATCTCAATTACGGACGTCGACCTACACACCGTAAAAGTTGCTGGAGTCAAGACGCCTGCTCTCGGAGAGATCAAATACGAGCTCAAACCCTTCAACGCCTTTACCAAACCGGCATGGTATGCCGACGGGGTGGCAATACTGAAGGAACTTTCCCGCCTTGGGATTGAGTCGGAGGTCTACAAGGAAAAGGCCAGGATTCTCGACTATCAAAGGAAAAAGACCACCCAGAAGGTCAACCTCTATGAGAAGGTCCAGATCCCCGGTTATCAGGAGGCGATCAGAAAAATCAAGCGTTACATGGAGGATGAAGAGAATCTCTCGAAAGCTTCTTCGAAGATTGTCAAGAACCGCCATGCAGAGGAAGAGGAGGCCTCAACAGTATGATCAGCCCTATGACACGCTATTCCTTCATCCTTCTGAAAGGTGAAGAAGAGGGCTTCCTCGAGAAGCTCCAGGAGCTTGGAATGATGGATGTCACCAGGTCTTCAAAGCCTGTTGATGATCACTCCGAGGAATTACTCACAAAGGCTGAGGCCCACATGAAGATAATTCCTTCAGCTCGGGCCGACGTCGCTGCTGTAGAGGAAAAAATAGCTGCTGCAGAGAAAGAGCGAAACTCTCTTCTCGTATGGGGACAATTTGATTCATCATCGATTGAGAGGCTAAAGGAAGCCGGCTACAGTATCAGATACTATGCTGTCCCTAAAAAGACATTCTTGGAAGAATGGGGGATGATTGTCCCGCTTCAGGTTATTGACGACAGCAGCTCAAAAGTATATTTCGTGACTGTGCAGCCTTCGGATGAAGACAATCTTCTTCCCGTTGACCCCATTCCTTCGCCGTCCGGGAGCTATCTCCTTGTTGACAAGAGGATAGAAGAGCTCCAAGCGGAAAAGGCAGCAGCCGAAGAGACTCTTGCAAGTCTCGAAGCCAGGAGCGATGAATTCGAAAAGGCAAGAAAGCGTGACCTCACTGAACTGGACCTGTATCTTGCCGGCGTGAGCGCAGTCCCTGCAGCTGAGAACACAATCCTTACCCTCGAAGGCTTCGCTCCTAAGGATAAGGAAGCAGAAATAACTGAGTATCTGGACACTACTGATGCATTTTTCATCAAGGACGATGCTACTGCAGAAGAGAATCCCCCCATCAGATTCCGCAACAACAAGTTCGTGAAGATGTTCGAAACACTCACGGATATGTATGGAAGGCCGGCATACAACGGCTTTGATCCGACCCCTTTCATCTCAATTTTCTTTATGCTGTTCTTCGCCCTTTGCATGGGTGATGCAGGCTATGGGCTTATCCTCATAATTATCGGCTTGCTGCTGAAAAAGGTTGACAGTTTCAAGGGCACTGCTCCCCTTGTCATCACCCTCGGAGTCGCAACAGTCTTTGTGGGATTCTTCCTCCATACATTCTTCTCGATCGACATCGCCCAGTGGAAGATATTCGAACCGATCAAAGGCATATTCCTACCCGATGAGATTGCAGGATATGCCGGGGGCATGGTGCTCTCTATTGTTGTCGGTATAGTTCATCTCTGCCTAGCAATGATTATGAAGACAATCACCGAGACCCGCAACAAGGGATTCCTTGAGTCTCTCGGTACATGGGGATGGACACTCCTCATCGTTGGTGGCGTAGTAGTCGGCGGCTTTGCCCTTACCGGCGTTCTTAATGCAAAGGCGACGAAGTTGATCATTATTGTCATAGGCATTATATCCGCCCTTGGCATCTTCCTCTTCAACAACATCCACCGCAATCCCCTTATCAATATCGGGTCCGGCCTATGGGAGACCTATAACACAGTTACGGGCCTTCTTGGAGATGTTCTAAGCTATCTCCGCCTCTATGCCCTCGGTCTTGCCGGTTCGATGCTTGGTCTCGCTTTCAATGACATGGGATACCAGCTCGTCAGCGGAGGAAACGCCGGCATAGGAGCATGGATAGGATTCATCCTTATTGTGGTCGTTGGCCACACTCTCAACATCGCGATGTGCGCCCTCGGCGCCTTCGTTCATCCGCTGCGACTCAATTTCCTCGAATTTTTTAAGAATTCCGGATATGAAGCCGCCGGAAGAAAATACAATCCTTTAAGCAAATAATACAAACAAAATAAAAATCAATCAATTATGGAACAAATTCTAGGTTATCTCGGACTTGGCCTCGTACTGGCTCTCGCAGGTATAGGATCAGCAATCGGAACAACAACGGCAGGCAATGCTGCAGAAGGCGGACTCAAGAAGAGACCAGAAGCTTCAGGTAGTTACATGGTTCTTTCTGCACTTCCGGCCACTCAGGGCATCTACGGCTTCGTTGCCTTCTTTATCATGCTCGGCAAATTCACTTCCGGGGCCATTGGAGGCGCCCTTGTTTTCGGCATCGGTGTTTCAGTTGGTCTGGCATGCATGATTTCCGCTATTCGTCAGGGGCAAGTCTGCGCGAACGGTATTGTCGGTGTTTCCCAGGGACACAATGTCTTCACAAATACCCTGATTTATGCCGCTCTTCCGGAGTTCTACGCCATCCTCGGCCTTGTCGGTGCAATTATGGCTCATTAGAATCATGAAACGTTTATTACTCATAGCTATCGTACTTCTGGGCGTCTGCACTTTAGCAAACGCCCAGATGGTTGCTGTTCCTGGAGTAGGGTACGGTTATCCAAGCCCTTATGTGTCCCAGATTGAATTCGGCGCAGGTTACAATATTTTCAGCCACAATACATACGATGAGAACGACAAGCTCGGACTCTATCTTGAGTATCGTTCCTTCGTAAGTTCCGACTTTGACCTCGGTGTTCAAGTCTCAACAACTTTTGGAAATTCAGTAGAGAAGAATTTTCCCGAAAGGAAGCATTTCAGTTGGCAGGGCGGGCTGGAGGTTCTTGGAGACAAATACTTCTGGCTGACAGACATGATGGCTCCGTTCATCGGAGTAGGTTTCGGCCCCGGATTCATAATGGATAAAAACAAGGCTGACGCTACCACAATATGGAAGAGCAGTCTCATCATCAACCCGAGAGTTGGAGTCATGCTATTCGACAACCTCAAACTTGGAATTGAGTACAAAGCCTATACGAAATACTTCCCTGATTATAGTTATGTCGGATTCTATTTCGGACTGGCATTTGAACCCATGAGGGTTTTCGGAGGAAGAGGAAGACAACACGGACAAAATCATACCGGGCCCGGTGTCCCGCCTGGCTACATGAGATAGGTCAATGAAAATCAATTACTTTACATTATTCATTCTCTCCAGCACTCTCTTTATTTCCTCTGCTGCTAAAGGAGCAGAGCCTGTACTGAAGACTATGAATTACGGGGGCGAACAGCGCTCCTATTATATGTACATTCCCGAGGGCATTAAGGATGATGCCCCACTTGTTGTGATGCTCCACGGTTATGGGGGCAAAGCAGAGAATTATCGCCCTGAAATGAGGGCAGTCGCAGACGAGAGTGGATTTGCACTCTGCGTGCCTCAGGGAGAAGTTGACACTACCGGAAAGACAGGATGGAACGTAGGTTATCCTTCCCAGAAAGGTCTCAAAAGGGACGATGTAGGCTTTGTGAAAGCACTTGTAAAGAGAGTCGTCAAAGACTACGGACTTTCCAAGAAAAACGTCTTCCTTACCGGAATGTCTAATGGTGGAGAGATGTGCTACCTCATGGCAACTAAATGCCCTGACACCTTCGCTGCCTACGCTCCAATCGCCGGACTGACTATGGAGTGGATATATAAAGATTTGAGACCTAAAAAGGCCGTTCCTCTTATGGAAGTCCACGGCACATTGGACAAGACGTCGAGGTGGAACGGAGATCCTCTTAACGAAGACGGATGGGGCAAATATATAGCGGTTCCCCTCGCCGTCGGCCGCTGGAGTGCAGAAGGCCGCTGCACCTATGAAATAACAGAAGAACTTCCCCTTCGTAGTGAAGAGTCCAACAAGGTTGTCCTCCATAGGTTTGTAGGCTGCAACAAGGCTTGGAAAGGCGGTCCTGAGATTGAAGTTCAGCTCTACGAAGTCATCGGAGGGAAACACTCCTGGGCCCTCGGAGACATGGACACTTGCCGCGCCACCTGGGAGTTCTTCTCCAAATATTTAAGATAATCTTGCCATCAGAAAATTGATTCATACGGGAGTACTGTTGTCATCTGTACTATTTTCTGTTATCTGCAAAGCTGAAGAGCCTTTTATTCCCGTTCCCAAAGACCATCCGAGGCTTATTCTTCTCTCCGGAAAGGAGCAGGCTGTAAGGGACAAGATTTCCTCCGATCCTGTTGTTGCCGGGGCAGATAGCACCATTCTTTCCTTCTGCCATCATGTGATGCCCCTGCCTCCCGTCGAGAGAATAAAGATAGGGAAACGGCTTCTTCATGTCTCCAGGGAGGCCCTAAAGCGCATTTTCTACCTCTCTTACGCATGGCGGGTACATGGAGATTATATCTGCGCAGACAGGGCTATCGAGGAAATGATGGCCGTATGTCGTTTCTCAGACTGGAACCCAAGTCATTTTCTGGATGTTGGAGAAATGACAATGGCCGTTGCCATTGGATATGATTGGCTCTACCCCAGAATGACCTCTCTTCAGCGCGACAGTGTTGTCGCCGCCATAAGAAATCTTGCCTTCTCTCCTTCTCGAAATGAGAAAAGAGCCTGGTTTTACAAGGCAGTGAACAATTGGAATCAGGTGTGCAATTCAGGTCTTGTATACGGAGCTCTCGCTCTATGGGAGTCTTGCCCGGAAGAAGCAGAGAATATCGTCAGGAAATGCTTGGAAACCAATCCTCTATCCCTTGCATCATATTCACCTGAAGGGGGCTATCCGGAAGGCTATGATTATTGGGGATATGGATCTTCGTTCCAGATTATGTTGCTAGCTGCCCTTGACAGCAGCTTTGGGAGCGACATCGACCTCATGAAAAAGAATAGCGAGGGTTTCTATCGTTCCGGAGAGTTTTTGCAGATGATGAGGACCCCTACAGGGAAATGCTACTCTTTCTACGATTCTCCGCGCTCTGCTCATTCGCACTATATGCAGGCTTATATGGCACTTTGCTCTGGTGACCTTTCTCTTTTGCAGCCGGAGGTGGAGGTGCTGCTCTCGACCAAATACCGCCGAATAGCAGAAGACAGGCTGTTCCCGATGTTCCCGATATTGGCCGCAAAGATCGATGTCCCAATGAATGCTATTCCGAAACCCACAGCAAGGCAGTACGTCTGCGGGGGCACAACGCCCGTATATCTGTACCGGAGCGGCTGGGAGTCGTCCGAGGATACATATCTTGCCGTAAAGGGCGGGATTCCCCTTTCCAGCCATGCCCATGCCGATCAGGGGTCTTTCTATTTCGAGGACGACGGGGTTGTCTGGGCTACCGATCTTGGGTCGCAGAATTACGAGAGTTTGGAGTCCAAAAAAATTGGAATATGGACCATGACTCAGGATTCGGATCGCTGGAACGTGTTCCGTATTGGCCCTTTCTCACATAATATACTTACTGTCAACGGTCACAAGCCCAAAATCAACCATGCAGCGACTTTTGCCGCAACAGGTACTCCCGACCATCCGGGAGCGGAACTGAACTTGAGTGCTATCTACAGCGAAGACCTTGACAGCTGCTACCGCAAGGTGTATCTTAAAGGGGACGAACTTGTGGTCGAGGATTGGATTGAGGCCAGGGATACTGCTTGTCGCGTTCGTTGGGCTATTTGCTCCGAAACAGATGCCGGGATTGAAGGCAAGGCGGTTCGCCTTTCAAAAGGGGGGAAGACTCGTTATCTTCGTGCAACTATACTAAGGCCGTCTATGCGACGTTTGTGGGGGCGGTTTACCCCTTGCGTCTGGGAGACGTCCTACCCGGAAGGTCTTTCAGCACCTGATGTTCCGGCTCCGGAGGAAATACCCCTTTGGAGCTGGCCGCATTCGCCGATTCATAGCTGGGACTATCCGAATCCGGGCACATCCCTATCCGGCTTCATCCTTGATCTGAAGCCTCGGGAAAAGGTTGTGCTCAGGGTTGTCCTTTCGACTAAGTAAGTTACCAGCTAAATACTCTTACTTTATACATGTTGATATCCTCGACGCGGATAAGACCGTCGATTGCAAGAGACTGTGCTCCAGGAGCGGCCGCCATGTAATTGTCCGAATAACGGACCCAATGGCTTGACCAAGTGTAGCTACCCTCCGACAGGCCTTCTGCACCGAAGGTGTAGTAGACCTCTCCAGAATCCGGATTACAGTTGATGGATTTCATTCCCACAAATCCGCTGAAATGGGAAACGGCGGTGAAAGTATTGGTATTCACATTGAAAAGAGCTGCTTTTGACCCCGTCATGACAAGAGTGTTGCTGTCGTACTTTGTCATATCGTGGAGTCCAGTGACATAACTCTTGGTGTTGTACGTCTGGTCAAGGCTCAATGCATTATTTAATATGCGGTACTTCTGAAGCGAAGTGGAACCTATTGCATAAAGCCTCTCCACAGAGCTCATCCATACGACTCCATGCGCAGAATCCAGCTCATACTGGCCAAGTTTTCTGTTTGGAGCAGAAGCGTCGAACAAGGCCACATAGCCTTCTGCACACGCAACAGCGATAAGATTCCCCGGGAGAATCTCTGCAGAATGGGCGTTTGTCACTCCTGTAGCATACCATAGAAGTTTCTTGGAAGCAATCTCAACAAGAGCGGCCCAGCCATATGAACTGGTAATGAGAATTTGTTTGTTATCGTTGACCGGCTTGGCATCATCAATATGATCCATCCTGGAAGTGGATAGTCCAAGGGTGGAGGCCTCTGTTGTTGCATTCCACTCCCACATCAGGCCGTCCTTGTATGAGCCGGAGACCCTGGCTAGGAACTCGTCGAAAATGTAGACCTTGTTACTGCCGCATGCGATAAGCACTCTTCCGGAACTGGCCGGGTCTGTACGGAAAATATCTTCACTTGAGAAGGTGACAGGGTCGGAGGTTGAATACTCGATCTTGTCGCCGCTATCGGTAGTATAAGAGATGGAGAATCCCTTGGAGAGACTCACTGTAGCAACCTCGAAAGCGACATTGACATTGTCTTCCCTGCAGTCGAGAGGAGTTGAATATGAGACGTTGACAGATTTGGCCGACGCTCCAGTGACACTACCTGTTTTCATGTCCACGGCGACATCACCGGCAATGCCCTCACCCGAACCGGAACGAAGGGTAGCGCTCACAATAGAATACGCTCCCTTCTGGACCGTGCCTATCACATATGTATGGATGGGATACATGGTGACAGAGGTCCCCCTGTAGGAAGACCCGGAATTCTTGGCAGCACCGACAAACACCGGCTCCCCCGCTCCCCCGCTCTGGGAAGTCGGCAGATTGAACACTGCGATGCCGTCACTGGTCTTTGGAGAAGATGAAACCGGATAATAAAAGAACAGGTCATCCCCGGCCGCCGCCTTTTTGGGTTCGAAAAGAAATGTCCCGCTGTTGCCTCCGCCTGAAAGAGGTTCCTTGGTAAGGGCTTCTCCCGAGGTAAGGTCAATGAGAGCTACGGGATCACTTTCTCCGAGGGATACTGATCCTGATACTCCTTTTTCGGTTTTGTAATTTTTGAAGGATAGGATGGCTTTGAGTGCGCCGGATTCGCTGGTGGGATCATCATTGCCATTGCAGGCGCAAGCCGCCATTGCGGCAATCATCAATGCTGGAATAATTTTGTATAATTTCATCAGTATCTGCTATTTCCAAAAATAAGTTTCCAATAAGAATCAACTATCTCCTGAGGCGTTCCTTGTGATGATTTTACCTCATGCATGTATACTCCGTCATATCCGGTGCTTCGGAGCATGAAATGAAAGGCCTGCCAATCTATAACGCCTTTCCCTGGAAGCCAGTGTTTCTCATCCTCCTTGTCATAATCAGACACGTGGACAGTTCCTATCCTATCCCCAAGCACTTCAAAATAATGCTCGTGAGTAGTAATTAAGAGGTGATTAGTATCAAATGTCACCATTACGTCGGGATAAGGTTCTATTATGTACATCAATTCTTCAGGGGTTCTTCCAAGGCAGGTTCGGGGAAGGTTTTCGACGCAGAGAACGGCTCCTGCTGCAGCAGCGACAGGGGCGAGCTCCCCCACTGACTTTCTGGCAGCATCAAGGTGAGCCTGACGGTCTTCGTCGGCTATGGGCTCGGTGCTTGGATGGAGCACAAGCTTTTGAGGATGATACAGTTCTGCGCACCACTGAATCATTTGCTTATGGAGTTCAACAGTGGATTTGCGCAGCGTTTCGTCCGGAGAAGATATGTCTATCTCTCCGCTGTATGGCAGGTGACAGGACCATACCTTCAGCTTGTATTTGTCGACAAGAGCCTTGATGGCCTCCGCCTTTGACCTCCAATTTGATTCTGCAACATTCCTCCAGAAGGAATTGCAGGTTACCTCTACCCATTCAATTCCGGCAGCGGGAATCCTCTTCATATTCGCGTCACTCTGAGAAGAATTGATGGCTAGAGATGTACCTATCTCATATGGAGTTTCTGCAAGTTCACGGAGTTTGTCGACATCATCTATCCGGTACTTTGATCCATCTGTGAGTGTCAAAACCGCAGAAATTCCACCGGAGAAGTTGGAATTAGCCGTCATCACAGGAATCAACGTAAAAGAGGATGACATGTCAAGAGGCTTTTGAGGGACGATTTCTATTGAAGCGGAGGAAGCACGGATCTCCCCCGTCTGTAGATCTTTCCGGCAGAGGCCGGAAATAAGTTCTCCGGAATTAGAACTTAATAGGATTGATGTCACGGTAAAAGGCATTTTTCCGAACATCAATTTGTAAACGTCATATAGCGGTTCAAGGTGAAGTTTGGATGGAGTATACGAACCCGTTGTATATTTCGCAGAGCCGAAATGGATACTGGGGAGCATTTCTCCGTCCTGCTTGGAGGGAATGGTGAAGATAACATCATTCCCTTCAAGCCTTACTGTTTCCTTGTTCGGATAAACGCAGCAGAGCGTTCCGCTCTCTTTTGACGATTCAATATGATAAAGGGCATCCACTCCGGAAACGGAGAGTGGCAATGAACTTTCTTCTTCCCCTGTCTCCGGAAATAGGAAGCAAAGTTTCTCTTCCGTCTTCCATGCGGAGGCTACTTTCTCTCCGAGAGAAGAGTCCCAGTCAAACCGCTCTACTTGGACTCTTACAAGAGTGTTTTGATTATTATCATTATTGGTACAGGCAAATCCTGCTGCCAGCAGAACCGGCAGCAGGAAATGCTTGTAACAATGATTGGCAATACGCATTACTTCACAAGACCGGAGCCCTGAGGATTGCCGCCATGGCAAGGCCAGCCTTCGGTAGCGAGGTTGGCGCCAACATACTTACCGAGAACGAGACCGTAATTTCCGGAAGAGTCCTGGTTGGTAATGATGTAGAATACGCCGTTCATGAGGCCCTGTCCAGCCATTACCCTATGTTTCAAGGAAGTGGTCGGCCAGGTCTGGAGTATTTCTCCGGTGGGGCTTACCTTGTACGTGACTCCAGTGCTTGCAGTACCACCATTGGCGATGTACATGTTGCCTTCTGTATCCGCGCAAGGATGAGCATAGTTATAGGCATTGGAATTATTCCCTCCGAACGGGGCGATACTCCACAGAGATGTCGTGTAATCATTCGGACTGACTGCTGCGATGTTACCATGCTTATCACCGAACATAATCAAGCCGTCCTTGTTGATAACAGGCTCCCAGATATTGTTGGTGGTATACAGGTTGTAGGCAACCTGAGTGTGGGATATAAGGTTTATTACGGTGAAACCGGCCTCCGGAGTGGTTGCGGAGTTGGAGCCTGCGCAGCAGATGTAAGCCATTCCGGTCCTGGGATCGGCGGCAACGGGATATCCGTCACACGGCGCTTTACCAAGATCTGCGGTCGCGGCTATGGTGCCGTCAGATGCCTTGAGGAATACTCCAGCGCCCGTCGTTCCGTTGCAGGCACAGAATATCTCATTTTCATATATCAACATTCCCCTTACGAGTCCGACGAGAACAGGTGAAGTCCAGATCTTAGATCCATCAGCAGCATTAACGGCTTCGACTACCTTGTTGGCATCAGTGAAATAAACGACTGATCCGTCTTTACTTACCACGGGATTACTGATCCTGTCCATGCCACCCAGGGCCTCGTATTTCCACTTCAAACTTCCGTCCGGTTTGAGTGCATAGACTCCGCCGGCTCCGGTTGAGCAGAAATAGATGTCTCCAGTAACCGGGTTGACCGTAGGAGATGTCCTGCCCTGAATTCCAGTTCCGGTAACGGCAGTGGATTCCCACTTGAGGGTTCCTGCATCAAGGTCAAAGGCATATACAGCCGATCCGCTCTTATCCGGGACCACGTACATTGTCTTGCCGTCGGGCGAGAATGTAGGAGCGGTATAACGGAAGGAGTTGGCCGTACCGATCTCGTAATAAAGCTTGTAAGGAGTAAGAATGATCTCGAATGTCCAGTTTCTCGTTGTTCCAGCGACATTTGCGCTTACGGAAACCTCCATCTTGACGGGAGTGTTGTCGCTGACCGCGCTATAGTCGAGGTCAATAGCAGCCTCAACGTCTGGTCCTGTAGCGGCTCCGGTATCCCAGCTCCATGTGATGTCAGTTCCTTTCACGATGTTCGTGTCGAATACGAAGTGGAACTTCTCTCCGGCGAAACCAGCAGTCTTATCAACGCTCCAAGGAACAGCAAGTGAAGGAGTTCCGATGGCGGTTACAGCCTCTGACGGTCCCTTGGCGTAGATAGCGTAGACAGCAAGGTTGTACCTGACGTCATTCTCAAGACCCGTGATGGTATAGGATGTAGCGTCTGCGGGAACCGTCGCCTCCTTGATTGCGGTCTCGGGATCACCGTCTTTCAGCCAGGTGATCTTGTACCCGGTAGGAGTCGCGTCCGGCTTGGTCCAAAACAGGTTGAGGGTCTTGTCGTCAAAGGTAACGGATAGGTCCTTAACCGGGAATCTTGATGTCGTAGGAGTGGCTGAAACGGCAACATATCCGGAAACAAGGTCCCCATACAGGGCCTGAACCTGAAAAGTGTATTTACGGCCGTTCTGAAGACCGGTAATCACCTTTGATGTAGTACCACCGGAGTATTCCTTGATGCTTTTTGAATCGGCATCAAGATATGTAATAAGGTAATCTGAAGGTTCCTTATCCCAATACTCGCTCTTGGTGGGACTGTCCCAGGAGAGGGTGACCTCTTCGTCACCTGCAGCGGCCTTTAGGTTTATGACCTGATGGCGAAGCTCTCCCAGTTCGGTAGTTGGTTCTTTCCAGCAGCCGGAAATCAGGGCTGTACCTAAAACCGTTGCAAGAATAATCTTTATTGCTTTCATATCAAATTTCCTTTAAATCAATATCCGGGATTCTGCCAGAATATCTTATCATTATTGTATATCTCAAGCTGAGTCTTCGGAACCGGACTAATCAGGTTGACGTCGCTGATACTATATCCGAGTGAACGGAAAAGATCTACGGCAAGACCCAGACGCACGAGGTCGAACCACCTCTGTCCCTCGAAAGCGAACTCACGGCCCCTCTCGTCGGCAAGCTCCTTGACAAAGGCAGCCTTGTTTGGAACGTCTTTCGCCTCGAGTGGATCAAGGCCGGCTCTGGTACGGGTGCGGTTCAGATAAGGAATTGCCTCTGAGATATTTCCGCCAAGTCCGATAGCTTCAGCCCTCATAAGGACAATGTCAGCATAGCGGATAATAGGGAAATCATTACCCACGGAGGTTGTATAGGTTGCATCGTAGGTGTCATCCCACTTTTTCATGACGAAAGCGGAACCATGCTGTACTGTACCATGAACAAAGTCGTAACGACTGTCCTTTTCTTTGTCAAAGATTGCAAGGAATTCCGGCTTAGGATTGATTCTACGAGTATCATCATTGGTCGTGAAACTGTTCCAATATCCATGGCCCATATCGATGCTCTTGTTATAGGTAAGGGCGAATATCATCTCCTTGCCCATCTTGTTGCTCTGGCTGAAAACAGCCTCATGAGTACTTTCAAGACCGTATCCGGTATCTCTCATTGCCTCTTCAAGGACGGCAGCAGCCTCTGAATACATATTAAATGTAAGATATACCTTTCCAAGAAGTGCTTGTGCAGCAATCTTCGTCACGCGTCCTTTCTCGGAAGTCCTTGTGACAGGGAGTAGCTCAGCAGCGCTGACAAGGTCCTCCTTCAAGAGGTCAAGCATATCCGCGTCGCTACAGCGAGCTATATTCTTTGAGTCTCCGGGGGTCTCCACTTGAGTGACGATAGGGACCACTCCAAATACGCGGTAGAGGTTGAAATAGTACCACGCCCTGATGAAGAGGGCTTCTCCGCGGTACTTTTTCATATTGTCCGTATTCACATCCAGAGAGGTGGTTTTGAAGTGGTCAAGAACGATGTTGCAGCGGTAAATGCCATTGTACCATGCATCCCAGATATTGCCAAGAATACTGTTGGCATCTGTGTCGAGGAAATGGTCATAGTCATATCTGGCTTGGGTTGACACTGCCATTGAGAGGAGCTCGCTCTCATCGGAACGGTAACTCAGCTCTGTGATGAAATACCCGGACTGGGTTTTAAGCTTGGCATAACAAGAGTAGGCGCCTTGGTTGAAATCGTCCTCTGTCTTATAGACATTGCCCTCGGTCATGCTGTTTGCCGGATACCTCTCAAAAAAGGCGTCAGTACATGCGCTCGCGCATAGGACGGCTGCTATTATGTATATTACTTTCTTCATGGTCTTTACAGATTAAAGTTTATACCGAAAGTAAAGGTCCTCGGGATAGGATATGAACCATAGTCCTCACCGGGTCTGAGGGCATCGCTCGAATTACGATTGACCTCAGGGTTGAAGCCCGTATAGTTGGTGAGTGTAAAGAGGTTGGAAGCTTGCAGATAGACCCTGAACTTGTTGAGTCCAACGCGGCGGAACCACTTGTCCGGCATTGTATAACCAAGCGACAGAGACTGGCAGCGGAGGTAGGAGCCATCCTCGATATGGAAGGTATTGGTGGAAGCACCGTTCTTTCCGGAAGATTTGCGGGTGGCCCTGTTAAGCTCTCCGTAAGGATACCTCTCAAGAGAGAGTTTCATCATGTTGGAGGAGGCCTCCATATTGCAGATGTAGCGGCGCTCCAGGTTGAGTATCTCGTTTCCGTAGACACCCTGGAAATTGGCCTGGAGGTCTAATCCTTTGTAACCGAGAGTGAAGCCGAATCCATAGAAAAAGTCGGGCATGTAGTTACCTACAATTACGCGGTCGTCGGTCTGCGAGAGGATTCCATCTCCATTGGCATCAACAAACTTGAAGTCGCCGACCTGAGTCTGGTCGACACCGGTTCCGAGGAAATGGGGATATGAATCCAGTTCCTCCTGGTTGTGGAAAACGCCACACTGCTTGAGGAGGTAGTAGCAGCCAACTGGCTGACCTACCTCTGTAATGTAGTAAGCTCCGGAATAGGATCCCGTCTTGATAATAGGAGCATCCTCTGCATCGGTATGAAGAACCTTGTTACGGTTCAGAGACCAGTTTGCCGAGAAATCATAGAAGAAGCCACTCGCAAACTGCTTTCTTGAAGAAACGCTGATCTCAACACCGACATTCTGCATGGCACCGATGTTCATATTGGAGGTAGTGAGTCCGGATACCGAAGGAACCGGAATCTCGAAAAGCATATCCGTAGTTCTGGAATAATATCCGTCAACGGTAAGTCCGAAGAGGCCTTTCCATAAAGTAGCATCCAAACCGGCATCATACTGGGTATTCTTTTCCCATCCGAGGTCTCCGTTTTCAATCTGGGAAGGATAGACCTGGGAGGCTATGGAAGAACCATTTCCAACATAAAGGGTGCTGGTTCCGTAGAGGGCGAGGTATTCGGAGTTGCCAATCTGGGCATTACCGGTACGACCAACGGAAGCGCGGAGTTTCATGTCGGAAATCCAATCGGCCCTTCTCATGAAAGGCTCATCGGAGATTCTCCAGCCCACTGATACCGCAGGGAAATAACCCCAACGTGTCTTGGGTGCAAATCTTGAAGACCCATCACCCCTTATGGAAGCTGAAATCATATAACGTCCCTTGTAGGAATACTGGGTACGCACCAACCATGAAGCGAAAGAATAGGATGCAATATTGTTCACGGCATCATCAGGAGAGATGGTCTTCCCCTTGAGAGTCTTGATCTTGTCATCTCCGACGTTGCCTATACCAGTCATGCTCATGGTCTTGTTGGTGTAGAGCTCAGCCTCGTATGCGGCGACAGCCTTCACGCTGTGGTCGCCGAACTTTCTATCGAACGAAAGCTGGTTCTGGACGTTCCAGTGGAAATACTGGTTGGAGGCAGCTGTAGCCGTAGGTGTGTTCGGCTGGTAGTTGAGGTACATCCCGTGTTCAGGATCATAGGCTGCATAACCGGTATTCATGTTTGCAGTAGGGATTGTGGAAGGCTTGTAGTAGTCCCTGTTGTAGGAATAGAAGTCACCTCCGACAGAAAGTCTGTACACAAGTCCCTTTATGAACTCGTAAGAGGCGTATGCATTACCCATTATATTCATCTTCTGCCTAACATCAGAGATGGAATTGACAAGAGCTACCGGGTTCATGTGAACATTATACTGGTAGTCAGTTCCAACTCTGTATTTTCCGGTCATATCCCAATTGTAAAGACCGTTATCATTGTATACCGGGAATATTGGAGCAACCACAAGGGCATTGACAATAACGCCGTCGGAGCCGTAATTTGATTCGCTGTTCACGAAGTCTGTCACTGAATATGAAGGAGCTATGTTCATCCCATATTTGAAACGTCCTTTACTTCCGTCCACATTAGCGCGGACACTGTAGCGGGTAAAGTTGGAATTGATAATGGTTCCTTGCCTGTTCAGGTAATTGCCGCTAACGTGCCAGGAAGAGGTCTTGCCCTTACCGCTGATAGATAGGGAATGCTTATTGGAAAGGGCTGTGCGGAATATCTCGTCCTGCCAGTCTGTGTTTACAAGACCGGCTGCATGAGAAGCATATTCCTTCACAAGATCCTCAGGATACATATTGTATGTAGATCCGCGGACACTCATGGGATCACCTATGGATCCGGTCGGATGCTCCACCAGATATGATCCGTTACGAGCTTCCTTGAAAAGCTCCACAAACTCATATGCATCCAAAAGATCTTCCCTCTTTGAGACGGAAGACACGCTGAACTGACCGTCATAGTGGATAACTGTATTTTCAGACTTTCCTTTCTTAGTCGTAACGAGGACAACGCCGCATGATCCGCGAGAACCGTAGATAGCAGCTGAAGACGCATCCTTGAGGACTTCTATCGACTCAATATCGGAGGAATCCAGGTTGGCGAATGCTCTGGAGTCACAGGGGATACCGTCGATTACATAAAGAGGATCATTACCAGAGGTAATGGACTGGATACCTCGTACCCTAACACTGATGTTTCCGTCAGGTTGACCGCCGAGAGTGGTCACTTGCACACCAGGCATTTTTGCCGCCATTGCCTCGCGGAAGTCCGTAAGCGGCCTCTCAGCGAAATCCTCAGATTTGATGGACGCAATCGATGTTGTTACATCTCGGCGGTTCTGAACGCCGTAACCGATAACCACAGCATCTTCCAGTAGCTGAGAGTCTTCCTTTAGTATTACATCTACCCTGGTTTGGGAAGGGGTAAGTTTTACGGTAACCCCTTCATAGCCGAGGCAGGAGATTTCAAGCACGGGAGATCCGGAAGGGACCTGCATTGTAAAGTTTCCGTCAAGATCCGTAGGGGCTCCTGTCATGGTTCCCTGAATGATGACATAAGCACCGCTCACGCCGACACCGTTCTCGTCCACGATTCTACCCTGGACAGTACGATTTTGCCCAAAAACGCTCGCGGAAGACAGGATGAAGGCACAAATAACCATAAGGGCCGACATCAGTTTCTTTGCAAAAGATATTCTCATGATAATACGTTTTTGGAATTATTCTCCTTTTTGAGTGAGCACATAGGTCTCAGAATACTGCTTACCGAAAACCTGATTCTTATTTACGGTCGTAAATACAATGGAAGCCTTACGCTCCACTCCCGTAGTGTTTTCCGTGTACTTTAGAATCACCTCATGGATTCCCTTTCCTCCAGTCAGCGCTCCATTTGCTCCGGGGATTATCCCCGTTTCGGATTCTGCTGGGGAGATGTCAATCCATGATGCATCAGTAGTCACAAACCAGTCAGCCGTCGCCGTAATGGTAACACCCTTGGTGCCGGAAGTCTTTTCAACGGGGTTGCCGGACTTCGTGTAAAGGGCGACGCTATCTGGAGTATCGAACTTCTGCACCGGCTGGCACGAGACCGCGCTAGCGCACAAAGCGGTAGCGACAGTGAGAATAAACAATACTTTTCGCATCTGTTAGTTGTTAATTTAATAGAGTTATTAGTATATTTTTAACAATTGTTTTGACTATACACTTTGAATAAGCAGTTGCAAATTACTACATTTTGTGCGTAAAAAAAAACATTTTGCGTTATTCTTACCAAATTATTATCTTGCGAGAAAACATTTTTAACAATGAAAAAAGCATTTATATCCTGTTTTGCAGCAATTGCTACCCTTATTCTATGTCTGTCCTCATGCACTGATGGAGTGAACCAACTGACCCCCAAAGAGAAAGCCGACGGGTGGCAGCTTCTTTTTGACGGGAAGACCCTCAACGGATGGAGGGATTTCGGCGGAACCGAGCTGACCGCACCCTGGAAAGTCGAGGATGGTTGTATCCTTGCCGAAGGCGAAGGAAGCGACGCGAGCGGCTACATTGTCACCGATAAAGAGTACACCAATTTTGACCTCAAATGGGAATGGAAGATATCCCGCGGAGGCAATAGCGGTATGCTCTACCATGTAGTTGAGAACCCGGCCTTTAAGGTCCCATATGTCACCGGTCCGGAGTATCAGCTCATTGACGATGAAAACTGGGAGGAGGTAAATGGCTATCCTCTAGAGGAGTGGCAGCGCTGCGCAGTGGATTACGCGATGTATGTACCTGATTTTGAGGCAAGAAAGCTCAACCCCGCAGGAGAGTGGAACTCCTCTGAAATCATCTTCGACAACGGACATGTCACCTATCTTCTCAATGGAGAGGTCACCGTCGAGTTCGATGCATGGACTCCGGGCTGGTATGAGCGGAAGAACTCCGGAAAATGGGAGAACGCTCCTGAATATGGCCTCTCAAGAACAGGCCATATCTGCCTCCAGGATCATGGCTATCCTGCATGGTTCCGCAACATAAAGATCAAAGAATTACCCTCCAAGCCTATTGAAAAGGACCTTTTCAACGGAAAAGACCTCACAGGATGGGATCTTTATGGAACTGATCTCTGGTATGTCGAGAATGGCGATCTTATATGCGCCAGCGGCCTGGACAACACCTATGGCTACCTTGCGACGACAGACTATTATGACGATTTCGACCTCACCCTCGAATTCCTACAGGAGGCCGACGGCAACTCTGGAGTATTTTTCCGCTCATTCGTAGAGCCGCCTGTGAAGGTAAACGGATGGCAGGTCGAAGTAGCCCCCAAGAACCATGATACTGCCGGAATCTATGAATCCTACGGCCGCGGCTGGCTATGGCAGATTCCCGATGAAAAAGAGAATATCCTCAAAGAAGGTCAGTGGAATACTATGAGGATTATTGCCCAAGGAGACCGAATCCAGACCTTCCTCAATGGAGAGCCGATGACCGACCTCACTGACGCAAAAGTCGGCAAAGGACGTGGCCGAATCGCCCTCCAAATCCATGACGGCGGCGGCATCAAGGTCCGCTGGAGAAACATTCATATCAAGACCCTATGAAAAAAGCAGTTATCTTCGCTGTAGCCGTATGCCTTTTTTCTTGGGCGGTATTTGGCTTATTCTATGCAGTTGTTGGTTCGGGACTTTCCGGGAACAAGGCTTTGCTGCAATCGCTTTCGGTACTCTACATGTTCCTGCCCCTCATAACTGCGCTGGCACTTCAGAAGATAAGAAAAGTCTCCCCTTTAAGCACAGGTCTACTGAATTTCAAGTTCTCATGGGCCTGGATTGTGGCCATAGCTATTCCATATTTAATCCTTCTTCTTACAATCTTGATAAGTGCCCTGCTACCTGGGGTGAAATTGGAGTTCTCTCCTGATAGTATAATTACCTTGTCAGGTCTTGAAGGGGCTGCAGCTGACGCCGTCCGGGATCAGTTTACCAGCGTCTCCCCCGCCCTTATGATTGTTGGGACTCTTTTCAGCGGCCTGCTTGCCGGCTGCACCATAAATGCTGTAGCAGCCTTCGGAGAAGAATATGGATGGAGAAACTATATGGTCGACGCCCTTCGCGGTCAAAGCTTTTGGAAGGCCGCCCTTTTGATCGGAATCATCTGGGGCATCTGGCACGCTCCGCTTATCCTCATGCGACACAATTATCCTCAGCACCCGGTCGCTGGAGTGGGAATGATGTGTTTTTTCTGCATCCTCTTGGGCATTATAGAGCTTTACTTCGTTCTTAAAACCGGTTCTGTCATTCCTGCTGCCCTTATTCATGGCATCGTCAATGCTATAGCAGGATCGACTTTGTTTCTAGTCCAAGGAGGCAGTGACCTCACCATCGGCATGACTGGGATAAGCGGATTCATTGCGATTGCTCTTGTAATCATAGGAATCTGGCTCTATGACAGGGAGCATGACAAGATAATGGCATCCGACCTTTAATTTTTTATATTTCTTTTTAACATTCGGCTCATTCCCTCGTCTTAGTATTGCAATATAAAAATACTAATTGCATGAAAAAAAAGATTGTTCTTCTTGTTATCGCGATTCTGACCGTATGCGGCAGCATGAATGCCATCGGAAAGAATACCAGGCTTCAGGCTTTGATCAACTCCTACAAGGGAGAAGAAGGAATCGAGGTACTCAATATCCGCCGCCCAATGCTCAATCTATTGAAGGTTGCTGCTTTTCACTCCGACGAAGATGAAGACACCAAGGCATTTATTCAGATGCTTAAGGGTATCAAGAGGATAACTATTGTCGACTATGACGACTCCTCTCCAGAGATCAAAAGTGAGTTTTCTTCCAAGTTGTCGAAAATACTTTCTAAGGAAGATCTTTTGATGGAAGCCAAGGAGGACGGGGACCATGTCAAGATTTTCGGCATCCTGTCCGAAGACGGATCCACAATAAAGGATATCATTCTTCATGAGACTGATGGAGGAACCCTTATCAGCGTTATCGGGACAATCCGGCTGGATCAGATAGACCTTCTCATGAAACAAGCGGACAAGTAATGACCGAATCTCAGTTCAATAGCGTCTGGATCCCCATGCAGGCAAGGTTCTACCGAGTTGCATGGTATCTTCTGGAAGACAGGGATGATGCCCATGACGCCGTACAGGACCTATATGTTAAGTTATGGGGGTTAAGGGACATTCTGGACGAGATTAAGAATCCTGCCGCATACGGTATACTCCTTACTAAGAATATTTGCATAGACAGGATCCGGAAGAGAAAGAAAAGCGAAGAGCCGGATGACTCTATCCCTGGCGGGCCGCCCTCTGACAGCGAAATAATCTCGTCAGAAGGAATCGCGGAAGTCTATGAAGCAATCGAGAAACTTCCCCCTGGACAAGGGAAGGTCTTGAAAATGAGGATATTCGAAGGAAAAACAAACAGAGAGATAGCTGAGCGGACGGGGATGAGCGAGCTAAGCGTAAGGGTCCAAATGAGTATGGCAAGGAATAAACTAAAAATGCTGCTGAAAGATGAAAAGTATTGAACAAATAGAGAAAATGTCACTTGGGGATCTTGAAACGATCTCTCTTGACGAGAGAATTTCGGTCCCTTTCGGGCTAACCTCGAGAGCAAGCAGCCTTATTAAGAGGCAGCGGCAAACAAGGGCCGGCGTGATAGGGATAGCAGCATCACTTGCTATTCTACTTGGTGCCGGTCTATGGCAGAATACCCATAATGGGCTTAAGGACACCTTCTCGGATCCATATTTGGCTTATGCTGAAATCGAGAAGACCCTCAGTAAGATAGGCAGCGCAGTAGAAAACTCGGCTGAGATGGTCGAATCATCCCAGGAAATAATAGACAAAAGAATAAACAACATATTGAATAATAACCGATAAGACAATGAAAAAGATCTTCATGGCAATCGCTGCCCTCCTTATTTTGGGCATCAGCGCATCTGCGCAGGACGGAAAGTCCATTTATAAAAAGTATTCAGACATGGACGGAGTGGAAGCCGTCTATATCTCTCCGGCAATGTTCAAACTCATTGGAAGGATTCCGGATATCAATATTGGCGACGATAAAGTCAATCTTGCAAGCGTAATCAAATCAATGAACGGCCTCTACATCCTCAATACCTCAGATCCAAAGATAGGAGATGGCATTTATTCAACGGCAGAGAAATTTGTCAAAAAGGGTCAATATGAGCTTCTTATGGAGGCAAAGGAAAACGGTGAAGCGACAAGGATGTTCACTGTCGGCACCGAGAAAATCGTGAAAGGATTTGTTTTGCTCTCAAAATCCGGAGACGACACATCATTCATATCCATAGACGGAGAAATCGAGAGGGAAAAACTTGAAGAAGCTATCGCCGAGGCCGCTGCCGATTGATACCTTAAACTATTGATAAAGCTAAAGCCCTGCTCCTCTTTTCGGGGACAGGGCTTTTTCTTCCGTTGCAGAATGAACTTATTTCCTTCTGCTCTTGTATCTCTGGTAGAACTGATCAACACGGCCGGCAGTATCGACGAGCTTGACTTTGCCGGTGTAGAAAGGATGAGAGGTGTTGGAAATCTCTATCTTAACTACAGGGTATTCAACTCCTTCCACTTCGATGGTCTCCTTTGTAGGAGCGCAGGAACGAGTAATGAATACGGTCTCGTTTGACATATCCTTGAAAGCTACAAGTCGGTAGGTTTCGGGATGGATTCCTTTTTTCATTTCGTTACTCTTTATTATTTCTTAAAAAAGCTCCTTCATCCGAAGAAGCCTCTTGTACTGGGTAGGAGAATCGAACTCCTATTGCGAGATTGAGAATCTCGAGTACTAACCGTTATACGAACCCAGCAGGATTGGATTGCAAAGGTAAGAGTTTTTTTTCAAGTTACAAATTATTTTACCTATTTTTGTGAAAATATTATTGGCAAATGGCACTCATAAAGTCTATTTCCGGTATCAGAGGCACCATAGGCGGTGCGCCGGGCAATGCTCTGACTCCAATAGATATAGTCAAATTCACATACGCCTACTGCGCGACTCTTCATGACAGGAAGCCCTCTCCTAACGGTTCCAGATACAAGATAGTTGTTGGAAAAGATGCCCGCCTTTCAGGGGACATGGTAGAAAACCTTGTTGTCGGGACTCTAATTTCATGCGGAGTTGATGTCGTAAAATGCGGCTTCGCTTCGACGCCAACTACCGAAATGGCTGTTCTATTTGCAGGGGCTGACGGTGGCATCATTCTTACAGCTTCCCACAATCCAAGGCAGTGGAATGCTCTTAAACTCCTCAATGACAAGGGAGAATTCCTTACCTCCGCCGAAGGTCAGGCGATACTGGACCTTGCCGAGAAAGATGATTTCAATTTCGCAGAAGTAGACCGCCTTGGAACGGTCGAAGAGGAAGACTTTACTGACAAGCACCTGGATGCCATCCTTGCCCTGGAAGCAGTTGACAAAGAAGCAATTAAAGCTGCTCATTTCACTGTAGTACTCGACGCAATCAACTCCGTCGGAGGCATTATCATGCCGCGTCTTTTGAGACGCCTAGGCGTTAGCTGCATCGAGCTCAATTGCAATCCCACCGGAGACTTTGCCCATAATCCCGAGCCGCTGCCGGCAAATCTCAAAGATCTCTCAGAAACTGTCGTAAGAGAAAAAGCCGACCTAGGAATATCAGTTGATCCCGATGTTGACCGTCTCGCTTTCATAATGGAAGACGGCGAACCATTCGTCGAAGAATATACCCTCGTCAGCGTTGCCGACTACCTCTGTTCCCTTGCTGAGAAAGAAGGTAAACCGATTGCAACCGTATCCAACCTATCCTCTACCCGTGCACTGAGGGATGTAACCGAGGCTCATGGAGGCAAATATTACGCTTCCGCTGTAGGAGAAGTGAACGTCACTACAAAGATGCACGAAGTCGGTGCCCTAATAGGCGGAGAAGGCAACGGAGGAGTCATCTATCCCGCAATCCATACTGGCCGCGACGCGATGGTCGGAGTCGCCCTCTTCCTCTCAAATCTTGCCCATAAGAAGATGAAGGTATCCCAGCTGAAAAAGACATACCCTCAGTACCAGATTGCTAAAAACCGCATAGATCTTTCAGACAAGGCTCTAATTGACAAGATTTTGGATTCAATGAAGACAGCCTATGCAAATGAGGATGTCAATACAATAGACGGGGTCAAGATAAGTTTCGAGGCCGAGCGTAAATGGGTCCATCTCCGACGTTCCAATACGGAGCCAATCATTCGCATCTATTCTGAAGCACCGACTATGGAAGAGGCCGAATCTCTAGCTTCAAATGTAATCGCTCTTGCAAATAAGATCATAGGTTAAGTAAATGTTTTCATTCAGAACGACTCCGCTCGAAGATCAGCTGGACAGGACCCTCCATGAAGGGAAAATAGGGTGTTTCTGTACCCAAAACTGCTGGGATACGGAAAAAGGTAGATGGATGTACGAGATTTTCTCCGAAAGGGGCAATCTCGAGACAGTGATGAATCCGACAGATGCAGAGCTCACCCCAGGCACGAACCATATCCTCTTTGAAATTGAAGAAGTTGCTGGTCTTGATGCAGTTGTCGTAGAAATCCAAGACGTTGGTGCAAGGTACTTCAATTACACCAAGGATGTCATGCATCTGATGGAGATCATGAACCTCCTTGGAGATGACTCCCCTTCCCTTTACATAGTAGACCACCTCAATCCCGCAGGAAGGGTCGTTGAGGGGACGATTCCGTCAGTCACATGCGAGATGTATGTACCTAAAGTAGCTCACCGTCACGGACTTACCCTAGGAGAGTTATGCAACCTCTATTACGCGGAAATAGGGGCGAAGTTCCCTCTACATATTATCTCCGCGATGGCAAATGGCTCCTCAACAGAGTTTATGCCTTGGACAATCGCTCCGGCTTCTGATATTCCCGGCTTCTTCACTCCATATCTGTATAGCGGCGGGGGGCTTTGGAACAATACTAATATTACCCCTGCAATCGGTACGGCTAGGCCATATGAGTATATAGGAGCGCCTTTCATCAAGCACAGCCGCTTCGAAAGTCTCCCAACGGACCCGGGAGCCCATATCCGGCCATGTTCATTCACTCCTTCGACTGGCCGCTATTCCGGCCAGTGGTGCTATGGTTATCAGATACTACTCGTTCCTGGAGAGAATTACCACTCTCTAATGCACACACTTAGGCTTATCCGCTATTTCAAAGAGACTTACCCTGCTTTCGAGATTGACCAGGACTTCTACATCAAACTCGCCGATCCTGTGCTCGAGGAATACATCAAGGGCGGAATCTCCTTCGATATTGTCCGGGAGCACATCAAATCAGAGGAGCAGAAGTGGATTCGTAAGGCAAAAAAATTCACCCTTTACGACAATCAGCCCTTCAGGATGAAGTGAGGAGGCTACATCTCAAAATCTTTGAGAGGCCAACCTGTCATAGTTGCTACATAAGGAATAAAGGCCATTGCAATTTTGCGGTGGGCAGGATAGGCTGGATGCATTGCGGCACCAAGCTCTTCCTTAACAGTAATACCTTCTGTAATACTTACAGCAGTAACTTTCTTGAGTCCGGCAGCTGCAACAGCATCAGAGACATAATCGTATATCTCCATCCTCGAAGTGCAGCAGAGAATCGGATGATCCTCACCATAGTAGTCCTTTATTTCTTTCAGAAGCTTGATATAGTCCTTGATAAACTGAGCCCTCAGAGGCTGCCTTCCGGCAGAGAAGTCGTTGGCGCCAAGGTAAATAATCGTTATATCAGGTTTAGCCGTCGGAGTCCATAAAGGAGCATTCTCGACCTTATCGAAACCGTTGTCGAAAACGTTAAGATACCTGTCAACCATCGTATATCCGCGAAGTTTGTCGTTGTAGTTGCGGTTAATTCCCATTCCGGAATGGGCGATTACGTGGATATCCGCATCGAAATAGCGGCCTATTACAGCATCATAGGCCTTGTTTTGATTTTCCGTTTCCGGAGAGAATTTATCAGAAAAAATGCTGTTTTCGCTTCCATAACCACAGGTATAAGAATCACCAATGAACTCAATAAAGCGGTCTTTCATGGGCTCTGCTTGGAGGAGTGCTCCGCGGGTAACAACCTCTGACACAGTTACTTTCCCCTGCTCGCCTTCGGTACGCTTTTGGATTGTGAGGGTATGGGACTTTTTGCCTTTCGAAGGAGCAGCATCGTAGAGGACAATAAGTGTATCCTTCCCTTCAAAAGCAACCACTTTGTCTGCCTCTCCGCCCGATACTGGGCGGTCGATCCAAACATTAAAATAGTCCTTCTTTGTATCGGAAATCTTTAGCGCAAAGTACTCTCCTTCGAATGCGAAACGGACATAAGTCCCGGTCCAGTCAAATGAGACCTCATTGCCGCTGACAAGAGTGCGACCAACATAGGTTATCCTTCCATCAGAAGCCGAGGTCACTATCTTAATATCATTTTTCTTTGCAGCGGAAAGATTCAGGCAAAGAAGAGCGGAAATAAATAGGGCAAGATATTTTTTCATAAAGGGATATTTTTTTCAAATGTAACAATTATTGTCTGCAAATTAACTATATTTGCCAGACAAATAATTCCAACAATGACAAAGAAAACTAAAACAATCATCGCCTGGACGAGCATTATCCTCATTCTCGCCCTTGCGGCTTTCTGCTATATCAAGTTCTATTATGTCTTCTCCGAAGGCACCCAGACTGGAGAGCTCAATAAAATCGCAAAGACCGGATACGTATTCAAGACCTATGAAGGCGTAATGATACTTACCGGCTACGGCAGCAAAGGCGGTGGAGGCACCGTCCAGTCCAACGAATTCAAGTTCTCCGTGGAGGATGAAGAGATTGCCAAAGAACTTCTTGGAAGCACGGGAATGAGGGTTACCGTCCACTTCAAGAAATACTTCGGAGCACTTCCGTGGAGAGGTTATGAAAGGAGTATCGTCGACGGAATTATCTCCGTAGGGCAGACAGATATCCCGGATGATAGCGCAATACCTGAAGAACAGATTTTCCTATAGAGTCATGAAAAAATATTTGCTCATATTGTGCGCTGCCTTTACCGGAAGCGCACTTTTTGCCCAACCTAATGTAATCGATATACACCCTGCTTCTTCTCCCAAAGGGAAAATGTTCACTATGGAGGATGTAATTGTCAACAGGAGTATTTACCCCGAGAATCCGTATTGCATGTGGAAGGACGCAGGTACTTTCATGTACTATAAGAACGGAAAATGGGAGGAAAGGACTGTCGTAGATGGGCCGGCATCGCCAGAGAAATGGTCGGCCCTGAACAAGGGCAACAGCCTTTATATCACTAAAGGCTCTGACACGCTGGAGGTTGCATATACCAGCAACAAAGAGATTGTTTATGGTCAAAGTGTAAGCCGAAATGAATTCGGCATCAACGAAGGTGTCTATTTCTCTCCTGGGGGCAATAAACTCGCCTTCTTTCGAAAAGATGAATCCCATATTACTGACTTCCCTCTTCTTGACATAACTACAAGGACAGGAACGCTTCGCGAGATTAAGTACCCGATGAACGGGATGGATTCGGAGAGGATTTCTCTCGGAGTCTACGATATAGCCTCAAAATCAACTGTTTACATGAATATTACCGACTTCGGGAACGACCGTTATTTGACTAATATCAGCTGGTCCCCCGACGAAAGATATGTATTCATCCAGGTAGTTGACCGCAGCCAGCACCATATGAAACTCAACCAGTATCGTGCCTCTACCGGAGAGTTTATCAGGACAATTCTCACCGAAGACAATGAAAAATGGGTAGAGCCTCTCGATCATATCGATTTTCTCGAAGGACGCGGCGATGTTTTCATTTACCGTACAGACAATCGAGATGGGTTCAAAAACCTCTATCTTGTCGATACCCTCGGAACGGTCAGAAGGCTTACTTCCATCCCAGCAGATGTCGAATACGTCGGCAACAAAGCGACCAGAAAGGGTTGGACTGTCTTCTATACCTCTGCAGAGGTCTCCCCTATTGAGAATCATCTGTTCTCAGTTGATATCAAGTCGCAGAAGAAGCTGAATATCAACAAAGTGAAAATAGCTGCTGCGGTCAATCTCACTCCTGAGAGAGGCTGGCACACTATTGCTATGTCTCCGGGATATGAACGCTTCATAGATAGCTGGTCCAATCTCAATATACCTCGCATTGTTAAACTCAGAAGCACCGTCGGAGAGCCTGAAGAGACCCTCCTCGAGGCCGGCGATCCGCTCGAAGGCTACGCCTCCTGCGAGGTCGACTTGGGTACGGTAAAGAGCGCGGACGGCAAATTCGACAACTACTACCGTCTAATCAAGCCTCTCGGGTTCGACCCTTTCAAGAAATACCCCGTAATCGTCTATGTCTATGGCGGTCCCCATTCCCAGATGGTTCAGGACGCATGGCTCGGTGAGATAAGGATGTGGGAGATGTTGATGGCGCAGAAAGGTTATCTTGTCTATGTCCAGGACAACCGTGGCACCCAGAACCGCGGTGCCGAATTCGAGAAGGCGATAAACCGTCAGTGCGGCCAGGCCGAGATGGCCGACCAGATGGAGGGTATCAAAATGCTGAAAAGCCTCCCCTATGTTGATTCAGAAAGGATCGGAGTTCATGGATGGAGTTATGGAGGATTCATGACCATCTCCCTCATGACTAACTACCCTGAGACCTTTAAGGTTGGCGTTGCCGGAGGTCCCGTCATCGACTGGAAATGGTACGAGATCATGTACGGAGAACGCTATATGGACACGGAAGCAACTAATCCTGAGGGTTTTGCAAAGACAAGTCTTATTAATAAAGCGAAGGATCTGAAAGGCAAGCTTCTTATCTGTCAGGGCGCTATCGACAATACTGTCGTCTGGGAACACAGCCTGAGCTTCGTCCGTGAATGCGTCAAGAACAATGTCCAGCTCGACTACTTCCCCTACCCCTGCCATGAGCACAACGTCCGCGGCAGGGACCGCGTCCACCTGATGGACAAAGTAACGATGTATTTTGAGGATTACTTGTAATAAATTTCTGCTAGTAACCAACATGAAATTTATTGACTTTCTCTTTTCATTATCAGCATTTTTGACAGCCTCTTTATTTGCATCTTCCGCACAAGACAACTCCCCCGGAAGCCAAGCCTTGCATGAACTGTGCGATGCCGGGGTTCTCAACCCCTCGAGCCCGGAAGTCTGGGCGATGATGAAATACGGGGAGTCTTTCTCGTCAAATCTCAATCAGGGGACCCTGTCCCTGGATATCCCCTTCTATACATACTCGGACGAAGATTTCACTCTTCCCATCAGCCTATCCTACCATGCGGACGGCTACCGCCCGAACATACAGAGCGGCCCGGAAGGTCTCGGATGGAGCCTCTCAGCCTCTGGAGCCATCACCAGGGAGGTGAGGGGCATCCCCGACGAGGAAGGGTGGACAAGTACGGACATGTACTCCTTCAGGCACAAGAGCGCCGGATATGAAATCACGAACCCGCAGCAGGTTACTGTTCACGGATGGGCATCTCTCTATGACACGACCTATGTCTACGCCCTTGCTCCGGAAGCTTCCCACACCCTCGGCGAAGACTATTTCGAGGACTTCTGCTACATTGGTAAGGCCGGGTGTGAGTATCTTCCTATATGGTCGTGGGACGATCGTACAAACATATCGGGAGACACATCTTGCCCGGTCCTTTCTTTCGAGGGCATGCCTGACATCTTCCATTTCAGCTTCCTTGGCAGGAGCGGCTCATTCGTCCTCATGCCCGGAGGAGAGGTCAGGGTCTTTGGGACAGAAGACAGCCCGCTCAACTATGCCATTTCCGCAAGTCTTACGCGTTCCGGCATCACAGCGTTCACTATCAGGACAGAGGACAACTTTACCTACGAGTTCGGCCCTGCAGGGATAGAGCGGTCCGAGTCATATAATATGAATGGCACGACGGAGAACCTCTCGCTCTCCTCGACCTGGAGACTCACGGCAATCGAAGCGCCGAACGGCAGGAGATTATCATTTGAGTACAACGATTGTTACTCCTCCACAACCGAAACCCCAACTGTATGCATTGACAATTACTCGACGACTGACCGCAGCGGAGATCCTTTCCTGCCGGAGGATCACGACTTCATCTCAGACAAGAGCTACTCCCAGAACGTCCCGACTGTGAGCCTTGTCTCCTCCCTTCTCCTCACCAGAATCCATATTCCAGGAAGGGCAGAGATACTTTTCTCCTACGGATTCAAAGTGCCAGAAATGGGAGCCAACAACGCCAAGAAACTGGAGCGAATAGAGGTCTGCTCCCTGCGGGATGGGAGAACTGTCAAGGAGGCGACCCTCTCATACCGCCTCAGCGGCAGCAATTCGGGAGCATACCCGTCCTCAGGCAACGGGGTGACCTTCCTTTCAAGCGTCACCATCCCCGGGGATGGCGTCTATTCCATGCATTATATCGATGAGGATTCATCCTTCCCCTCTCTCGACACTTATTCCATTGACTGGATGGGCTTTTTCAACGGAAAGACTATCACTCAGGGTGTCCAGAACTTCTGTCCGTCTCTTGCCACTCTCCGGACTGGACTAAGGACCTGGAATACCAATATGAGACTGCCGGATCCGGCAAGTGCCGAGATGGGCATGCTCTCCAGCCTCTCCTATCCGACCGGCGGAAGCTCAGCATTCTATTATGGGCCGAACAGGTACGGCGAAGACCTCGCATATCCAAGGACGATTGCCTCGGATGAAACAGGATACGGAGTCAGGATAGAGAGAATAGAGAACAGGAACGCCGACGGGCTCCTCAAGGATATCCGCACATACGAATATGTCCTCGAGGACGGCCGCTCTTCCGGAAGGCAGCTCTGGAGGCCCCTGCTCTATACAAAATACAACGCTACGGTAACCTCCGGATTCCTGGAGATCGAAAGGGAGACCCTCTCTTCCTCCGACGCCTTCCCTTATTCACGGGGCGCTTTCATGGAGTATTCACGCGTTCTTGAAAAGCACACCGGCCCTTTCGAGGATGGCGAGATGTCGATAACGGAATATCTGTACAGGAGCTTCAACGACCCCGCGTGCAAGGATGAAACGGGAGGCTGGACGACCACCTACGGCTTTGACAATATGCCTTCCGAGGCATGGCAGTACTACACTACGGATGAGCCCACGTTCAACCCGGTCTCGAGGGCGGAACTTTCCACCTTTCTCCAGTCCCGTCTCGGAGGGCAGCTCATTTCCCGGACCGAATACTCCAACGACCTTTACCATCCCGTCAAGAAGACGGCTTTTGTCTACGGTACCTACATGCCCAATGAAGACTTTATTACCAGCGACGTCAGTTTCGGGGCTCTCGGGCAGTACCGCCTCAGCATGCAGGAATGGTGGCGCCAGGGAACAACCGTCACAGAATATGATTTGGAAGCAAACGAAATTACGACAAGCCGCAGCAGTTCGTCTCTTGATACAAATTATAGGATCGGTTCCGCTTCCTCCATCGGAAGTGTGGGTGATACGCTCGTGACATTGTATTCATACCTCCCCGAATGCCCTGCCTTCATTACAGAGATGACTGTCATCGACATGGACGGGTCCGACGACGGTGTCGTAGTAGAAGGTGTAAGGAGGACCTATGTCCAGTCGGAGGACCATCCGCTGCTGTTTCTCCCGACAGCCGTCGACGTCGCAGATATTGGTGGGGAGTATACAGGCGGCAGCATGACATACAGGAGAGTATCCGTCTGCAACCTCTACAGCGACAACGGACTGCCCCTGGAGATCACCGACAAGGCGGGGAAGAAGAGCTGCTTTGTATGGGAATACGGAGGGGAGCACCTGGCGATGAAGATTGAGGGTATATCCTATGACTCACTTACGGACTATGTCCCCGGGCTTGTCGCCGGATATGTCGCCGGCAGTCTTCCCGCCTCCACCGATGCCGCGGTAAGGGCTGTACCCGGAGTGCTCGTCACGACTTGGAGCCACACTCCGCTCGTGGGTATCACTGCGATGAAAGATCCTTCCGGAAGGACTGTTCACTACGACTACGACTCCTATGGGAGACTCACAGGAATAAGGAACGACGACGGCGAAATGCTCTCATCCTATGAGTATCACATTCTGACTGATAACAATGCCCAGTAAAGTATGGAGGACAAGATAATGAAAACAAACAGACTTTTCACTATATTATTTTCTGCGGTCATCTCCGCGATTGTTTCGTTTTGGTTAGCACCCTCCGCTGCAGCGCAGACAGTCTGGAGCCAGTATCTCGATACGCCACCTTCAGGATCGGAACAGATCGAATGGAACGCTTCCTCCTACGTCCTCACGGCGACGGGAAGCGAAGAGGCCGGCATCATGGGCACGATTGAAAACGAGATAAGGAGCAGTCTTGCCTCCGCCGGCATCGGTTGGATGAGTCTCCAGTATATCGAAAACCCCGCATCCGACACCTACGAGATGCATTTCAGCGTCGCCTCCAATACGACGGGCCATGTCAGGAGCGTCCTTTTCGGGGGCACATTCAGGGTCAACCAGCTCTATCAGGGATACGGATCGGGACCCGCCTTGGTCGACGGGGACGGCCACACGTACACCGTCTTTCCCGGAGAGACGGTCTCCATAAGGCTCAAGGACCTTATCCCGGGTGATACCTATACCCTGTACAACGCCTCCGGCATCGCGATTGGTTCCTTCGTGGCCATCGGGGCGACGCACGATTATCGCTCCACTTTCGACGAAGGAGAGTATCACTTCAACTTCGACAACTCCGACTTTTCCATCGAGTACCATGACTTCCTCTCATACAGGTTCGTTACACTCGCAGGGTCCTACGACCTCTCCGCCGATGGAGGAGTCTTCAGATATCCCATCACAGGCTACTTCTCCGGAAACACCTATCATCCAATCTCTTCCGTCGGGGACATCTCTTTCCTTAATGCGCTCTCTTCTTTCCTGAACTCGGGACAGTCTTCTCTCTGGGACAGCGCCATGACTGTCTCCTTCGGCTATGACGGCGCCTCCGCTTCGGCCTATGTCGAAATCTGCTGCCAGCCGAACTTCGGATCCGCAGAGAGAGTGTCCCATCTTGAAATCAAACGCCTGAACGGAAGGGAGATTGTCTTCTCACAGTCTCCCGGAGGAAGGCTCCTTATGGTTGAAACCGTCCATGACTTTTCACTCGGGATAGCGACGGTCAGGGACAGCCAGCCCGGGGTCGCATACACCGCCTCGGACGGGAACGGATCAGCATCCGCGACCGGAAACGGAGGAGACCTTGTCCTTGACATATCGTCTCTTTCCTTGCCCTTCTCCGTCAGAGGAAGCTGTCTTGGCCGCGAGATCTGTCTTCTTATCGTCAGGCCGGAGAACGACATCCCTTCGCCGGAAGGAGCCGTCGAGGCTCTAGGGGCAAACAGAATCCTTTCACGCACACACAACGACAGCGGGGTCACCGCCGACGACATCGAGTACTACGACGGACTCGGCTGCAGGAAACTCTCTGTCTTGGCCGGGGCCGGTGGGGGCGGAGGCCGGAACGACATAGTACAGCCCTTCAGGAGAGATTTCCTCTCCCGGGAGTATCGGGACTACCTGCCTTACGCAAGGCTGAGGGGAATCGGAGACTCGCTCTACGTCTCTGCCCCCTTTTCCGCCCAGGCGGCTTACTACAGGGCCACCCGGAGCCTCCCGGCCGGAGAGGAGTTTGCCTACGAAACATCCTTCTTCGAAAACGCCACGGCGGGACGGGTGCTAAAGGAGTCTTTACCCGGAGAGGACTACCATCACACCGCGCACTCGACGAGATTCTCCTACAGGGGAAATGTCGAAGACGAGATTCCCCTCCTGAGGGTCAACCGCTCCGAATGCTCGATGACCGTGGACGGATACTATTCTCCCGGGACGCTTCTCTGCACGGAGACAACCGACGGCGACGGGAGGGTCTCCGAACTCTGGACAGACCTCTCCGGAAGGACCGTCTGCGAAAAGCGTTTCCTCGATTCGCTCAGGACCTCAGCCGCTGTGACCTCCTATGCCTATGACAGGCTCGGAAGGCTGCGATGGGCCGTCAGCCCGGAAGGCTCCGCCCTTCTCGGACAGGGAACGACCTATGCTGCGACTAGCGACCTCGCTTCACGCTGGTGCTTCCTCTACTTCAACGATTCCAGGGGGAGGCTCACGGAGAAGCGTCTTCCGGGGCCGGTCGCCGAGAAGTATGTTTACGACAATGCCGACAGGCTTGTCCTTGTCCAGTCTCCGCTGATGACCTCCTCGTCCTCCTATGCCATCGGCATCTATTACGACGCCCACGGAAGGGAGACCGGAAGAAAGAGGGTCAACCTCCTTTCGAAGACGATTGAAGAGATACGGTCCTCGTTCGAGAGCAGCGGGACTCATTCCTACTACACGAGGGCCAACAACCCCGTATGGAAGGAAACGGCCTACGACGCCTATCCTTCATGGATGCCGGAAGAACTGGAGTTCGTCCGCGAGGAGGGCTTCCCAGCTGCCGACACCCTAAGGACCGGGGGCCTTGTGACGGCCGTAGGACAGGTTGTACTCGGGGACGGGGGCTACTCTTACGCCTCGATGTACTACGACTCCCTCGGAAGGGTGGTGCAGAAAGTGGAGATGCTCCCTTCCGGAACGCTCAGGACCAGCTCCGCCTTCGACCGGCAGGGTAACATCCTCAGGGAAAAGGCCACCTTCGCCGCCGACTCCCTCTCCCATGTCCTTGAAAGGACGTTCTCCTACGATCAGAGGGGAAGGCTGCTCGAGGAGTGCGCATTTCTTGACGGGGAGAGGATGTCTTCAGTATCGACAGCCTATGACGGCATCGGAAGGGCCTTCCGACTATCATACAGGGAAGAACTCGAGGAGAATGAGTACGACCTCCATAACAACCTCTCCTACAATCTCCAGGGATGGATGAACGGATGCAGCGCCGGATACGAGAACGACTTCTTCCTCAGCCGCCTGCACTTTGACGATCCCCTTCCGGGAGACACCCCTTCCTATACGGGGAACGTCTCCTCATGGTGGACATGGCACGACTCCGGGGAGGATTACTCCGATAACGAGTTCGGTTTCTCCTACGACCTCCTTGGGAGGCTCACCGCGACCAGAAGCGTCAAGGGAGGAGAGCAGGATCTCTTCGGGGAGGACCTCTCATACGACCTCAACGGCAACATCACTTCCCTTACACGCCGGGAGGGATCTTCCGAAGGGACAACAAAGACATGGACCTATACCGGCAACCGCAGGAGCGCCCATTCGTACGACAGCGCGGGGAACATCCGCTCCGGCGGGATGCCGGGGGTCACATCGATCACCTACAACATCCTGGGCCTGCCCTCTTCTGTCACTCTCTCCGGGGTCTCTGACCACACGGTAGAGTACGCCTGGCTCCTCGACGGGACGAAGACAGCCGCCGTCGAAAGGGAGAAAATAACCATCCCCGTCAATCCACATGTTCCCCTCTCTGCCGGGGAAACGGCTGAAGTTCAGGCATCTATCCCTGCAGACCTGGAGCCAATAATGATGAGGCGAAAAGGCTATGTCTACGCCGGACCCTTCCGATTCTTCGTCAACGACTACGACAGCACTTTCGTCCTTGAAAGCGCCGCCTTCTCAGAAGGAAGGATCGTCAGGAAAGAACTGAGTGAGGGCAGCTTCGTCTACG
>ERZ842401.934-NODE-934-length-43291-cov-12.704367_pt1 | contig 43291 bp, 40 predicted proteins | sample MGYA00521270_ERZ842401 | MGnify/ENA primary metagenome ERZ842401 (study PRJEB31892, sample SAMEA3878208) | bioreactor metagenome | biome: Moose rumen | place: Sweden | collected 2011-10 | study: EMG produced TPA metagenomics assembly of the PRJEB12797 data set... | reverse complement strand
GTTAGGACATCGGGTTTTCATCCCGACAACATGGGTTCAATTCCCGTGGGAGATGGCAGGCCTCCGCACTGCGGAGGCTTTTTTTGCCTGTTGCGTCGAAAAAAACGCATGGGAAAATGTCGGGCTTTTTCGGCACGCGCCCATTCACAAACCCGACATTCAGTCCATCTTTTTAAGAATCTACATGTTCAACTCGGCGAATCTCTCGAACGTCTTTCTGGCGTAGTCCCGCACGTTCTTTCCGTAGACGGAAGAGTAGAGCTGGGAGAGAATCTCCTTTCCGTGCTTGTTCAAGGCAGGGCGCCCCATGTACCTGCATATTTCGTATGTGGCGTCGCATATGTTCATGAGAAGCGCGTCGTTCGACTTGACTGCCGGTTTCCGAAGGATTATCTGGTACGACGTGAGGATGTCCCCGTCCGGATCCCGCGCCTGCTTGCCCGAAGAATAGACCAGCGCGGACAGAAGCTGCGGATCGGTCTCGTTCCTGAGCAGGAAGATGAAGTCGGATGTGAAACCCGCGCATCCTATCTGCGCCGTCATTTTTATGAGCCTCTGCGTGTACGCCGGGTTCTTCGCGAAGAAGCTTTGTCCCGGATTTTTTGTGAAGAATGTCGCCTCGTAGCTTTTCAGCTCGGACTTGATTCCCCTCTGGTATTCGGCCTCCTGCTTCCCATAGTCTCCCTTCTTCAGGCTTTTCTCCGTCTCGTCGAGCTTTTCGTCGGAGAACATCCTTATTCCAAGCTCCCTGTCGGCTTCACCAAGATCGAGCTGCTTTACCGCGTCGTCCGGCGTGTCTGGCGTCGGGAGCGGCTCCTCCTCGTATTCTCCGAGGTCGCTCGAGTACGTCTCGTCCCAGAAGTCCTTGTACGCTGCGTGCGTCGCCTGCATCGTGTGGTAGGAGCGGAGCACCCAGTCGTTCATGCAGAAAATCAGGTGGTTGCTGTTCGTGTAGTAGACGTAGTTCCAGCCGCTTCTCGGAAGCATCTTCGCGTCCCAATAGACCTCTCCGTTCTCCGCGAATTCAAGCGCGACGCTCCCGTCCGCCACGAAGAAACCTGATTTTGTCGCGCGCGCCATCTGCAAGTCCGAAGCCGAGATTCCTGCGACAGTGAACTGCGTAAGGAATTCCCCCGACTCTGTTTTGAGGACTATCACGGTGGTGTTCCCTCCGGTCTGGAACATGAACGCGACATTCCCCGTCTCCTTGGAGTAGCAGATGGCGAACGCGCCTGAATTTATGTACGATTTCTGTATCCACGGGGAATCGGCTTCTCCGTCCACGACGTTCACGAGTCCTATCGAGCCGTTCGAGAGCGCGACCAGCACGCCTTTCTCGCACGCCGTCGCCGTCACGACTTCGTCCGCGAACACCAGGTCTTCCATCTCCTCCCCGAACTGCGTGTACCTCTTTCCTATCGTCTTTCCGTCACGCTTGTCCGCCATGAAGACTACGACGCTTCCATCGTTCAGTATGCATGTGGGGATGTCGGATATTCTCGGCGTATCGACTTCCCACTTCCTGATTCCGTTGATGCCGAAGCAGGCGATGTTGCTCTCTCCGTGCACGAAGACTCGTCCGTCGTAGCCCACTACCGGGTTCTCCGTAATCCTGAACGAGTTGTTCGCCGTCCACAGGCTCAATCCCGACTGGTTCACGAGCGTTATCTTCCTTTCGTTCGTGACGACGTATATGAAGTCGTCGTGCACAGTGAAATACTTCGACGGCTTTCCCTTGACACCTTTCTTCCATATTACATTGCCTTTCGAAGTGCAGGAGCTTAGCATCCGTCCGTCCGAGAGGACTGCTATTCCGTACGAAGTCTCCAGTGCCGGAGCGACGGCGTTTCCGCCTATGACGGACTGCCAGTCCGGTTTTTCCCTGTTCAGGTCGAGGTGCCGAGTCTGGTCGTGCACTCCCTGCTGTGCCGCCGCCTGCGCCGAAGCGAACGCGAACGCCAATATGCAGGCCGCCTTCGCCAAAATGTTTCTTTTTTTCATCGCTGACTCCATTTTTTATTTTTAACGACTAGTCCTTCAGGTATCCGAAGAATGCCAGACTTTCAGTGTGCGCCGTCTGCGGATAGAAGTCGAGCAGGTAGAGCCTTTCGAGCGTGTATCCGGCCTTCACGAGATATGCCGCGTCCCTGGCGTGCGTGCTTGCGTTGCACGAGACGCTCCGAATCTGTCCGATTTTGCTTGAGCAGAGCCACTGGCAGACTTTCTTCTCCATTCCCTGTCTTGGCGGGTCGACTATCGCTGCGTCGAACGTTCCGTTCTGTCTCACGCACTGCTCCGCGCTCGATTCGACCCATCTCTCTCCCGATTGACCGTAGCTTTCGTGCCTTTTGCCCGCCATGTTCGTCTCCGCGAAGACGAGAGCGTCCCTGTTGTGCTCCACGAGGGTCGTCTTCTCGAACCTGTCGGCGAGGAAAACCGAGAACGTTCCACAGCCGGAGTACATGTCGAGGGCGTTCTTTCCTCCCAAATTCTCCATGGCTTTCGCCGCCGTCCTCTCAAGGACTTCCAGATTCGACTGGAAGAATCCCTTCACGTCGAAGTCTATCTTTTTACCCGCAAGCGAGAGCGAGCAGACGTTCTTCGACTCCATCATCGTTCCCTTGAAATGCACGTTCCGCTTCGCCTTGACTTTCGACTTCCTTCTCTCTCCGGCTCCGCTTATCCTGATGGAACCGTCGTCCTTCGTCCTCTCGTCAGCGATTATGATTCCGCCTTTGTTCATGACCCTTTCGTCGCCGAACAGGTGGACTCTTCCTCTCGGCCTTCCTTCCTGCGGCGTCGATTTCAGGTAGGCGTTTATCGCGTCCGTGGCGACAGGGCATTCCTCCAGCGATACGATTCTGTTCGAGCCTCTTTCGTTGAATCCTCCGTCAGTGAGCTGTATTCGTGCGCGGTAGCCCCTGTCCCTTCCGCCTATGACCTCGATTTCCGGGCACTTCACTCCCTCTCTCTCGAACGCTTCCTTCAGGATTGCCTTCCTCAGCTCCACCTGGTAGCCGCTTTCTATGTGCTGCATGTTGCACCCTCCGCAAATCCCGTAAAGCGGGCAGAACGGCTCCACCCTGTGTTCCGATTTTTCCAGGATTCTCGTTATACGCGCCGTGTCATAGTCCCTGAAGCTCTTCGTTATCTCGATTTCGTATGTCTCTCCCGGAATCGCATATGGTATGAAGACGTTTTTTCCGTTCACTTTTCCCATGCAGTCGCCACCCGCGACAATTTTCTCTGCCTTGACCGTGGTCATCTTTCCTCCGTTGTTTTTTTTGTTTTTGAAGATTTCCATTTTTTGTAAAAGCGTTTGCTTTCTTCGCGGCTCGCTCCGCTCGCCGTTCGTTGCTTTCCGTACAAAACTACAGAATAGTGGAAAATCGTCATTTGTTGTAGAATCGTCCGGTTCGTTTTTCTTTCGCCGGCCGGACCGGGTAGGGGCGGCCGAAACGGGGCGGGGGCGCGGAACCCGAAAAGAACAGACTTGAACAAAAACATTGCAATGTGGATGTGGAATCCGAAAATTCCAAATGCGAGTGAAAACTTCCGCGAAGCGGAAAAAAAATTTTTTAAAAATTGGACAAATGTATAGTATCTATCTGTACTGCGAACCAAGGAGCGCAAAATTATGGAAAAGACAGCTGAACAATTTTACAGGACCGCGCTGACGTTCGGGGAGGAGGGGATGGAGAAGCTCTTCAACTCCCGCGTCATCGTTTTCGGTGTCGGAGGGGTCGGAGGGCATGCCGTCGAAGCTCTCGCCAGAAGCGGAATCGGTGCCATCGACATCGTTGACAACGACACTGTTAGCGTCTCGAACCTGAACCGGCAGATTGTCGCTCTCCACTCGACAATCGGAATGAAGAAAGTCGATGTCGCGCGAGAGAGGATTCTCGACATCAACCCGGAATGCGCCGTCACCAAGCACGATGTGTTTTTCACCCCGGAGACGGCTTCCTCGTTCGACTTTTCCCTGTACGACTACGTTGTGGACTGCATAGACACTGTTTCCGGAAAAATCGAGATAGCGGTGCGCGCGTCCGCTCTTGGAATCCCCGTCATGAGCAGCATGGGTGCCGGCAACAAAGTTGACCCGACGAGCTTTCGTGTCGCCGACATTGCCGACACGTCGGTCTGTCCGCTCGCCCGCGTCATGCGCCGCGAACTGAAGAGGCGCGGAATAGGGAAGCTCAAGTGCGTCTATTCGACGGAGCCTGCGGTACCTCCGCTGGAAAAGCAATTTGCCCCAAACGGAAAGCCTGTTCCCGCCAGCAACGCATTCGTCCCGTCCGTCGCCGGATTGATAATAGCGTCCGAAGTCGTCAAGGATTTGAGCGGATTCCACAAAAAAAGCTAACGTTTTTCCTCTCTCTGTCGATTGACCGATTCTTTTGAAAAATGCTATTATCTTAGAACACCCCTTGAAGTTGCGTATGCGACTTCCAAATGTCCATAAGGAGAACATACAAGATGAATAAGTATGAACTCATGACTATCTATCCTACAGAGGATGAGAAGTTCAAAGCGGGAACGGACGCAGTTCGTTCAATTTTGGCGCAGTTCGGTGCCACAATCGATGAAGAGAAACCTTACGGTGACCGTGATTTGACTTACGAAGTCAAGAAGCAGACACGCGGCCGCTTCCTTCTTTTCAAGGTTTCGGTAAGCCCAGCGAAGATTTCAGAAATCAACGCGCAGTTCAAGTTGACAAAAGAGCTTCTCAAGTCTCTTTTCGTCAAGATTGATGTCAAGAACTAAAAACTGAATCAACCCAAAAGCCAGACTAAAAAGCATTTCTAAGGAGATTTTGTAGCAAATGAGAGATTTGAATACCGTTGTTATTATTGGTCGCTTGTCTCGCGATTTGAATCCAAGCGATTCTCGCGAGTTTGCCTACACTCCGAACGGCTTTGCCCGCGCCAACATCAGCGTCGCTGTGAATACGAGCCGGAAGAATGGTGACCAGTGGGTTGAAGAAGCGAATTTTTTCAATGTGACTATTTTTGGAAAGCCTGCCGAGAACCTGAAGCCGTACCTCACAAAAGGCAAGCAGGTCGTTGTGGAGGGAAGCCTCAAGCAGGATCGCTGGCAGGACAAAGAGACTGGAAAGACCCGCGAGAGGGTTTACATTCTTGCGAACAACATTCAGTTGCTTGGTTCTTCTGGAGCTGGTCAAAGAACGGAGGGGGGCTATCAACAGCCCGCAGCGGGTGCTACTCCTGGCTATCAGCCGATGAACAATGCTCAACAGGGATTCCAGAATGCCGCTCCTCAGCAGTCTTATCAGGGTGGTTATCAGCCGCAGCCTTCCGGTGGCGGTTATAACGACATGGACAACTTCCCGGATGAAGTTCCGTTCTAATTAGTCACTACAACAAAAACAATCACAGGAGACAAATATGTCAGACGAAGTTGCAACAAACGAAGTTGATCAGAAAGTAAATTCTGAAGTTGATACACAGGCTGCAGATGGTCGCGACGGCGATGAGCGCGCACCAAGGGGAAGGGGAAAGACTTTCTTCAGAAAGAAGGTCTGCCGCTTCTGCTCAAACAAGTCTTTGGTAATCGATTACAAGGACGCGGACAATCTCAAGCGTTTCACGACAGAGCGCGGCAAGATTCTCCCACGCCGCATCACAGGAACTTGCGCTAAGCACCAGAGAGAAATCACTGTCGCCATCAAGCGCGCCCGCAACATCTGCTTGTTGCCGTTCGTTGCGGAGTAATCGCGTTTTTTTTCCATGTGCACGGCGATCCAACTCCTGGTGACGCTGTGCATGAATCTTTTTTAATAGGAGCTTGAAAATGAAAGTTATTCTTAATGATGATGTAAAACACCTCGGCGAGAAAGGTGATGTGAAAAATGTAGCCAACGGCTATGCTCGCAACTATCTTTTCCCACGTTCTTTGGCAGTCGCTTACACAAAGGCGAACGTTGCTTACTTCGAATCAATCAAGGACGAAATCGCAGCCCGCAAAGAGCAGAAGAGAAAGGATGCCGCCTCTTTGAAGGATAAGCTCGAAGCTCTCGATGTGGAACTCGCAGTTCCAGCCGGAGCGAACGGAAAATTGTATGGAGCCGTCACAGCCCAGACAATCGCTGATTTCTTGGCTAAGAACGGTTTCGAGATTGAGAAGAAGCGCATCGACGTCCAGGGTGTCGCAATCAAGTCTGTAGGAAACTACAAGGCTTCTGTTCACCTCTATGAGTCTCAGGTCGCTGAACTCAAGATCGTCGTGAAAGCCCAGAGCGACGATGCCGCAAAGGCAGCTGCCGCTGAAGTGAAATCAGAAGAGGCTTCTGCCGAGGCTAAAGCTGAATAGTTCTTTGTCATAGAAATCAATTTTTGATTTTGCAAGGGTCATTGGGTTTTTCTGATGACCCTTATTTTTTTCTTCAAATAGAAAGGAGGCGCCGAAATTATGGAAAACAAGTTGAAAGACACTGTTCCACCGCACAACATAGAAGCCGAGAAAGCGACTTTGGGTGCGATGTTGCTTGATTGGGATTCCATCAGTTCTGTCATAATGCTGCTGAGGGCATCTGATTTTTACACGCAGCAGAATCAAGTTGTTTTTGAAAGTTTGGCGGCCCTTTCGTATCAAGGCGTGAAAGGCGACACCCTGACGCTTCTCGGTGAGTTGACCCGAAACGGAAAACTTGACCAGGCGGGTGGGGCCGCGTACATTTCGTCGCTCACGAATGTCGTTCCGACGAGCGCGAACATCGAATACTACGCCAGAATCGTCAAGGATTTGTCCACCAGGCGGAGCCTCATCAAGATTTCCTCGGAAGTGAAAGCGGACGCGTTCGATGAGTCCCGCGACAGCCGCTTGATTCTCGATTCCGCAGAGAAAAAGATTTTCGCTTTGTCCGACATGGACCAGTCCAGCCCAATCCACACCATGCTCGACATTGTTCCTCGCTCTCTTGAAAGCATTCAGCTCCACTATGCGAACAAGCAGTCGTTCACCGGCATTCCGAGCGGGTTCGCGAAACTGGACAGCATGACGAGCGGATTTCAGAATTCCGAGTTCATAGTTATCGGAGCGCGCCCGTCAATGGGTAAGACCGCCCTCGCGTTGAACATGATGGAGCACATCGCTTTGGAGATGAAGATTCCTTGCGGATTCTTCTCTTTGGAAATGTCATACGAGCAAATCGGACAGCGCATCCTCTCCCAGGTCGGACACGTTCCCGGAACGAAACTCCGCGACGGAACTATGAAACTTGACGAGTTGCAGAAACTTCAGGTCGCTGCGGCAAGGTGCTACGACGCTCCGTTGTACATAATCGACACTCCAAACATGCAGCTCATAGAACTCAGGGCGATGGCGAGGCGGCTCAAGCAGAAGAACGACGTAAAAATCATATTCATCGACTATATCGGCCTCATCTCCACTGAGAATTCCCAGTCCGCTGTCTATGAGCAGGTGTCGGAAATATCGAAGTCCCTCAAATCCCTCGCCCGCGAGTTGAACATTCCCATCGTCGCGCTCTGTCAGGTTTCGCGCGACGCTGAAGGAAACGAGCCGAACCTCGCTCAGCTCCGCGGTTCCGGTTCCATAGAGCAGGACGCGGACGTCGTAATGTTCATACACCGCGAACGAAAAAAGCAGGAGGACGGCGAAATGCAGGCTGTGCAGGACGCTAAACTCATAGTCGCCAAGCAGCGAAACGGTCCTATCGGAGATGTCCCCCTGTTGTTCCTGTCGGCGTTCACAAGGTTCGAGAACAAGACTATGGAAGGGGAACGTGCGCCTGCGAAAGTCTCCGTGCCAATTCAGGACGAGGCTCCGTTCGGCGATGCTGCGCAACCGGCTCCGTCCGTTTAGTCGAGTCTTTGAGTTTTTTTTGAGCGTAGATCCGCCTTGTTTCTCGGTGAAAAGGCTAATTTGCACAACGAATATTAAGGTGAAATCAATTTTTAGTAAAATTCACTTTAAAATCCTAATATTTTCTGAATTTTATCTAATTTTCAGATATACTAGCCTTGTTTGTGATAAATCGAGGAGCGTATGGAAACTGTTTTTGCGTTTGCTTTTTCTGGTGTTTGTGGATTGCTTATGGCGGTTCTCGTCTTTGCGGGAGTTTGCCTGCGGAAAAAGCACAAGTCGCTTTCGTTCGCTTCATTCATTTTTGCGGGAATCTTTTTCCTGCCGGTCGCTTTTTTCATTTTCACGCTGGCTACGGGCATAGTTGGCGGCGGAAAATTCAAAAGCGAATACGCGGCGGAAAACGGAAAGCTTTTCGCCGAGCTTGAGTACGGAAACAGAAAATCGATTTTGCGGGAAGAGTCTCAAAGACAGAGGATTTGAACGTGTTCGACAAGAATGGAGAGACTCCGCTGACGATTGCCTGTCAAAAATGCTGCATCTACGTGGTCGATGCGATGGCGTCGAAAGGTGCCGATACGAATTTGAAGAACGCTGGCGGATCGTCTCCTCTTCATTTCGCAGTTTCTGGAATCAACGCAGATTCTTCAATAGTCGAGTGTCTCGTGAAAAACGGAGCCGATGTGGACTGTCAGGACAAGGACGGAAATACGCCGCTTATGCTTTTTGTCATGAACGGAAGCCATTCCGAAAACATCGCCGACATCCTGCTGGCAACCGGGTGCGACACTTCCTTGAGAAACATGAAGGGGGAAAATGTCTCCGACATCATACATTGCATGATTGAAGAGGAACGCATCCTGCACGAAAATCACCAGAGTCCTGAACCGAATTTGGAAGACAATCCAAGCTACAAGTTCTACAAAACGCTGCTCGAAAAAATCGATGCGCCAAAGTGATTTTTTTCAGGCCATGGCCGCTTCGTACGGGTCTTCAATCTGCTCCTGCATCCTGTAACCTTTGTCCGCATCTATCATCGCCACCATTATGCTTGCGTAAACAGGGTCGAACTGAGTCCCCATTCCCCTCACTATTTCAGCCCGGACGACTTTCTGCGGCAGGGTGGAGCGGTAGCTCCTTTTGCTTGTCATTGCGTCGTATGTGTCGGCGACCGCTATAATCCGCGCTATCTCTGGTATGTTCTCGCCTTTCAATCCGTCCGGGTATCCTCTTCCGTCGTATCGTTCGTGGTGGTAGCGCGCTCCAATGCTTATGTACGGAGACTGCTTTATGGACTGGAGGATTTCGCTTCCTATCACGGGATGCATCCGTATGGTGTCCGCCTCTTCCTCAGTGAGCGAGCCTTCCTTGTTGATTATGCTGTCTGGGATTCCGATTTTGCCGACATCGTGCAGCAATGCCGCGAAATAGATTTCTTGCGTCTCTTTTTCTGTTTTTCCAGCCCTGCGCGCTATTTCTGCCGAGTATTCCGCGACCCTCGCCGAATGTCCGTGCGTGTACCGGTCTTTCGCGTCAATTGCCCTCGCCAACGCCGTTGCCGTCTGCGTGAACATTGCCTGCATATGAGCCTGCTCCTCTTTCAGGAATTCTATCTCAAGCTTGTTCGCTTTCTCGACCTTTTCGTTCATGTCGATGAGGACGAATGCGTAAAGCACCACGGCGTTCCCGACAAGGGACATGTTCGTGAGCGAGACTCCATAGAAAAAAATCTGTAGAACGGTTGCCACCACAGGCACGACGATGAACAAAATTACAGGTATGAAGATGTTTCGGGCAATCTTCTTCCTATGCTGTACGACGATGGAGAATTGGAGAATCAGGCTCAGGAACGGAAAAACGTAGCTTAAAAGCTGTGCGCTCGCCCTGTGGTACCTGTTTGCATCGTCGAAAGTGTAGTACATTCCGTTGAACTGTGAGACGACGATGAGTATCTCTCCAATCATTGAGAGGGCTTTCACAAGTTGAAGCCTTTTTGGAATCTTCTTTAGCCCGCCTTCGTTTTTGAACAGGTCGACAAGATATAAGTCGAATGCGTAAATCAGGAAAAGGCTGAGCGAGAAAACCAGATAGTTGCAGATTCTGACCATCCACCATCCGAGCAGGCTTTCGTCGCCCCTGAAAATGTATGCGAACCTGTCCGAAACGAGCAAAAAAGTCGCTCCTGCCTCAAGAAGGAAAAGCGCGTGCTTCCTTCTTGGAGAGAGGCTTTTCGACATGAGCACGAAAAGCGACAGGACGCTGCATGTGCCAATCATTATCAACATTATGTTCAGCTGGTGGTGCTGCAAAAATTCCATACGCGCGCTTCTCTGAGTTTTTTTTAGATAACTTTTATTAGGTCGAATGTCGAGTTTATGCATACCGTAGTTGCAGAAACAAGCTCCCAGCGGGAACCCGCCAACAAAAACGGCAGTACCGCTCCGCGGTGGCTGAGTGTTTTTGTTGACGGAACCCCGCTTCCGCTCGTTTCTGCCATTGCACTGTGAAAACTCAACATTCGACCTATTATACCGCATTAAAATCAATGTTTCGATTGCTTCTATGAAAAATATGCGCACAAAAAAAATAAAAGATGACAAAAATTTATTATCAAAGCGTTTTTTATGATTTTTTGTATGTTCTTGTGGTACAATCTGCGAAATCATTTTTGAGAGGTACTAAAATGAGCAAATACGACGGAACAAAGACAGAGAAGAATTTGCAGGCTGCTTTCGCTGGCGAGAGCCAGGCACGCAACAAGTACACTTATTTCGCTTCCGTGGCGAAAAAAGAGGGCTATGAGCAGATTTCCGCGCTTTTCCTCCAGACTGCCGAGAACGAAAAAGAGCACGCAAAACTTTGGTTCAAGGAGCTTGAGGGCATCGGAAGCACTGCCGAAAACTTGAAGGCGGCCGCTGAAGGCGAGAACTACGAATGGACAGACATGTACGAAGATTTCGCCAAGACCGCCGAGGAGGAGGGCTTCAAGGCTCTCGCCGCAAAATTCAGGATGGTCGGCGCGATTGAGAAGCATCACGAAGAGAGATACAGAAAACTCTTGGAGAACGTGGAGTCGAACGCTGTTTTCGAGAAGTCGTCTGTCAAGGTTTGGGAGTGCAGGAACTGCGGACACATCGTTGTCGGAACGAAGGCTCCTGAGGTTTGCCCGACATGCGCCCATCCAAAATCATATTTCCAGGTTACAGATGTCAGCTTCGAGTGATGGACTGTTTGTTTTCTAAAACTTGACGCTCATTCGATAAAAAACAAAGCGGTTGATTGGATAAAAGCATTCCAACCAACCGCTTTGTTTTTTTTGCAGCCCTTACGCCTCCGCTTTCCACAGTCCGTGCTTGTTGCAGTATTCGTATGCCGCCACGAGTTTTTCCCCTGCCAAGACGAAAGTCGCTTCTGGATTTTCGCCAGGATTCAGCTTTTTCCTCTGGATTCCCTTGTCCGTCTCTATCGTTATCCATTGGATGTAGTGGACGTCCTCCATCGGATGAACCGCCGAGCCGACCTTCACTTTGACATTTTCCCCGTCTTTTTCTATCACAGGGACGTGTTTTTCGGCCGCTCCGTCTGTAGTGTTCGCTTTCATCTCCGCCATTTCATCTCCGCAACAGACGATGATCGGACATCCTTCGTTCACGATTTCGACGGTTTTTCCGCATTTCTTGCACTTGAAAAATTTCAGCATGTTTGTGTACCTCCGCTTCCATTCTAAATGGTGTTTGGTGAATTTCAAAACAAAAAAACTGTTTCTCGGAAAAAAAAGCCGGTATTTGGAACGCAAATATGTGAAGTGCGCTCGGAATACCGGCTTTTGATTTTTTTTCAAAGCGTCTTTTTCGCCACGGTGTTTTATTTCGCGTCAGACTTTGAATTGCCTGTCACAGCCGTCAAATCCTTTGCGTTGAGCAGGACTGGAAGTCCGTCGCTTGATGTCACAAGGACGCCCTTCGTAGTGATTGTGATAGGTGTCGCGGCTTTGACTGCGACTGGAGACTTTACTTCAAGGTCTGCGTTGTTGTTGAACTTTCCGACCACAAAGCTTGTTGCTCCTGTCTTCACGACTGCGTAGTAAGAACCGTCGTATTCGACAAGCACGGATGTCTCTGAAAGGACTTCGTTGCTTTCCTTGGCGATTTCGAGGTTCTCTTTGTCTATGAGGACGAGCTTGATGGCTCCGTTTCCGAAGTTCGTACCGGCGATTGCGACGAAGTTGTTTCCGTCCTCATACACCGTCCTGCTTCTGATTACCGACACTGGCGATTCCTTGACGAGCGAGCCTGTGGCGGAGTTCATCTTGACGATTGCCGACATCGCTCCGAGGTCGTCGATTGACTTCAAGCCGTAAAGGACATTCTCTTCGGCAACTTCCTCGGCCCTGATGAGAGCCTGCTGGTCCTCTGCGATTGCGGCTCTTTCCTCCTGCGCCTCCGTTCTCTTCTTGTCAGCCTGTTCCTGCGCTTTTGCGGATTCAGACTGAGCCTCGGCAGTCTTTGCGGCCTGGTCTGCGGTCTTCGATGCCTGCTCCTCGGCTTTCGCCTGCTTGTCCTGGGCTTCGTTCTGCTTGTCCTGGGCTGTGGCCTTCTTCTCGTCGGCTGTGTTCTGCTTCTCGTCGGCTGCGGCCTTCTTCTCGTCGGCCGTGTTCTGCTTCTCGTCGGCTACGGCCTGCTTCTTGTCGGCCTCTGCCTGTTTCTTCGCGGCATTGTCCTGAGCCTGCTTGTCGTTCGGGTTTGCATCCGCGATTGCTTTCGCCTCGTCGGCCTGCTTCTGAGCCTCGTCAGCCTGCTTCTGTGCGTTGTCGGCCTGCTTCTGTGCGTTGTCGGCCTGCTTCTGTGCGTTGTCGGCGTCCCTCTGCGCCTTGTCAGCCTCGCGTTCCGCGTTTGCCGCGTCCTTCTTGGCCTGTGAAGCGTCCTGGTTCGCCTGTGCTGACTTCTGCTGCTCTTCCTTCAGCTTCTCGTTCTCCTCTGTGGCCTTCTGCTGCGCGCTCTGGGCGGCTTCTGACGCGTTGTCGGCCTCGCGCTCCTTGATGTCGACCATCTCTTTGCGCGCTCCGATTCCCTTGTCCTCTTCATTCTGGAGGGACTTGATGACCTGCCTGTCGGAAATCGCCGACGTGTCGACTGTGCTCAATCCGCCTCTTACATCGAAGAGAGGAATTACAATCTGTGTCTTGCCAGGCCATTCCTGGTAGTTCGTGTCGATACCGATTTTTCCGGTTGTGAGGTTGTCTGTTACGATTTTGTTGTATTTCGCGGTGAAGTTGTCAAGGTTGTTGCGGTAGACCGCGTTGTATACTGTTGCGAATGTCGCGATTGTGTCCGCGTCGCTTCTTGAATAGTTGTATGCCGACTCAAGGTATGCTGAAATGATTCTCCTCAAGTTCCTTACATGGTCGACTGTCGCATTCTCTCCAATCACGAGGATGTCCGCGTCGAGTTTCTCTGGAGATTTCGGATCTACTGCGTGGATTACGTAGTAGCGGCTTGGATTTCCCGCTGTCGTGAAATTGTCGGGGTCGGCCGCGATTGACGGAGCCAAGTCCGAACCGATTCTTCTGATTTGGTCGACTGTGTTGATTATCGTGTGAGGTCCACTATAGTTCTGGAATACGATATTGCTTCCTCTCGTAGACTCAAGCTCGGCTCTGCTGACTTCAAGAGCGAATGCGGATGACACTGCAAGCAAAGTCGTCAATGCCGCACATAAGATTTTTCTGCTTTTTTTCATTGGATTCCCCCAATATTTAACTATTGAATGATTCAAATATTCTATCATAATCATCGGCCAGTTGCAAAAGGATTGACATAGGCTGTTGCTGAATTGAAAGTCTTGACTTTCCTCTCTGTTGTTTGCTATCATCGATTCCAGTTTCCAAAAAGCTTTTTTTCCATTCGTTCTTTATGATTCTAGGTGACGGATGGTGGAGGCGACAGGGAAGACGCATACGCTTATCGACAGCGGAATTGAAGCCAGCGGAGAGATATGTAAGTCTTCGGTTGCGGCATCGTTGATGTTGAAAAAAAAGAACCGAAGCTGTCTTTTTGAAACTGGAAAAGTCGAACCTAGGAGTCCTATTATGGCAAAGAACCAGACATCTGCAGAGAAAAGATTCGCACAGAGCGAAGTTCGCAGACTTCACAACAAGGCAATCAAGAGCGAGTGCCGCACATGCGCAAGACAGTTCGTCGAGGCTGTGGCCGCGAAGGACGAGAAACTCGCCCAGGAGAAGCTCAACAAGTTGTCTTCAAAGCTTGATTCTGCTCGCAGCAAGGGTGTTTTGACACGCAACGCTGTTTCTCGCAAAAAGTCAAGAATGGCTACACTCTTCAACAAGACATTCAAGGCTTCAAAATAAGTTTTAATATTTTGCTGTAATTCAAGGGCTTCTGAAAGTTATTTTGGAAGCCCTTTGTTTTTGGCGGGAATGCAGGAGCGTTTTTTTTCATGGCTGAGGATAAAAAGAAAAATTTGACGGTTTTCGGACAGGAGACTGAATTTGACGGCGAGTTGGAGTTCACCGACAGCTTGGTGATAACGGGCAAATTCAAGGGCTCCATAAATGCTACTGGCGATCTTGAGATAGACGAGAACGCAGTGTGCGATGTCGTGAAGATGAAGGCGAAGTCGATTGAGATTTCGGGGAAGGTCACGGGCGACGTGGAGGCTCCCGAATGCATCGAGCTTTGTTCCGGCAGCGTTGTGAAAGGCGACATGGTTTCCGGCAGAATCCGCATCGCAGACGACGTTGACTACGAAGGCGAGGTCTCCATGTTCGACAATGCCCCAGAAATCGACTTGTTCTCGGTCGTTTCGGACGAGTACAAGAATGCGATTGTGTTGAAGTCGAATCTGCCCAAGTGATTTGTTTTATACAGAAAGAGGCGCAACTTGAACGAATGTTTTGAAGTTGCGCCTCTTTTTTTTCAGTATTAAAAAATAGAAGGAGGGGATTGCTTTTGCTTTTTGAAAAATACAAAAAAAAATCCCGAACTTTTGTTCGGGATAAAAGCGGCAGAAGGGAGTCGAACCCTCGTCATCAGCTTGGAAGGCTGAGATAATGAGCCGTTATATGACTGCCGCATTGATGAATAATATAGTATTCCATCGGCTTTTTTTTGTCAATCAAAAATCACAAAAATATTGTGTTTTTTTTTAAAAAATATAAACTTGGTAGATGGAGGTGTTCACGATGAGTGAATTTTTCAAATTTAAGGAGAGAAACACGACTTTAGGAAGGGAGATTGTCGGGGGGGTGACGACGTTCCTGGCCATGTCCTACATTTTGGCCGTAAATCCCGACATCTTGTCTAAGGCCGGCATGGAGTGGAATTCCGTTTTCACGGCGACTAGCATTTCGGCCGCCATAGCGACTCTTGTCATGGCGTTCTGCGCGAATCTTCCGGTGGCGTTGGCTCCTGGACTTGGATTGAACGCTTTTTTCACTTTCTCGGTCGTCATCGGCATGGGGTGCACTTGGCAGTTTGCTTTGACAGCCGTCCTCGTCGAAGGTCTTTTGTTCATAATCCTTTCTTTTTTTGGGGTGCGAGAGGCAATCATGCAGTCGATACCGGTGAACCTCAGAAAGGCTGTGTCCGTCGGTATCGGATTGTTCATAACGATAATCGGATTGGTCAACGCGGGAATCTGCTCTGACGACCCGGCCACTCTCATTACGTTCGCGAATTTCGATTCCGCCCACGCTTCCGCGCTTGTCGCGGCACTCGGTTTGGTAATCACAATCGTCCTTTATGTGCTTAAGGTTCCTGGGGCGATTCTGATAGGAATCGTCTTGACGACAGTCGTGGGAATCCCGTTCGGGGTGACGACCGTTCCTGATGGTTTCACACCTCTCGCGACACCTGCCGCTCCGTATTTCTTCCAGTTCGATTTTTCCGGGATCCTCAGCCTGAAATTTTTCATAGTTTTCTTCACGTTCCTCTTCACCGACTTGTTCGATACTATCGGAACTTTGCTTGGTGTTTCCGTTCAGGCCGGACTGACCGACAAGAATGGAAACATTCCGAACGCGAAGGGGGCTTTGCTGTCGGACGCTATCGGAACTGTGGCCGGCGCGTGTCTTGGTACTTCGACCGTGACGAGCTTTGTGGAAAGCACGTCTGGTGTCGCCGCAGGCGCGAGGACGGGATTCGCTTCCGTCGTGACCGCCGCTCTTTTCCTTGTGGCCTTGTTCCTCAACCCGCTCTTCGCCTTGATTCCTTCCGCCGCCACGGCTCCGGCCCTCATTTTTGTGGGTTTCCTGATGACCAAATCAGTCACGGAAATCGATTTCAAGGAGCCGACCGAGGGCATCCCCGCGTTCTTGACAATCGCGGTCATGCCGTTCTCCTATTCTGTCGCTCGCGGAATTGTCTGGGGTGTCATTTCGTACGCCATCTGCAAGCTTGTCACTAGAAAATTCAAGGATGTTCATTTCATCACTTGGGTGTTGGCTTTGGTCTTCATCGCCGACTTGATTTTCGAGGCTGTGAAATAGTGGAAAATTCTGTCGATTCAAAAAACGCCACAGCCGAGTCTCCGTATGTGAGACCGACTTGGGACGAATATTTCATGGAGGTCGCCCGCACGATAGCGAAGAGGGCGACGTGCGACCGGGGACGCTCCGGGTGCGTCATAGCCAGGGACAACCAGATTCTCGTCACGGGCTATGTCGGTAGTCCTGCAGGTCTTCCTCATTGCGACCAGGCCGGACATTTGATGCGCAAGATGATCCACGACGACGGTTCAATAACGCAGCATTGCGTGAGGACTGTGCACGCCGAGCAGAACGCAATCTGCCAGGCCGCAAAGCGCGGGATATCCATTGACGGCGGGACTGTCTACTGCAAGATGACTCCGTGCAGGACGTGCGCCATGCTGATAATCAATTGTGGGATAAAGAGGGTGGTGTGCGAGAAGCACTATCACGACGAAGCCGATTCCATGCGGATGTTCGCTGAAGCTGGAATAAAAATCGAGCATCTGGAGGATTCAATCCAGACTTATTCCAACATGTAAGCGCATTTTGACTAAAAAGGCTTCCGCCTTTCGGTTCTTCGTTTCATCACCGAAAGGCGGAAGCCTTTTTTGTGTCAGCTTTGGACTATGCCTTGAGGTTCGCCAAAAGCCATTCCTTGAACATGTCGTAGTTGTTTTCCATGGAAATCGCCTTGTCCTCTTTCTTCATGACCTCTTCGAGCCTGTCGGGGAGCACCGGCGACTGGCCTGTGGCTTCTTTTACAGTGTCCCCGAATTTCGCAGGATGCGCGGTCTCAAGGATGATTCCGACAGCCTGGTTGTCGACGACTCTTTTCGCCCATGCAGGGATGCTCGGTGTAAGACCTGGCTTTGAAATGTCGTTCTTCTCTCCGTCGACTAGTTTCTTCATCGCTCCAGTCTTGATGTCGTACCAAGCTTTCCACCCGACAGAGCCGTGAGGGTCGATTGTGTAGCCAGTCTTCTCGTAGCAGTGGCGAATCGACTTGATGATTCCGTCGTCGTCGAGCCAGTACGAGGCGAAAAGCTGCCTCACCTGGTCGAGCGAGTACATCGCCGCGATTCTCTCGTAGTTGCTCGGCGCGCCTACGTCCATGGCGTTTGCGTATGTGGCGACGGACGGACGGGCGTTGTATTCTCCTGTCGCAATCCAATCCGGAATCGTCCTGTTCGTGTTTGTGGCCGCGACGAAGCCTGTTATCGGCGCGCCCATCTCTCTCGCAATCAAGCCCGACGTGAGATTCCCGAAGTTTCCGCTCGGAACGACAGCTATTATCGCAGGGTCGTCGATTTTGCTGTCTCCCCACGCACGTTCTTTTACGACCAAACTTGAGTACATGTAGTAGAAGCTCTGCGGAAGAAGCCTTGAGATGTTTATCGAGTTCGCCGAAGAGAGCCTGAGCTTCGCCCTGAGCGATTCGTCAGTGAAAGCGGTCTTCACGAGCTTCTGGCAGTCGTCGAACGTTCCCTTCACTTTGAGCGCGCGGACGTTGCCGTCGAATGTTGAAAGCTGTTTTTCCTGTATCTTCGAGATTTTCCCTTCTGGGTAGAGAATCGTAACGTCGAGCCCTGGAACGTTGTGGAACGCGCTTCCGACCGCCGAACCCGTGTCGCCGGATGTCGCTACGAGAATATGGAGGGGGGAAGACTCGTCCTTGTTGAAATACGACATGACCCTCGCCATGAACCTCGCCCCGAAATCCTTGAAGGCGCATGTCGGACCGTGGAAAAGCTCAAGCACGTACGATGTGTGGTCGAGCGGCTTCACCGGAGCCTGGAACGGATATGCGTCGTTTATGATAGAAATCAAGTCGCTTTCCGGGATTTCTCCTTTCGTATATGGCTTCGCCATGTTCAACGCAATTTCCCTGAAGTTGGGGACTGGTGTCTTGTTGAGGAATCCGCTGTCGAGTTTCGGAAATTCGACAGGAATGTAAAGGCCGCCTGTAGCCTTGTTCATTCCGTTCATCACGGCTGTCCTGAAATCAGTCTTCACCGATTTGTCTCTTGTGTCTGTGTAAATCATTTCTATTTCCTTTATGTTTTTATGAATTAACTTTTTATGGAATTATGGAATCACATTCCGTAGATGATGTCCTCCGAAAGCTTTTTCGAGAGTGCCTCGATTGCCTCGGTCAAATTCTTTCCGGACGCTTTTTGTGTCGACCTGAAAAGCACTTTGTCAGCGTCTGCTCCGGCTTTGAGGTTCAGACAGCTGACCTCTCCGAGCAGATTCACGTCCGTCGGGTTCTCGGAAACGGTTTCCGCGTCGTATTTGTACACTCCGTAAATCAGGAAAGTGAACGACGCGTCTTTGTATTTCGCCAATGCAGTCTTGTAGAGTTTTCCCTCGTCTCCCTCCGCTATTTCCTTTGAGAAGTCATCGTTTCCTACGTTCCTGAATCCGGCTCCGTATATTTTCATTAGGAGCGACGACGACGATTTCAGGTTCCCGCTTTTCTGCGCTTTGCCGTCTTTGTCTAAGTCGAGAATCGAGACTACGCCGCCCGCGCTTTTCAAATTCGTCCTCACTTTGAATTCCGCTGTCGCCGAATGCTTCTCCGCTTCCTCTGAAATCTTCTCGAAATCGCGCGTGTCCTTGTCAAAGTGCGGGCTGAAAGTCACCATTCCGTTGACTGAAATCTGAGGAGTGGGGGGCATGAAGTCTATCGTGCCTTCCGTCTCTGTCTTCGCGTCGATTTGGATTGTTTCGGTAGCGTATACTATCTCTCCCGTCTCGATGTTCCGTGACGATGGATATGTGGCGTCTATTTTGACTTCCGAGAGGGGGATGCCGTTCGCGTTCTTTGTGATTCTCACCGCATACGGAGTGAGGAAAGGCTTGAGTTTTGTCGTCTCCTTCGGGACTTCCGTGACTTCGAGCGCGAGGCCGTCTGTCTTTTCAAGGAAAACTTTGTAGTTGGAATTCTTCTCCGCCGACTCGGCTTCATCGGCCGCGCTTGTCTGCTCGGCGGATTCCTTCTGTTCGTTCGTTGCTGTCGTCGACGGCGACTCTGTTCCGCTTTCCACCGCAGTGTTTTCAGCTTTCTGCGATGAATCGGCATCGCTTACGCTTGTCGTCGCGCATGAGAACGAAATGGCGCAGGCCGTTGTGACGAGTATTTTTGAGATTTGATTGGTGAGTTTCATAGGTTTTCCTTGATTTCTAGGGGTGTGGAATCATCAAATTATATAAATTATCAATTTGTTTCACAACATTTTTGAAAACGAAGTTGCCGAACATGCCTGTTGTTTTTCGGCGTCTGTTGAACAAATGAATTCATTGTCCTAAAATCCTTTTCCATGAAACCTACTATCGCCAAAATATACATAGAAAATCTCCGCCACAATTTGAAGTTCATCCGTTCCCGGATGAGTCCCGATTCCAAGATGTGCGTCGCCGTGAAAGCGGACGCGTATGGCCACGGAGCTGTCCGATGCGCGAAGGAGGCTGTCGACTGCGGTGTCGATTTCCTTGCCGTCGCCCGCGTGAGCGAGGGAGTCGAGCTTCGTGAAAGCGGCATTTCCGTCCCGATTCTGCTTTTGAGCCTCTGCGATTTGTCCGAAATGGACGATTTGGTGAAATTCGACATAACTCCGCTCGTCTACGATGAAGAATACATAGGCTGCGTCGAAAAGGCCGTCGCGAAAGCAGGGAAGTCCCGTTATCCAGTCCATCTCGCTGTCGACACGGGGATGGGAAGAATCGGGTGCCTTCCCGACGATGCCGTCTCGCTCGCGAAGACGATAGTGTCGTCCGGCCACCTCTCTCTTGGAGGAATGTGCACCCATTTTGCCACGGCAGATTCGTATGAGAAGGAGGATGTCGACTACACGAACAGGCAGTTCGACAATTTCTTGTACGCCACGGAGTCGGTCAGGAACGCGGGGATAAATCCAGGCATACGGCACTGCGCGAATTCCGCGCTGACTCTGAACAGGCCCGAGACACACTTGGACATGTGCCGTCCGGGAATCATCGTCTACGGATACTATCCGGGCGATTTGCGCGGCGACGACCTGAAGCCTGTCATGTCGCTTTCCACGAAAGTCGTCTCGATTCGGGATTTTTCAAAGGGGAAGTCGGTTTCCTACGGCAGGACATGGACTGCGCCTTCCGACACGAAGATTGGCGTCCTGCCGATTGGATACGACGACGGGCTTTTCAGAAGGTTCGCGGGGAACATTTCGGTCGCTATAAACGGGAAAAAATATCCAATCCGCGGACGGATCTGCATGGACCAGTGCATGGTTGATTTGGGGGCGGACACGAAAGTGAAGCGCTGGGACGAGGTTGTGGTTTTCGGACCAAAGGAGAGCGGCGCGCTGCAGACGGCGGACGACCTCGCGCTGATGACAGACACGATTCCCTATGAGATAACGTGCCAGATTTCAAAGCGGGTCGAGCGCATTTTCGTCTGAACCGTCTGCCTGTCAGACATTCAGGAGCTTTTTCACTTCCGAAACTAGATAGAACGAACCAGTTATCAAAAGCGGCGATTTCTTGAGAGCCGCTTTTTTTACGGCCGCTCGAATGATTTTCTCGAAATTCTCGTCCGACTCGAACGAAAGTCCCGCGTCCCTGAACGCTTTTTCCATCGCCTTCAAATCGGAAGCCTTTATGTTTCCGGGTTTCGTCAAGAAAATGTCGGAGAAGTGGTTCTTGAAGAGCGGCGCGATTTTCTCCACGTTTTTGTCCGCGGCGCAGCCGAACAGGAGCGTCGCGTCCTTTTTGCCCCCGTACAGCTTTTCGAACGTGTCCATCGTGTACTTCTCCGAGTTGTATGTGTGCGCGCTGTCGAGAATCATCGTCTGGAGGGAGAATGTCCGTTCCAGATTCACAATCTCGAACCTTCCCGGAAGGAAAGCCGCCGCCAGTCCTATCTCTATGTCGCGCTCTTTTATCTTTGGCATCGCTGTCTTTACCGCTATTGCCGCCAACGCCGCATTCTGCGCCTGGACTTCTCCGAGCAGCTTCATCTTCGTCTGGATGGGGCGTTTGAAGAGTTTCGATTCGATTTCGACTTTCATGTATCCGTTTTCGTATCCGCATTCGATTCTGTCGACGACCTCGTCAACGAATTTTATGTCCGCAGATTTTTCGGCGGCGATTTTCCTGAAAACATCCTTCACAGTCTCCTGTTGGCGCGCGATTACGACCGGGACGTTCTTCTTTATGATGCCGCCTTTCTCGTACGCGATTTTTTCGACCGTGTCGCCGAGGAATTCCGTGTGTTCAAGTTCAATCGGGGTTATGACGGAGACTTTCGGGGTTATGACGTTCGTAGCGTCGAGTCTTCCCCCCAGTCCCACCTCGTAGACTGCGTAGTCGACTTTCTCCTCCCGGAAGCATAGCATTCCGTAAAGTGTGACAAGCTCGAACCACGTTATCGGCCTTTTGCCGGGAAGCTCGTCCGGATCAAGGCTTTCGATTTTTGAAATCATGTCGTCCGCCGCTTTCCTGTAGACGCTCTCGTCGAAAAAACGGTGTGGGGAGGCTATCCTCTCGAAAAAGTCCAGGATGTGGGGGGACGTGTACAGTCCGACATTCTTTCCCGTCGCGTCGATTATGGACGAAATCATCGCCGAGACCGAGCCTTTGCCCTTTGAGCCTGCGACGTGGATTGCGGGCGCGAAGATTTCCGGGTGGTTGAACTGTTCGCAGAAATATTCCATCGTGTCGAGCCAGAATATGTTCTTTTGTGGAAGCTTTTCAAAATTCAGGTATTTGTCGAGCCAATTTTGCAATTTTTGAGATGTCTGATACATGTGCGCAATTATAATTCAAAATCAATAAATTTTCGTTTAGAATGGAACTGTTCGGCCGGACTTATTTCTATGGATTCGGCCGTATGGAAAATTCGACAGGAACTTTTGGAGAAAAAAATGTCAGAAGAAACAAAAAACGAAACGTCAGGCATTGATATGTCGGACAAAAACGAGGAGAACGCTTCTTTCCTCGCGGCCGTGGAGCGGTCCAAGAAAATCGAGGAGGACATCCTCGTGAACCCGAAAAAATACAGGGTGCTCACGGGAGACAGACCGACAGGCCGACTCCACATCGGGCACTACTTCGGAAGCCTCCAGAACCGCGTTCGCCTGCAGAATCTCGGAGTGCCGACGATGATTTTGATAGCGGACTACCAGGTCCTCACCGACCACGACGCTTTCGACAAAATCTCGCAGAACACAAAGGAGCTTGTAATCGATTATCTCGCCGCAGGAATAAAGCCCGGCGACGACGTGGCGATTTATCCCCATTCATATGTTCCGGAGGCGAACCAGCTCATGATTCCGTTCCTCACACTCGTGACGAATTCGGAGCTTTCAAGGAATCCGACGGTGAAGGACGAGATTCAGAAGTCGGAGCTTTCCGTCGTCAACGCCGGAATGTACACTTATCCCGTACATCAGGCTTGCGACATACTCTTCTGCAAGGGGAACGTCGTCCCTGTCGGAAAGGACCAGCTTCCGCATCTGGAGATGACCGCGAACATCGCAAGGAGATTCAACAAGAAATTCTGCAAGAACAGGGAGCCTATCTTCCCGATTCCGAATGCGCTCCTTTCAAAGACTCCGATGATTCTTGGACTGGACGGCGGAAAGAAGATGTCGAAATCCCTCGGAAACGCGATCATGCTCTCCGCCACAGAGGACGAGACCGCGAAGCTCATCAAGAAGGCGAAGACCGACACCGAGCGCGTAATAACGTACGACCCGGTGAACCGTCCGGAGGTCGCGAACCTTCTGCGCCTGATTTCGCTCTGCACGAAAGAGGAGCCGGAGGCGATCGCCGAGAGAATCGGAGAGGGCGGAGGCGGAATGCTCAAGAAAACGCTCACCGAAGCCATCAACGAAGAGCTTAGGCCACTCCGCCAGAGAAGGGCTGAGCTTGAGAAGGAGACGGACTACATCAGGAGCGTGCTCCTTTCTGGCGCGGAGAAAGCCCGCGCGATTGCGGAGAAGACTTTGAAGGAAGTCCGAGCCGCGATGAACATGGAGATATGATTCTTTGAAGGCCCGCCGTCAGTAGGACACTTGGTTTTTGCCGTTGTTCTTGCCTTTGTACAAGTTCGAATCGGCTTCCAGGAACATGCTTTCTGGCGTCGAGCCTTCCTTGAATGATGATATGCCTATTGTGGCCGTTATCTTTATCCTGTTCGTGCCGTATTCCACCCGCTGTTTTTCTATGTCGGCGCGGATTCTTTCGGCCGCCTTCAAGACTATCTCGCGCTCGGCCTTCATCAGCACCAGGAATTCCTCGCCGCCCCAGCGGAACGCAAGGTCGTTCTGCTTTATGCCCTTCGATATCGTGTTGGCTGCCATCTTCAGAATCTCGTCGCCCGCAGCGTGCCCGTATGTGTCGTTCACTTTCTTGAAGTCGTCGAGGTCGAAAATCAGAATCGAAAACGGCTCGCCCTTTGTGTTTGCCTTTGTCAACGCCTGCTTCATGTATGGCGTGAGTTTTCTCCTGTTCTGCAGGTGGGTGAGGACATCATAGTTTATCGCTAGCTTGAGCCTGTCGAGAGTCGCGAAAAGCGCGAGCAGCACCGCCATGAACACGAACAGGCATGTTGCTATCAGTGCGAAATAGTCGTTTATGAAGTCCTTTATCGTGTATTTTTTGCTGTCCATCGAGAACGCTGATGCCCTCGCGCCTATGTCCTCCGCCGGTATCGTGTTGAGGAGCTTGTTGAACACCGATATGAACGGATAGTCCTCGGCGTTTGCGCACATCGAAAGCTGAAACTGGTTCGGAAGCGTGAACGCCTTCATGTTGCTGTACTTTCTTGAACCGAAGAGAGCCCTGTTCAATCTGTAGTTGCTGAAAACCGCGCCGGTGACTTCTCCTTTAGCGATTTTTTTCAGGCAGTCGTCGATATCTTCGCAGACGACTTTCCTTGAATTTTTGAAGGAAGTCATGGCGTATGGCTGCGCCCTTTTTCCTTCCTCGACCGCTATCGTGTCCATCGATATTGATTCCGAATTTTTGTACACGAAAACGAATTCGTTCACGGCGAAAGTTTTCGACAGCATGAATCCGTGCTTCTCGGCGAATTCCAGGTCGAACGCGTATGGAAAAATGGCAGTCACTTCGTGTTCGCTCAGGGCTTTTTCCGCGTCCGTGTATTTGTCGAACACTTTGTATTCGATATTCGGGTTCACCATGAATGTCTCGGACATTTCGTCCATGAAAAAGCACACAAGCCCCGAAACGTCCTCGCTTTTCTCATCGTACCCGGCGAATGGCAAATCGTCCCGGAAGACTGCGATTCTTATGGTGCCGTTCTCTTCGAACCATTTCTTTTCCGTAGCGGAAAGCCTCTTCGTCTGGGCGGCGCTCGTATAGTATTTGTCCCAGAGTTTCGCGTTGTAGTACGGCTCCGATATGTAGATTTCCGCCAGAGCCTCGTTGAGTTCGTCGAGCAAGTCTGTCCTGTTTTTTGTTACGACCAGGTATATGTCGGAGCTGTTCAGTTTGACGATTGGCTCCCATTGAGGTTCCGCAACGGAATCCATCGAGAGCATGATGTCGAATTTCCCCGCGTCGAAATCCTCCCAATGCACATCCTCGTAGTTCATCTCCGTTATCTTCAAGTCGATTTCGCGGCCTTTCGACTTCTGTATGCCCAGCCACCGTTCAAGCTCGTATTTCTGATACGAATCCGTCCCTATCCATATCGTCTTTCCGTTCAGCGTGGAAAGGTCAGAGGCGTACACGTCCGCTTTCGGCGTACTCGTGTAGAGGTAGTACGACTCCGTACCCATCGGATAGTCAGGGTAGTGGAAAAGCCCCTCCCTGTCCTTGTAGTAGCTTATGTCCCCGAGGATGTCTATTTCTCCCGACAGCAGCTTTTGATACAGCTCGTCGAATTCTCCATAGACGTACTCGTACTTCCAGCCTGTGTGGGACGCTATGTATTGCAGATATTCGTATGCGTATCCGCCTTTAGGGTCTGATTCCGACTTTCCGTTCATGAATGGGGGGCTGTCCCTGTAGTAGCCGACTCTGACGTTTTTAAGCTCGGCGAATGAATATGCGAACGAAAAAATGACAAAAAAAGCAGCAAAAAACCGTCTCATCTATGCGTTTTCTTCCATCAAGGAACGTTTCATTTCTTCGCCATGACGACGATTTCCGTTCCTATCGCTATCTTGTCGCCAGGATTTATCTTCATGAACTTGTCCTTCTCGATTCTCGTTCCGTTGACGAATGTGCCGTTCGTGCTCTCTTCGTCTTTTATGTAGAAGTCGTCCTTTATTTTCTGTATCGTGGCGTGGTGGCGGCTCACGAGTTTGTTGTCTATGACGATGTTGCATTTCGGGTCGCGGCCGACCGTCATCCTCTCCGTTATCTTCATCTTGCTTTCGTCGAAAAGAAGGTATGACGACTGCGAATTCTCGTTCACCCGCTCAAGCCTCTGACCAAGCGCGCTTCCTGTGTCTATCGTCTCCGCGAGGATGTTCGATCCCGAATCTACAGCTCCCTTTATCTTCATTTGAATCTCCTTTTTTTCATGTTGAAAATTCAGCCGGAATGGCGAACACATTTATTATACCATGCTTTTTCCGCGAAAGCTAAGAAAACATGTGTCGCTGCTTTGCGTTTTATTATGATATTTTGATTTTATAAAAGCGGAATTATCGTTAGAATCCATGACATGAGAACTACCACAAAAATTTCGATATGCTGCCTTCTTTTGTCGTCGTGTTTTTTGGGAGGAATTTTCGCCGATTCCATATCAAGCTTCACCAGGCAGAAGGTTTTGGATTTCATGACGGAGCGCGTGAAACTCAAGGACGAGAGCGTGGATGCGGCCGTGAAAGGCATCGAGGAAATCCAGAAGGCGACGATGGCGGAGCTTGAAGCCAACGCTCTGGACTACGAGCAGGAAAAGTGCATTCTCGAAAGCCTCTATTTCATGGAGATATACGACCGTTCCGTGACGGACGAGAACCGGAAGGAAATGAGGGAGAAGATGAGGACGCTCATGGAGCGCAATTTCAAGTGCATCGACAACCGCGACGAAGGGAAAATAAGCGAATGGCTCTACCAAGTCTGCGGGGACGTCACTTCCTACTACATGACGCGTTCCATAGCCGCGACATTCCACTACGGAATGAAGGTCAAGTCGATGTACGAGTCCGCCGTGAAAATCAATCCGGTCATGCCGCAGGGCAACGTGAGCTTGGGGAACTGGTACTTTTTCGCTCCGGGAATTTTCGGCGGAAGCAACAAAAAAGCCGAGAGATGCTACAAGAACGCTGTGAAGGGGGCGGAGCAGAGCGGTGTGCCGGGGGAGAAGTTCATAGCATACGAGTATCTTTCCCAGTTGTACTTTGAGGAAGAGAAGGACTCGCTCTACAAAGAGATGTTCTCTAAATTCAAAAGCCTCGGAATCGGTGTGCGTGAGGTGGGAATCGCGGAAAACTGCAACGCCAACGGCTATTCGTTCTACCAGTACATGAGAAACAAGTCCGCAATCGACAAGGAGCTTCCGGAATCTGAAAAAGACGATGCCGACAAGAAAAAGTCTTGATTGAAATGCCTCGGCAGGATTTGAAAAAAGATTCATATCCGATAAAATCGAACCATGAACATGGAAGCATTCGTACTCGGTTGCGGCGGAATGATGCCGCTTCCATATAGACATCTGACATCGGTACTTTTGAGGCGCGACGGGGACCTGTTCCTCTTCGACTGCGGAGAGGGCACCCAAGTGTCGTTGAAGCGTCTCAACCTCAAATGGAAGAAGATTGACGCAATTTTCATCTCGCACACACACGCGGACCATGTGACCGGCCTTCCCGGAATCATGATGCTCAACTCCCAGGTGGAGCGGACTGAGCCCCTCTACATCTACGGCCCGCCGAAGGTTGCCGAATACGTGGAGTCGTCAAGGAAAGTCCTGGACATGTACATAAACTATCCCGTCATAGTCAAGGAGATAACGGCTCCGTGCGTCGTGCATGAGGGCGACGGCTTTTATGTGAGGGCGTTCCCGCTGCAGCACACGAAGACCTGCGTGGGCTACACGCTTGAGGAGCTTGACCGCCCGGGCGAATTCAATCCCGACAAGGCGTTGGAGCTCGGCGTTCCGAGGGGGCCTCTCTGGGGCAGGCTCCAGCGCGGCGAGGCGGTTCAGGGCGAAAACGGCTCTGTCGTCAATCCCGACGACGTGATGGGAAAAAGCCGGAGCGGGCGCAAATTCTCTTTCGTCACAGACACCATGTATCTTCCGTCGATTGCGGACGAGGTGAGGGGAAGCGACCTTCTCATCTGCGAGGGCATGTTCGACGATTCCTGCGCGGACCAGGCCAAGGAGAAGAAGCACATGACAAGCCGGCAGTCCGCCACAATCGCCCGCGACGCGAATGTCCGAAGAATGGCGATGATTCACTACTCTCCGAGATACACCGACCGGGAACTTCCGGTTCTTCTTGAGCAGGCGCGCGAGGTTTGGCCACAGGCGGAACTGACTCGCGACCGCATGATTTTCGACATTCCGTATGTGGACTAGGCGATGATAGAGCTTGTTGGTTTTTCAAAGTCGTACAAGGCGAAGAATGCCGTGTCGGACTTCGACATGGTCTGCGCCGAGAACGAAATCACAGGACTCATCGGGCTGAACGGCGCGGGAAAGACTACGATATTGAAGGCCGTCTGCGCCCGGCATTTCGCTTCGTCGGGGAATGTCTTCGTCGACGGCGTGGACTGCGCCCTCGAACCTGAGCGGGTGAGGAGAATCACCGGTTTTGTGCAGGAGAAGGCTGATTTTCCTGGAGATTTCAAGGTCTCGGAATTCATCCGAATGAGGGCGGAGATTTTTTCGGCTTCAAGTGATTCCGTCGCTTCCATCGTGAAAAAATGCGATTTGGAAGAGATTTGGGACGAGCGCATAAAGAACCTTTCAAAAGGCCAGCAGGAGCGTGTGAACTTCGCACAGGCGCTTGTGAACGAGCCGAGCGTCCTCATCCTTGACGAGCCTGCCAGCGGTCTCGACCCGAGCCAAATTGTCAGGATGAGAAAGCTCGTGAAGTCTCTGAAGGGCGGAAGGACGATTCTGCTTTCCACGCATCTCATGCAGGAGGTCGACGCCCTCTGCGACAAGGTTTACATCATATCGGCCGGCAGGCGCGTTGAATTCGGGACTCCTTCCGAGATTGTTGCGCGCACCAAGTCCAAGAACCTTGAGGACGCCTTCTTCAAGTTGACTTCTTCCAATTGATTTTTTGTTTTCGGGTGGGATTATGGCACGTTCGTCATCGTTTTCATTGTACAAGTCAGCGTCGTTTGCTCTTGCAATCGATGCTCTTTTCTATGCGGCTTCCGTCCTGACTCTTGTTTTCTGTTCGTTCAGGTTCTTCTTCGCCCAGAAATTCTTCGTCGAGGGACTCGGCTCGACCGACTTGAGGCCTCTGTTTCAGTCTGTTCCCTACATCTCGATTGTGACGGTGCCTCTGCTCGTTTTCAGGCTGCGCTCCTTCGTCTTCGACGACTCTCTTCCAGTTTCCCCGACAGCGCGGTTCTGTTCCGTCTCTCTTTCTGCTTTCTCCGCTTTCGCTCTGCCGGTGCTCGCGCTCTCGGCTGTTCCCGCCTTTGTCTACAATTTCGGCGACGTGGATGGAGGGCAGATCTTTGCAGGTTTCGTCGGCGTTCTGCTCTACGGACTGTGCGCAGTCTCATTTGTGGCGCTTCTTTTTTCAGTTTTCCCAGAATCAAGCGCGGTTCCGCTTCTGCTGTCGATGCTCTCGCTTGCTGTTGTCGATTTCGTGCATCTCGTTCCGCTTTATCTGAAGGTCGGGCCTGTGCTCACTTTTCTTTTGCAGAAAATCAGTTTCGCCTGGCATTTCGACTCGTTCGGCAAGGGCAGCGTGGATTCGAGGGACATCGCGTTCTACATTCTGGCTTCTCTTCTTTTTGTCCTGCTCTCCGTCCTTTCCGAATACAAAAGGACCGGAAGAAAAGTTCCGAGGCTCACGTTTTTCCTCTTCGTTGTCGTGGCCGTTTTTTCGTCGCTCTCGTTCGATAGAATCTATTTCCGGGCGGATTTGACGAGAGCCAGGCAGTTTTCGGCCTCCGACACCAGCAAGTCGCTTTTGGAGAGCCTGGATTCGACATTGCGGATAACGTACTACCGTTCAAGGGAGCTGAAGGATTTGTACCCGCAGAGTTCCGATGTCGCCGAGTACCTGCAGGATTTCGCGCGCTTGTCGTCCAATGTGACTTTCGAGCTTGAGAGCGCGGACGCGGAGAAGCTTTCGCGCTTGAAGATACAGGGCAGGCAGATTCAGGTGAATTCCAAGACGAAGATGGAATTCGTCTCTGTGTATTCGGCGGTGGTTCTCCAGTATCTCGACAAGCAGACGATAATTCCGTTCATCCTTTCCACAGAGACTTTGGAGTACGATTTGGCGCAGAGAATCCAGCAGCTTGTCACCGAGAATCCCAGGAGGGTTCTTGTCCTTGCTGGAAACGGCAGGTCTGTGCAGGAATCCTATGGCGACGTCGTTCCGTTCTTGGCGTCGAGGGGCTTCATGCCGGAGATTCTTGAGCTTGACGATTCGCTTGTCTCCAAAATCGATTCCCTTTCTGCCGATGACGAGCTTGTGGTCCTTGGAACTTCCGCTTTGTCGTATGAACAGTCTTCCGCCCTTGATTCCGCTTTCAAGAGGGGCGTTCCTGCTCTCGTGGCGACTTCTCCCTACAGCGTGCCAATCGAGAACGAGTGGAAGGTCTCGAAAAACACGGGCGACACCATGCTTCCGTTCTTGAATTCCCTCGGTTTCGCTTTCGGTCGGAGCCTTGTGGAGGATATTTCGTGCTTTCCGCTTTCGATGATGAGCGGGGAGGGCGAGACCGCCGAGTACGTTTCCATAAACTATCCGCTTTGGGTTTCTCTTCTTCCGCAGGATGCCGCAAAGCAGGGAATGACGCTTTTCTGGCCAAGCCCGATTTTCCCCTACAACGACGTGCGCCCCTTGCTTGAGACGACTGACTACGCTTGGCTTCAGAAGGAATCCGACAGCGACGAGCTTCCGTTCTTGACGGACGCGTTCAACATTCCGAAAACGGCGGCGGCAAGCGATGCCGAGAACGGAAAATATGTGCTAGCCGCGACGAACGGAAAAGTCACGGTCGTGTCCGACCAGTATTTCGTCCATTCCATGATGACGGGCTTCATTTCGGGACAGAATTCTGTGGATTTGCGGAATTTCGATTTCCTTTGTTCGCAGCTCCTTCGTCTTCGCGGAGACTCAAAAATCGCGGAACTCATGGAAAAGTCGCGCACAGTGAAATCTCTGTACAAGATAAGCGACTCCGCCGAATTTGTCTCCGAGATGACAAGAACCATCGCGGTCAATTTCGTTTTGATTCCGCTGATTTTTGTGGCGGCCTTCGTTTTCGTGCTTTTGAAGCGCAACAGGAAAGTGAAAAATGAAAAATGAATCATTGAACAAGCTTTTGGCAACTCTTTCGATTTTTTTCTTGGCGACATTCGTTTTGTCGTTTTTCGTCTCCAAAAAGGCGAAGACAGCTCCCAAGTCGTCCTCCACGGCTCTTTTGAACCCGAACAAAAACGGGGAAGTCTCTTCTATTGAAATCGGGAACGGTAACAATTCTCTTCTTCTTTCACTGTCGAACGGTTTTTGGTACGTCCAGTCCAAGATTCCGCCCCTGCTTCCCGGTTCCGAGCCTTCCGTGTCCGAAAAGTCCCTCGTCAACAAAAAATTGGTCGAGGCCTTGGTTCACAATGCTTCGGAAATTCGGACTGTCTATAAAATCTCCTCCGAAGTTAAGGATTTCGAGCCGATTGGACTTGGAGAAGACTCTTCATTCGTGACATTTTCCTCTGCCGAATCGGAACTTTCAAAAATCCATTTCGGCATCACCGACCCGCTTTCCAACAGAATCTCTTTCCGTACAGAAAATGGCTCCGATTCATATGAGACCGACGATGATTTTTCACAGTTCCTGTCGTCCGATTCTGATTATTGGATTGCCGGCGAGCTTTTCTACGAGATTGAGAATCCAGAGACCGTGAAATTTTCCTATCCAGAGAAGAATATTGATTTTTCAGCAAATTCTTCAGACAAAAGTTTTGCGACCGTCTCCCATTCAATAATGTCTTTGCGGCACGGTGCGCTTAGGCAGAGAATCGATGTCGAAGGCTCTTTTGTAGTCGCGAAGATTGAAGTCCACTCTGGCAAAGGGGATGTCTCTGTCGTTTCTGTCTCAAGAAAAACGGATGCCGATGGGAAAAGCGCATTTTTCGTGCAAAAATCGTCAAGCATAAACATAGAAGATTCTTGTTTCTACGAGATTTCCGAGTTCACTTTCAACAGAATTGTTGAGATTTTCTCTTGACAAGTTTTTGTGATTCATGGTAATATTATTTCATTCGCTTCTAAAGCGTGTCTCCCTCGTCTAGTGGTTAGGACATCGGGTTTTCATCCCGACAACATGGGTTCAATTCCCGTGGGAGATGGCAAATCTCTTGGACTTAGGTTCAAGAGATTTTTTTTTGCCTTTTTCAGATGTTCGCCAGCGCGAAGTAGACGCAGAAATTGTAGAGCGCGTGGGGAATGAGGCTGCACCATAGAGAGTGAGTCCTCCAGATGAAAATCCGCAGGATGGTTCCGCAGATTGCCGCGTTCAAAAATCCGAGCGCGCCAAGGTAAATGTGGCCGATAGCGAAGAGCGCGACCGCCACTGCTTCCAGGGCGAGCTGCGGAATTTTCGGGAAGCGCGAGAAGAGATGCCTCATGGCTTCCGGCAGGTAGAACCTGTATACGACCTCTTCGTAGAACGCCGCGCAAAGCATTCCAGAGATGAAAAGCACCCAGGAATTCAGCGAATGGGGGAGTGCCGCTTTCTGAATTTCCCCGGATTCGCCGAAAAGATACCCCGCCAATTCAAGAAGGACGGACACGACGCAGAGGGAGCCGAAGCAGACTAGGCATTCTCCGCTTTCGATGAACACCTGCATCTTCGTCCATTTTTTTTGGAAGCGGATGATGTAGACATTCCTGTGGATGTAGTAGATGAAGAAGGCAAGGAGCGCGAGCGCGTATGTCTGGGCGGAGAACGAAGGCGTGGCTGTCCTTGGAACTTCCATTCCCGCCTGGAAGAAAATCGGGGGCAGCACCAGAAAAGCGAGAACAAGCGCGAATTCTATTTTTTGCAAGTATTTTTCCATATTGTCGTTGCAGAATCGTTTTGCAAAATCAGTGTTCATGGACAAAAAACGCCAGCATTTTCCCGAAATCGAACCTGATTCGGTCGGAAAAATGCTGGCGGGTTTCAGCACGAAACTTTTGCCCTAGTATTTGCTTTCAGCGTATCCAATCCAGCCCTCGTTTTCGATGAGTGCCTTCTCGAATCCCTCAAGCTTGAAAGGGTAGCTGATTGAAAGGCTTCCGGCGATGAGCTTGACCTTCCATGTGCCGTCCTCTTTCTGCTCGATTTTTGCCTCGGTCTCTTTGTTGCCGAAGTTCTTGAACATGTCGTCGATTGTCTTCTTCGGCATGTCGAGGGCGAGCAATCCGCAGTTGTACATGTTCTGGCGGAAGATGCGGGCGAAGTTCGGAGCGATGACCGTGTAGATTTCGTTCACTTCCAAAGCCCACGGAGCGTGCTCGCGGCTTGAGCCGCAGCCGAAATTCTCGCGAGTGATGATGACCTTTTTTCCAGGAACGTCCCGTTTCGCGTCAAAACCGTCGAGCTTCAAATCCTCAAGACAATAAGGCTTGAGAGCTTCCTTTGAGATTTCCGTCAGGTATTTCGCTGGGATAATCTCGTCGGTGTTGATGTCAGAGCGATCGAGAAAAAGAACTGGACCACCAAATGCTTTCATATTTTACTCCTTGTATGTTTTGCGTTTTCGCAATTGTTTTTTCAGCCTTTGTACAATTCAGAGTTCGTGATTGTGCCTGTGATTGCAGTCGCGGCGGCGGAAGCAGGGCTCATGAGGTGGACCATGCCGCCTTTTCCCATTCTTCCGTTGAAGTTCCTGTTCGTCGTCGACGCGCAGACTTCTCCTTCCGCCAAAACTCCGTTCGACATTCCGAGGCAGGCTCCGCAAGTCGGGTTCGTCACGCAGAATCCCGCTTCAAGGAAGATGTCGATGATGCCTTCGTCCACAGCCATCTTGTAGATTTTCGGTGTGGCAGGCGAAACGATTCCGCGCACTCCGTCGGCAAGGTGGTGTCCCTTGAGGACTTTCGCCGCGATTCTCAAGTCCGAGATTCTTCCGTTCGTGCATGAGCCGATGTAAATCTGGTCGACTTTCGTGCCCTTCATTTCGGAGATTTTCTTTATCTGGTCAGGCTTGTAGTTTATCGTGCATACTGGGTCGAGGTTCGACAAATCCTCCGTGATGACCTTCTCGTAGACAGCGTCGTCGTCGTCTCTCCATTTTGAATAGTCGGCGATTGCTGCCTCTTTTGAAGGATACTCGTCCTTTATGAATTCCCAAAGATAGTCGACAGTCTTCGCGTCAGGGAAGCAGATTCCCGATGTTCCGCCTGCTTCTACGGCCATGTTGCAGAGCGTCATCCTCTCTTCCATGTCCATGTTGTCGATGATTGGGCCTGTGAATTCCACGACGCAGTTTGTCGCTCCGTTCACTCCGATTTTTCCGATGAGGTGGAGAATCACATCCTTGGCGAAAACTCCTTCCTTCAATTTTCCGTTCAAGACGAATTTTATTGATTTAGGCTCCCTGAAAGAGCAGACCCCCTTCAAGATGCCGACTTCGAGGTCTGTTGTTCCGACACCGGCCGCGAAAGCACCGAAAGCTCCGTGCGTGCAAGTGTGGCTGTCGCCCATGATTACCGTGAAGCCTGGGCGGACGAATCCTTTTTCTGGGAAAATCGCATGGCAGACACCGTTGGAGCCGATGTCGAAGAAATCCTTCACATTGTTTCTTCTAGCCCAATCGCGCAGGATTTTTGACTGCGTGGCTGTCTTGCTGTCTTTCGACGGAGTTACGTGGTCGATTACGGCCTTGATTTTTGTCGGGTCGAAAACCCTGTCCTTGCCTCTTGAAACAAGGTCGTTGATGGCGACAGGCGTTGTGATTTCATGGCAGAAGACTCTGTCCAGCTTGAGAACGTAAGTTCCAGAGAAAGGACTGTCTACCAAGTGTGCATCAAAAATTTTCTGAGCAATGGTCTTTCCCATTTTTTTACTCCTAAAAAAGTATTTCTTTAGATTCTATCAAAGTAAAAGAATTTTCACCATTGATTTTAATCAAAAGCCATTGTCTAGATTGTCGTTGATGAAATAAACCTGTTCGGAAAACGTGCTTCATGCGAGGTACATCTTCCAAACAGGTCCGATTTTTCATAATCTGTCGCTGATTTTCAGCCTACTTTCTCTTCAAGTATTTGATTGAGTCGAGGGCGACAGCCGCTATGATGATGAGTCCCTTGAATACGAACTGCAAATTCGTGTCGATGTGGAGGAATGTGAGGCAGTAGGTGAGGCTGGTGAAGATTACGACACCTATCGCCGCTCCGCCGATTTTTCCGATACCGCCGTTGAACGAGATTCCACCGACGACGCACGCCGCAATCGCGTCCATTTCGTATCCCTGGCCGGTACCCGCGCTCGCGTTCGCCCTGAACGCTTCGAGGAAGGCTCCGCATCCATAGAAGATTCCCGCCATGATGAAGACGCCCATCGTGACCCAGAATACGCTGATTCCTGACACGCTCGCCGCTTCCGCGTTTCCGCCGACAGCGTACATGTTCTTTCCGAATGTCGTCTTGTTCCAGATGAACCATGCGATGACCACCGCGATGATTGCCGGGATTATGAGTTTCGGGAACGTCACAAGTTCTCCGTTCATGACACCGAGTGTCCAGCGTCCTCCAATCAGGTCCTTGATGTTTCCGTCGATTGAGCCTACAGGAGTTCCCGTCGTTCCGAAGAAGAGGAGGCCGTAGATGATGAGCTGGGAGGCGAGTGTGGAGATGAACGGGTGGATTTTGAGTTTCGCCGTGAACACGCCCGCGAACGCGCAGAACGCCGTGCAAAGGACGACCGAGATGAGAAGCGCCATTATGAGCCTTGCGCCCATCGGCAGTCCCGTGAAGTTCCAAGGTCCCATTCCGAAGAATTTGACGATGTTCTCGCCCGGATGAAGTATGAGTCCCGTAACGACCGAACCGAGAGCGACCATTCTTCCGACGCTCAAGTCCGTTCCCGCAAGGAGGATGAGGCCTGCTACACCGAGCGCGTAGAACATCCTGGTTGACGACTGTTCGAGTATCGTGAAGATGTTCGGCAGCGTGAGGAGGTTTCCCGCATTGATCATCGGAGCGATGATGATGCAGACGATGAAGAAGAGGATGATTGCGAGGTAGAGTCCGTTGTCAAGGAAGAATTTGTCGAGCTTGAAGTTGTTCACATAGTTCTTGAATCCGAGCTGGATGTCCTCTATGAAATTGCTCTTCTCGTTTCTTATCGTGCGGTTGATTTGCACATGGTCCGTGAACGCCTGCTTCTTGGCGTCCTTGCAACGCTCGATGAGGGAGTCGGCATGGTTTTTTGCGTCGAAGAGGGCCGATTTCAGTTCGTACTGGGCAGTTTTCTTGTCGGCAGGGCTTTTTGCGCCTGCGATTCTTGCCTCTCCTTTTTCCTTTATGTCCGAGACTTTCGAAGCGTATTCTTCTTTGACCTTCTTGATTTCGGCGTTCTGCTTTTCTTCGACCTCGGCGATGTACGTCTTCGCGATTTCGTTTGCGTAGGCGAGAGCCTCTTTCGTCAGCTCCTTGTCTTTTTCCGCGTTCTTTGCGGCCACGACTTTCGCTTCCTCAATCTGCTTTGCGTAGCTTGCGAGCAACTTCGGTTTTTCATCGTATTCAATCATCGGATTCTTCTTGGTGGCGATGACAGCCTGCTTCAAATCGATGACTTTGTTCACTCCGTCTTTTCTCAAATCGAAAAGCTGGTCCAGATATTTGTTCAATTTTTCGTCTTTGTACAGAGATTCCATGTTATTCTCCTTTTTTTTGCAGCAAATCACAGATACTTGTCCGAAAGCCTCAGCAGGGCTTCCTGGTCAGTTTCCTTCGTGTTCACGATTCCCGCCAGCCTGTGGTTCGACATGACGGCGATTCTGTTCGTTATTCCCAAAATCTCAGGCATCTCGGAGGAGACGACGATGATTGTCTTTCCCTCTTTCGCCATCTGGATTATGAGCTGGTAGATTTCATATTTCGCTCCGACGTCGATTCCCCTGGTCGGCTCGTCAAGCAGGAAGATGTCAGGCTCCCTCTCCATCCATTTGCCGATGATGACTTTCTGCTGGTTGCCTCCAGAAAGCGACGAAATCAGCTCGTCCGCCGACACGCATTTCGTGTGCATTCTCTTGATTTCCCTGTTCGCCGCGTCCCTCATCTTTTTGTTCGAGAGCAGTCCCGCCGTCTTGTAGCTGTCGAGGTTCGTGATGACCGTGTTGAATTCGATTGTGGCCTTCGCGAACATTCCGTTGAGTTTTCTCTCCTCGGTCACGAGCGCGAAATTGTACGTCATGGCGTCTCTTGGCGAGTTGAACCTGAGCTTCCGCCCGTTCAGGATGATTTCACCTGTCGCAATAGTCCGTATTCCGAATATCGACTCCAGAAGTTCGCTTCGGCCGGCTCCGACAAGTCCGTAGAGTCCGAAAATCTCTCCCTTCTTGACCGTGAACGAAATGTCCTCCAGTCTCGGCTCGTATTTCGTCGAAAGATTCCTGATTTCAAGGTAGTCCTCGCCCGGTGTGTTGTCCACGTCGGGGAATCGCTTGTCGAGTGAGCGTCCGACCATCGCGGAAATCAGCTCCTCCATCTCCGTCTCTTTCGACGGCTTGCAGAAGACCATGTTTCCGTCACGCAGGACTGAAATTTCGTCGCAAATCTGGAAAATCTCGTCCATCTTGTGCGAGATGTAGACGAACGAGACTCCCTTCGCCTTCAAACTGCGCACGATTGCGAACAGCTTGTTGATTTCAGGCTCCGTGAGGGAGGATGTTGGCTCGTCAAGCACGATTATCTTTGCGTTGTACGATACGGCCTTCGCGATTTCGACCATCTGCCTTTGCGAGACCGACATCGTCCTCATTATCGTGTTCGGATTTACGCCCAGTCCGAGCGAAGCGAACAACTTGTTGCATTCCCTCGCCATTCTCTTTTCGTCGATTACACCGAATTTTGTCGGGTACCTTCCGAGAAACATGTTGTCGGCAACTGTCCTGTCGAGGCACTGGTTCAATTCCTGATGAACCATCGCGACTCCGTTCTCCAAAGCTTCCTTTGCGTTTTTGAAGTCGACCGGTTTTCCGTCCAAAAAAATTTGGCCTTCGTCCCTTGCGTATATTCCGAAAAGGCACTTCATCATTGTCGATTTTCCGGCTCCGTTTTCGCCCATCAACCCCATGACGCTGCCTTTCTTTATGTTCAGATTGATTCCGTTCAGAACTTTGTTTTTGGCAAATGCTTTGGAAAGATTTTTTATTTCAAGAACATTTTCGTTCATGCTTTCCTCCGTTTTTATAAAAAAAGCCCGAGAAAACACTGTTTCCGCAGGCTTTTCTTCCGTTTTGCCATCCGAAAGCGGCCGCTTTCAGATGTTTTTGCGGAATTGATTTAGTACTTGAGTTTATCCGTGTAGTCGCGGGCTGAGTTAGTCTTGACCATGTTGATTGCGTATGCGTCAAAGCTGTTCAAGTTCGTGAATTTGTCCAAGCAAGAGACTTCGTTCTGACCGTCTCCCTGAACGACTGTCAAATCGAGGTTCAAGAGTGGTGCGTAGTACTGCAACGCTGGGAGGTAAGAAGAAGAGAGAAAGTTGTCGGCTGCGTTGTAGATTGTCAAGATGACCTTCTTTTTCTCGGCAGTCGTCTGTTTCACGCCCTTGTCCCTGTTGCCGGCGGCGTAGTCCTTCCAGTTGTCGGCGTTGACGCCTGTGTTCTGGGCGAGGACGGCCTTTGTCTCTGCGATGTAGTCCACACCTGCTGAGATTTTGTTGCCGTACTGGTCAGGCTCCGAGATACCCTTCTTGCGGACGTCGTCGCCAGTGAGACCGTCGAGCAAGTTCCTGATGACCTGAAGTGTCGCTGTAGCCTGGGCGTCCACGTTCTGGGAAACTGTTCCAGTGAGTTTTCCCGAGCCGATTGCCTCGATTGCGTCAGCGTTCGCATCGTATCCGAAAATCGGAACTCCTGCAGGGTAGTTCGAAGCCTGGAGACAGCCCATCGCCATTCCGTCGTTGTTCGACACTACCATGTCGAGCTGGTCGCCGTATTTCGTTGCCCAACCGCCCATTGCGTCAGTGGCTGCGTTCGCGTTCCATGTAGAGCCGTCTGTTCCTGTCATGGCCTTTCCTTCCAGCTCCACGACTTTCAGCTCTTTTCCGCCGACATTGACGGTTCCCTCCTTTGAATTTGTCGGTTCAGCCGAGTCGTTCCATGTTCCCAACGCCCTTCTGATTCCCTCTGTTCTCGCCTTCGAGTCGTTGTGTCCGACATCGCCGACGCAGAGGACGTAACCCAAGATTCCGTCTCCGTTCCTGTCTATCTTCGAAGCGTCCTGCTTCGCAAGCCAGTCGGTTATCAGTTTGCCCTGAACGGCTCCGCCACCCGCGGCGTCGAATCCGACATAGTAAGTCTTGTCGTTCCAGTTCATCGATTCCTTGTCGATTTTTCCCGTTGTAGGGTCGGAAGGCTGCCTGTTGAAGAACACGAGCGGCTTGTCCTTGTTCAGTGTGATTGTGCTGTTGCTTTTTTCGTTGCAGCCCATCAAAGCTGCTGCCAAAGCGATTGCAGATGTGGCTATGAGACATTTCTTCATAAAATAACCTCCGTATGTAAAAACAAATCTCATAGTTATAGTTTAAATCACAAATTTTCATAAATCAAATTAAAAAAAACAGTTAAGAGTGCTTGGAAAGAAAATCTCAAAAAGTCGCAAATGGCAAAAAAAAACCATCCTGAAAAACCAGGATGGTCTGGAATCATTCTTAATCAAATCAGCCAAGGACTGTAACGCCTGCCGATGCTATCGCCGCGTTTATGGCTCCTTCATCTCCGTCGAAGTCAACAAGAACCTGTGATTTCTCTGGATTCGCGTTGCAGCTTTTTACACCAGCAACACCCGAAACCGCCGCCTGAACTTTTGCGGCCGTATCTGCATCGAACATTCCGTCAACATATATTTTCTTTTCCATGCTAGAAACTCCATTTGAACTTGATTTGAGTATAACGGAATATTAAAAGAAAGCGTCTTAAAATTCAACAAGAGCGAATTGATAAATGCTCTAGTTGAAAAAAAGATACTAACATCGGGCGAATTTTTTTTGAAAAACTCGATTATCTCCATCTGTTAACCAATCGAAACAAGTTTTTACGATTCTATGAATCAATTGTCAAATTCCGAAGTGAGTTTTTTCCCATTCCCCTGGGAATCCGCCAGAGTTTTTCCCAATTGTCCACACGCGCCTCCGATTTCCCGTCCGCGCCTTGTCCGCAATGTTACATTCAATCCCGCTCGCTCAAGCTTCGCGACGAAAGTTCGGCATTCGGATGACGTGGGTTCCTCGAATTGAAGCCCAGGAACTGGATTCCACGGAATCAGGTTTATATGCACATCAAGGTTCCGTGCGAAATTTATCATATTTTTCGCGCTTTCCTCGCTCGTGTTCTGGTCGTGGAGGAGGGCGGCCTCTAGAGTCACTCTCTTGCCGGTCTTTTTCGCGAAATAGTCGATTGCCTTTCTCAAATCGTCCAAAGGATTTGTTCTTCCAATCGGCATGAGCTTTTCCCTGAATTCCTTGTCGGCTGTTGTAAGCGAAACGGCCAATCGAATTGCCGGTCCGTTGTCCGCCAAATCGTATATCCCTTTTATGACACCCGATGTGGAAAGGGTTATCCGTCGGCCGGAAAGTCCTCTTCCATCCTTGTCCGTCAAGACCGCTATGGCCTTCCTGACGTTTTCCAGATTCATCATCGGCTCTCCCATTCCCATGAACACGATGTTGTCGAGCGGGCCTGCGTGCTTCTCTAGGTTCAAGAACTGCTCGACAATCTCTCCAGCCTCAAGATTCCTCGCCAACCCCAAATGTCCGGTCTGGCAGAACGCGCAGTTCATGGCGCATCCGACCTGGCACGAAACGCAAGCGGTTTTCCTGTCCTCCCTGTCGGTGAGGAGCACCGTCTCCACTGCCAATCCGTCCTTGAGCGTTATCTGCAATTTCACGGTTCCGTCCGAATCCTTGAGGACTTGTGTCACCGATGACGAGCGCAACACCGCTTTTTCTTTCAGTTCATTGCGCATCGCCACGCTCAGATTCGTCATTTCGTCGAAGCTCTCCGCTCCTTTGCCAATCCATTGGAATATCTGCTTTCCTCGGAAAGTCTGTTTTAGTCCAAGACTTTCCGTTATTTCCTTTGCGTTCAGTCCCGCCAAAGCTATTTTTTCTGTTTTTTCCTGACTCATACGCTTCCGCTCTGGATTTTGAAAAGCATCTCCGATATCGCAATGCTCTTTATGCCCTGCCGTCCGAAACTTTGAAGAAGCTCGATAGCCTTGTCCTTTTTCCTGATTTTGAGATAGCAGTCGGCCAAATCTATGTACAGCCTGTAATTTTTCGGATCTCCGTTTATGAGCGTCATGAGCCTTTCTATGGCTTCGTCGTATTTTCCCTCTCCTTTGCAGATGAGGGCGAGCCCAAGAGCCGCATAGATGTCGAAATCTATGTCCATGGCCTTGTTGTAGTATTCGGCGGCGGTCCTGTAGTCGCCTGTGTTCCTGTAGGCGTCTCCGGCTCGCGTCAAGATGACCTTGTTCTTCGGATCCATCTCAAGAATTTTGTTCCAGTATTCGATAGAGCGGAACTGCTGGTTCATTCCTCGGTAGCAATCGGCAAGTCCGAAAAGCGCATAGAAGTTTTTTGGATCCTTCTCCAACGCTTTTTCGAAATAGAGGACGCCCTTGTCGAAAGTTCTCAGTTTCCTGTGGCAGTTTCCAATCGAAGTGAGAACCCTTATGTCGGCCGCACTTTCGTTTAGCTCAAGCATTCTTGTCCAGTAGTATAAAGCGTCTTTGAATTCCTTGAAATCGTAGTGGAGATGCCCCAATCCGATGAGGGCATATGCGTTGTTGCATTCCATGTCGAGGACTTTGAGATAGAGATCCTTCGATTTTTTGAAATCCTTGATTTTTCTGTATGCGTCGGCGACTCTTGTGAGCACCGTGATGTTCCTGTCGTCATGGACAAGATACTGCTCCCAAATCTCAATCGCCTTTGGAAATTGGTTCAAGGCTTTGTAGCAGTCGGCAAGCCCGAAGAGGGCATAATTGTTTCCAGGGTGGTATGAAAGGCATTTCGTGTAGAATTCGATTGCCTTGTTGAAATTTCCCTGTTTGCGCTCGCAGTCGCCGAGTCCGACAAGCGCGTAGTTGTTGTTGTCCTCAATCGCAAGGATTTTCGTGAATGCGTCTTTCGCATCGTTGATTTTGTTTTCTTTCAGCAGCTGGTAGCCTTGTTTTGAATACTCAGAAATTTCAGAATTTGAACTCTGTTCGTCAAACTGATGGGGAAGCTCCATTTCGACTTCAGCAATCATTTCATCACTCATTTTTTACCTCAAATACTTTTTAAACTATTCGCAATTTTCAAAATTTTCAATTCTCGTTCATAACGTTTGAAATCAATTTGGCCAGTTTTTCGTAAACGGATTCCATCTTGTTTTTGTTGTGGGCCAGTATGTAGTACTTCAAAGCCTGCAACGGTTTGTTTTTCTTCATGTAGGAATCTCCGATTCTGTTCAGACCGTCTGAATATCCTGTCGTCACAAAAATCCTGCAGGCACCATCGATGTTTCCTTGGTTGAAAAGGACGTTTCCTTTCCTGTTCAACTGCGCTTTTTGGTCTGGATTCAAAGTCGTTAGAGGTTTTTCCGTGACTTTTATGAATCCGTTTGGAATCTCATGCTCGATAAGCGTCCTCTTGATGTCGTCTTCTTTCAATTATTTGTTGTCCTCTTGCAAAACTTCTATGACTTCTTGATAATTTTCAGATATAGTCAATGTTATCATCAAAAACAATATTGTCAAGAAAATTCATTGAGCCTATCAATTTTATCCCTTATTTTCAGAGGTAGAAAATGAGTTGCTAATTCATGTCGTCTTTATTAGCCACTCATTTTTTATTGGGTGGTTAAAGCATGGGTGAAATACTCCTGTGTTTTCCGCTTTAAGCCCGGTGGGAAAGACGACATCTCGCCGGGCTTTTTTGTTTTTAGGGGTAAATCTGATGTTAAGTGAAGGAACAAAAAGCATTACAAAGGGGCTTGTAATTCAAGCACCCTTTTAGTCAAAAAAGTTCAGTCGTGGGCTTTTGGCGATACGCTTGTTAGAACTGTCCAATTTGAAAATGATACATGGTTTGTCGGAAAAGATGTCGCCGCCGCTTTAGATTATCCAAAAGCATGGAACTTAACACAATCCCTTGATTCTGATGAAACCACATCTTGCATTATTCCCACCTCTGGCGGAAATCAAGAGATGCTCGTAATTAACGAACCGGGCTTATATCACGCAATCTTTATGAGCAGAAAAGAAGCTGCAAAAGAATTCCGCCGTTGGGTAACAAATGAAGTCCTTCCACAAATCCGCAAAACAGGAACTTACACAGTCACACTTGATACAGAGTTGGAGCAGGAAAAGAAAAAACTCGAAATCGCACAGATTCGCGCCAACAGATACATTTTTGAGCATCTGGAAGAATTGGGCGAAAAGAAACTTTTAACCCGCTCCGCGATACAGGGAATTGTCGGAAATGCAGCCGGGGAAAATTCCGCTGTCTTGTTTTCAGACGAAGACATGAGAATTAAAAATTTTATTTTTGAAGTCTGCAAGGTCGTAGATTTTGGCTTTGTTCCTGTTTCTGAAT